>Ga0105227_100028_pt1 | contig 71973 bp, 53 predicted proteins | sample Virmet3734_803_FD_89585 | JGI IMG/M metagenome (GOLD analysis project Ga0105227, IMG submission 89585) | Marine viral communities from the Southern Atlantic ocean transect to study dissolved organic matter and carbon cycling - metaG 3734_803 | ecosystem: Environmental > Aquatic > Marine > Oceanic...
ATCGCTTGGTACTTATACCGTCAGTATCCCTTGGTAATCACACCACTACAAATAAGTTTGTTAACAAATAAGTTTCGACGACGGAAATTATATCTAAAATTCTTTAATTTATTTATAGCAAGTAACACAAGCACCACCACCTTCAGCTTGGTCATAAATTTCGTCCATAACGTCAACGTCAGAAAAGTAGATTATTTTTTGTAGTGGGTTTCTTGCTCTTTGTCTTTCTTGCTTTTTCACAAAACGATCATAACGCTTTTTATGGTTTTCCAAGATCATTTGCTTTCGTTCTTCATCTTCAAGAACTGAAAGAGGCGTCCCCTTACCTAACCAATAAAACGTACCGTCTGGTCTTTCGTCTTCAGCTGCTTTCTCGTATTGCTTGGCTTCTTCATATGCATCAGGGTAAATTTCCATTAATCGAAGCCACTCAATTTTTTGTTGATAAAAGCAAAATGTACAACCACTTCGAGATCGCCAGCCATAATAGCCAGGTTTACCTTGATCCATAGCACTTACTACTTTTGCAAGTGTAGATACATCGATATTCGAGCCATGATATGGATGATTAGGGTTTGACTTTATAAGTTTCAATCTTTTCTCAAAATGACCAAAGAGAAGCTCTTCTGGCAACATTTGCTCTATGCCATTGCAGCCTAACTTTACTTCCCTGAAAGCTTGAACTTCTTCATCATCGCTATACAAATCAGCTTGTTGCAAGATATTGAGTATATCCTGTCGATTCAAACCATCTTCTCTGAAAGGCATTTTGATGGTTATAAACTCTTCCGTTACATTGTTTGTTAAGAAACCATCACGTTCAGGTTCGTCGGCACGGATACCAACATAAGAAACAATTTCGGTATAACCTTCCTCTGCTATTTTCTTCTTAACCCATTGCTCAAAAGGCACTAATTTCATCTGAATAGTGCACCAACGAGCTTGAGGGGAAGGTAAATAGTTCTTATGCTGTTCTAAATGATAGTCGAAGTCTTTCTTCTTTCGGTTAGATGTGAAGACTTCTTCATACGGGTCAATAATTTCCTTCCCTAGGTAACCTCTCAATTTATCGATAAAAATGTTTACTTCTGGTAGTTCTTTACCTGTATCAGTGAAGTAATAATGAATATCGAGACCTGGATAGTTGTCCCTCATATACATGGCTAGCGCAGCACTATCCTTTCCACCAGATAGACCTAAAACATGTAACGTTTTGTTAGAATCCAAGGCTTTAAATCTCCTTAACCTAGCTCGTCCAATAACGCCACTAACAATGCACGCTTCTTATTCACATCCAACCCATCAAGTGACTTTGTGATAGAGGAGACCTGGCTTTGAAATTCTCGCTTAATTAACAAAGAGTCCATATCTTTAAATTCTGCACGATGTGCGGCCAATTTGAATTTTTCAACTAATTCAGGTAGCTCAGATGAAGCACGATTAATTGCAAGATCATCCCAATTTCTTTCCGATTTTGATGAAAGCAATGAAATAATGTTTGATACCCAGCTATTATCGCCATCTCTACGCTCACTCAATCGCTGCGAAAATGATTTCAGTTTATGATCGTGAGTAAAGCTAATTACAGCTTCGCAAACATCTGAGGAAATCAACTTTTCTCCAAATGCCTTTCTAATCGTCATCTCAAAATTGGATATCATCTCTTGGTGAGCGTTCCGCAGTGAGAGTAATAAATCTTCTACTTGTAATATCGTGATATCGTCCAAAGCCGTCTGGAAAATCGATGGTATTGCTTTGAACAGGTAATCATGTGGATCTGAGGCTTTTCTTGTAATTTCGATGAATCTACGCCCTTTCGCTGGAACATTTTTAGTCGCGACCGTCCAACTAGAGAGTTTAGAGAAGAAAGTTACAAAACCTTCAGCAATTCTTAGGGGAGTAACTTCTTTTGCGTAACCAAACTCATTGCCAGTTACTAAATCTAGCGCCTCTGCCAGCTTGTTTAGATATGCTGTTTTTCCTTGGTCTATTTGAATAGCTTGTACAGCGACGCTTTGCGGCTTCTGAAAAAGCTTCAAGGCAAACTCGTCATCAGGCTGAGTTATGAAAATCACTTCCCCTGTAGACTCATTTTTATCGTAAAACGCATAGTCTTTCATATGCTGTAGCACGAAGGCCATGAGCCAAATTGTACGAATCCCTTTCGTTAAACCATAAGGCGGAGCTGCCCAGTAGGCGTCTATTTCAGACAACCAAACCGGTGATTGAGCTTTCAATACTAACTGCTCGTGAGTGTTATGGAATAATCGATCTACGAGTTCATTTTCATCTCTAATAAACTCAACAAATCCCCACTCTGCGTTTTTTTTCTGGGCGTGTATTCCAAAGTTTTTCAAACACGAAAAATATAGCCCTTTTTCAGCAGGAAAAGTATCTTCAGGCAGCCCTAATAGCTCTTGATCGTAGTTCTCCGCCATCGCCAGCACTAACTTTTTTGTTGCTGCGTTAGCACTACCAGAAGGCTTGTTACGGTTAACTAGTTCGTTAATGATAACTGGAGATTGAGGGTAAATTTCGTCGGCAAATTTAGAAACAAGTGAATTCAGATTCTTGTCATTGTATGACTTACCACAGTATAACCACTCTGCTTTATTAAAGATTACTTCTAACTCACTTTCCAAAGCTCTATCGTTGGCTTGAAGTCTGCTCGTAATTTCTTCTTTGGCAATCTTGTCATGCGCCAAAGTTTTATTTATTTTTAAAATTTTTCTAAGAGCTATCTGCTCAATAGCGAGACTTTTTAAACTCTCTGGTGTTACATTACGACCGAGCACAATCCTTTTGTGTACATTTGAAGACCGATGTAAAGCTTGAAGTGTAGAAGCAGATGTTGGAACAAAGAAGTACAAAAAGGGTTCATTATCTTTTGGGATTTCAGAAATATTGCCAACCGAACTGATATTACGCTCACTAAGCAAAGTAACATCTGCCCATCTCATCGTTCCTTTCTTATGATAGTGTGCAGTTGCTAAAACATGCTTGGTTGATTGAATCTCTGCAACCCAATCAATACCATCCTTGATAGCATCTACGGTTGATGCTACCAATTCGTTAACATCAAGATCGCTTCCCTGAAATATAGCTAAAGCTTTGTACTGATCTCTGTAAATTAGTACCTTCCAAGCTTCTAAATCCTTAATTGCTTCCTTGACTTTGGATTTAGCATAACCCAGTTCATTAAAATAATTTTCCAGGAATTCACGTTTGGCAAATAACTGATGTTGAAAGCCAAACATCGTAATAAGGGCTACGGTTTTAGTAATTGCCTCATGCAACTCATGGCCATCTAAAGATGCTCGGTAGATTGCATCTTTCGCTTCCAACCATATTTTACCGTCTCTACTGGCTGAGATGATGTGGTCTAAGTTAACGGTTAGATACTGCCAAAATAAGTTTGCATTATATAATCGCAACTCAGAGCTTTGAGACTCATCTTTATAGAAGGTATTAATAAATTGATTGAAGCTTAGCTTTTCGTTAGAAGCTAAAAATCCAAACAAGCTTCGCTCGTTTTGAGAAAAAGAACGCTTAGAAATCGGCCCTAAAAGTAAGCTGACCACTGGATCTATTGGAAGTGCATTTTTCAGAGATGACAAAACATTTCGTTTTTGGCTGAGGTATTTACTAACAACATCGACCAACCCTGTATATTTCTCTGTTAATTTATTTCGAGAAATGTCATCTGCAACTACCGTTTCACCAATAAGAACTAAAGACTCATCAATTGATGGTGAGTAGGCTATATCTCTATAGCGCCCTTGAACTTTCCCCCATTCCCTTTGAATATGAGAAGTCATTGATCGAGCATATTCTGCGAAAGATTGGTGTAAAAAGCCGACTAAAACGACTTGAGTGTTACTTTTTTCGATCGTATCAGCTAATTCTTGGAAGAAATGTAAGTCTTTGTTTTCACGAGATTGGTAATCAAGCGCCTTACCCATCTCATCGAGTAAAATAAGGACTCCATCAGCACTTTTAGCAGCGTTAGAAAGTGATGTATCAATTAATTCTATGTAGTCATGATCTGATTTATTTGATGGTGCAGATGAGTTTTCAAGAGACTGTAAAATGCTGTTTGCTAACCCTTCAGAAGGAGAATCTAGGCCGCATACGTGCTTTACTATCCTCCAGCCCTTTTTTAAACCTAATTCATTTACAAAGCTGCTACTTGGATCCGCTGCTAATAATTTTTTCTGGGCAAAATCTCGATCCTTCTTACAATCCGAAAGAAGTAATGACATGAAAAGAGCAAATGTTGACTTCCCTGTACCATAGGTGCCTGTGAGAGTAAAACACCTTTGGCTAGTATTCCTAACTTCTTTACCGAGCGTATCTAATGTACTCAACGCTGTTCCGTGAAGTACAAAATTCTCTAGGAATGTCTTTGAATCTACCGCACCGTCTATTCTCGTAGAGCTTTTATAATTTTGCTTAATTCTTATCACTTAGCGCCTCTGTAATAATCATCGAGAATGAAGTGGAAGTTTTCATTTTCACTAAATTTTTTCATTAATCGCACTTGTCGCATTCCCTGTGTATCCGTTTCGACGAATAGTTCAGAATATTTTTTTACTGCATTGTCTAACTGTATGCCGAGACCACGCTCAGACAGTCTGAATATTCTTCCGGGAGAACATTGATCTGACAGTAATGAGTCAAAACCTATTGTATCTGCTCTCTTGATGTCTCTCAGGAAGCGTAATAACGCATATGAAAATATCTCTGTAGGCAAACTAGAACGTTCTTCTAACAAAGAAGAATAAGCACCTTTACCTAAGTCTTTGATAAGACCAAGCTCAATTAATGGTGATGCAAAATGTTCTTCGCCAATATTCCCTGACTTCTTACCAATTGAAGACGCCTTTCGTGCGTAGGATTGTAGGAAGCAATCAACATCTTTTTTGATGGTACTATCATTAACCTCTTTTCCACATAACGAATTGATATCATGTGAAATATCGTAAGTTAACTTTTCCTTTTCAAAATTCTGCATAGGAGATAAGTTGAAAAAATAACGATATGAAGTTAGGACATCTTCGTCAAAGTTGAGAAGGAAATGAATTAGCCAAATACTGCCTGTCTTTTCGAGAAAAGGATCATTTGCAGCACCATTACTTTTTCGTGAAGTTAGTGTACCTAACGGCAAAAATAGATACTTACCTATTTCAGTCAAGCTTTGAGAGGCGTCGTTTTTTTGCGTCTTTATCACCGAGCAAGCTTCACTCCAGTAGCGGATTGCATTCACCATGTTTTTACCAACACCTAGCTCAACAATTGCGTCTTGTACATCTTCGTTATTTGAGGTGCTTAGTTTTGTTTTTTTATTCAATAAGTTGACTGATTTATAAAGCCAGCCATATCTTAAAGGGAATGTCTCGTGTCCTGAGAACTTAGGTTCCATTACATCTTACCTACTGGAGAATTTGTCCAAAACAAGATTGTAACTATACAGATAGAGCAAGCAAGGAGAAAATTCGTTAACTTTAAAAATGTTTAAGCACAGGTCTTTAAAACCTGTCTCAAGATAGTTGTATTATAAACACATCATATATCACACAAGGTGTGAAAAATTTGCATAATACTAAGAGAAACTAATGCACCTAATAAAAGGGGGGTCAGCTATACGCAGTTATTTAAAATCGAAGGCTCATGCATCGAATTTAAATTTAACATTTCACTTACAAAAGATGGCTATTAAAACGTCCCCCCTATATAGACATTTAACCTAGTATCCCCTCTACCTCTGTAAGCAAGTTATCTAAGGGAGTATCTTCGGTGTCTGATACAATTTGGAGCAGATAAGGAATACCAGCATTCGCCATTGATATGGCCCATTCGAAAACCACCCTATGTTCAGCTAGCAAATTTATATCTTGGAACTCCCCCAAATGTGATAGTTGTATATAACTAACACGATAAGGCTCTTGAGTAAGAATTGTTGCAGTAGTCATATTCACTGAATCAGTTTCTTTAACAGGCTGCAAACCCTGTCTTACAGCATATAAAAACGCTAAGTACCAAAAATCCACTTGACGTTTAAATGGTGCATACTTGTGAGTTACCTGACCACCAGAAGTTTGACAATATTTCTTAATTTCTTCTGTGTATCTTCTTGGCGTAGTTATATTAAACGTAGCGAAAGGGTTGTCAGTCATGCTAATGCCTCCGAAAGATCTCGCCGAGCACATACTTCACATTCCATACGATGAGTACAATCGCAGCGTATAATTCTAAAATCGTCTACCGGCGGCTTGTTAATTAACATCCTTGGAAAATGAGCAGGGTTTGTTAATGTGAATATTTTTCCGGCCTTTTTGTCTAAAATTCCCTCTACCTCGTGTATTTCAGAATGTGTTAGAAATAAAATAGCCTGACTACCTTCTTTCAACGTTTGATTTAGGCACGATTGCTTTACATAGCCAGACATCATTCCAAGAGGAGTATCAATAACATTTGGTGCTTCAACTTCACTTACCTTTGTCAGAGCTAAAATAAAAGCGAGTGTAATTGCACGTCTTGATGCTCCATTAAGATCTCTATCAGGATTTAACTCGGCTCCACCTGAACCATACACCATGATATCAAAATCTTGAGTTAACTCTGCTTTAGTAATCTGCGCAAAGTCGTTTTCCTCTGGACTGGAACCAATCATTTCTAGAAAGATTCTATTCATTTCATTACTAACTTTGAGTAGCTCTTCTCCTTTAAGAGCTTCCTCAACATTTTGTAGAACTTTTTTTACTAGCTTGGCAGTTTTATATTTATCAGCATTGGAATCTTTCTTACCTAATTTTTTTGTCGATTTTTCAAGATCTTCATTTAATTCAGTTATCTTCTCTTTAGTAGATTTTATAGCTGCGTTATCAGCCCCAATTTTCCCGATTGCTTCATCTCTTGCCTTACGATAGGAGCGCTCTAAATCACGAAGTTCCGGTAATAGTTTTGCTCCATCACCAAAAGCATCGATTTCTAATTCTAAAGATTCTAAATCCGCCTCAACACCCGCAACAAGAGTCGCGCTATTATTCCAAGCTCTAAAAGCTTGACCATATTCATCAACCCATTTACCGACGGCATTGTTATAATCGATACTTCTAACACGATAATAAAGGCTTGTTGCTACTTCCTGAATTTTGTCGGAAGACCGACTATCTTCAATCGCTTCTTTTATTTTATTGTGTCGACTTAAACCTTCCTCGGTTTCAATTGACAGGTCTGCTCCACAAAAGCAATCATTACGTCCTAAAAGTTCTTCTAAAATTGGTATATTTACTTTAGGTAGTTGCTTGTGGTCACTGAGCTCCTTTAATATCTTGAAGCCTTTTTGAAAATGCGCTGCTAACATTTCGGTTGCAAGTGACTCAGAGTATAGGCAGCTTGCAAGTGTGCCCAGATCCTTATCTAAATTAGCCTGTTGTTTTACAAGCCTATGCTTCAAACTTGTTTTCTTCTGGACTAGTTCGGACTTGTCACCTTTTTTAAGTTCTTCTTGAATCCGCTTTTCTACAGATTCCAATTCCTTATCTGCATTAGCGAGATTGCTACTAGCTTCATCCAATGAAGCTTGGCGTTCATCTAATTCGTCTTCAAAGAATTCAATTTGATCTTCAATTCTTTTGACTTCCTCTGCATAATCTTTGTCATCTATCGCTCGACTAAATTCTTTACTGACTTTTTCAACTCGCTTTATCGCTGAATCCAAGTAATCCAGTCCTAGTAGCGCCTCTATTGCCCTGCTAACCCTTCTTCTTTTAGCTGTTTGGTTTGCTGAGGCCTCAATAAATGACATTACTGAATCACCATCAGTGAAATAGACATCTTTCAAACTTTGAGGTAGCGCATTTTCTATGATTCGAGCGGCTTCAGAGTCGTTTACACGTTCCAAGCCAACATTTCTCACAACGTACATATTCAATTCATCAGCGCCAGCTCTTTTAGAAAAACCTGATTGGTCTAAACGTTCTGAAACTCTGCGATTAATTCTATAGGTAACGATAGATGGCTTATCGCTTTCTTTAACCGGAGGTTTTTCCATTTGAAAGTCAATTTCTACTGAGACTTCTACACGTTTTGTTTCTGTTTTTTTAAGATCATTAGGGAACAAAACATATGACGTTTTAGATGGAAGAGCATTATCGCCGTATAGGCACCACATTAATGCATTTAAACATGTTGTTTTGCCAGTTTCATTTGCTGCTCGAATTACCGTCAAAGGCTTTTCAGGATCGACTGAAAATTCAAGATAAATATCTTTAAGCATCCTAAAATTTTGGATTTTTGCCGAAATCAGTTTCATATTCACCCCCCAACTATTTTATCGGACGAAAGATTAATCTTTCCTTTAATATCAGATAAAATTTGAGAGGAGCTGAATCCATTTCCAGGGGACGATTCCAACATATAAACCTCTTTACAAAGTTTTCTTAATGTCAATTTTTGCTCATTTGAAAGAGCACGAAATCCTTCATTAGGCATTTCTTCATCTAATACTTGATCTATTAAAGAATTTATTTTTTTGTATGAAATACTCATTTCTGCTTCATCAACTCCAGAAGATTAGAAACTAATAGCAACCCACCATCGCTCGATGCGGAATTAGATGCTAGCTCTGTAAAAAACTTGACACGTGTATATTCGCCCTTGATTAAGGACTCTAAATCTCTGTCTAAAACATGATCCTGCAAAAAAGGTAATGCAACAAAATCGAAAATGATTGCTTCTCTTTTTCCTGTTGCAGGTGATAGTCTTAATACCCTACCGAGCCTCTGAATCCATTGACGTCGGACTGTATTGTTTGCCAATAAGAAAGCATTTTCCGTTTGTGGAACGTTGAATCCTTCATCTAAGACTCTCATTGACGTGAGGACATTTAAATTCCCATCGTTAAAGTCTGAAACAATACTTTTTAAAAGCTTTTTATTTGAAGTTTCTGCTTGTGTAACCTGATGAAACTTTTGCTTTTTACTAGTTAAAATTTCATTGATATATTGTAACTGTTCTGGTTTCTTATCTGAACAAAACACCAAAGCACGAACTAATGAACCAGGTTTTTCATTGACAAGAGATTTAAAAGCTTCAACTTTATTTGAAGCAGTTTCAATTATTTTCCTTCGTTTCATACAAAGAATCTTCAATCTTTCAGCTTCCTTCGAGTCACTCGGCGAGTTGAATGCAAATGACAGTTTTTTAATTTCAAATGTCAGATCTGCAAAATCGTCTTGTTCTTCAGGCGTAAGATAGACTGTTTTAGGAAAATATTTGTATGTGACCAAACAATTCCCAATCGCTTCATCCAATCCATACTCAAAGACGACCCCTCCAAAGTAGTCTAAAAGGAAATTAGAACCATCTTCATCGTATTGTCTTTCGTGTGTCGCAGACAAACCTAATTTGTAATCGAAAAATTTAGGAGCCGCTTCCCTAAAGCCAAGACTGCCAAGGTTATGAACCTCGTCAGCGATCAAAAGCGTTTTAATCTTTCGTTTAGATACACTTATTTCTTCTATAGCTGAAGACTTCAAACCTTCGTGCGTAATTATTATGCATTCTGAATTTGATACACCTAAACGTAAGTTTTTAAAAAAATTTTTAATATAATTTTTAATCTTACTTTGAGAGATGTCATTACAAATTATTGGCTTTATGCCAAATTGCTCGACTTCTTCAGCCCATTGATCTAACAAAGGCTTAGTTGGAACAGCGATAACCAAAAATAACTTTTCATTTATTTGATTTAGCAGCGTTGCACCTACTAACGATGTCAAAGTTTTTCCACCACCGGTTGCAATTGAAAGAATTCCTGCGTAGTTATTCTCTTTCCACGCATTGATTGCTTTTCCTTGATGTGAAAACTTTCCTTCACTATATTTCAACCAATCAGGAATTTTTAAAGTATCTTTTTGCAATTGAACTTCCGAACTATCCAGTGCCATAAGTTGTTCAAGTTCAATCTTTAGTTTAGAAACTTCTTTAGACTCAAGTTGAATTCGTTTAATAAAGTCTATGGTTCTAGCATTTAGACCTGCTGTATAGACTCCTGGATAATCATTCATCCAAAGTTTATCGAACCTATCCCGAAGACCTTTCACAATTTCTTCCGAAGATCGATCTAACCAATTCCGACTCAATATCAACTGTTCAAAATTAGTTGACAATCCACCTTGTGTCGCATTCCCTGATCCATGAATCGCAACTTCTCCATAATCTGTATTAAACAGCCAACATTTTGTGTGAAGTATACCTGATGACTTAAGTGCAATTTTTAATTCAATTTTCTTTTTGGCGATTAGATAAAAAAGTGCCGTCACAGATTTTGATCTTAAGGTTTCCTCTTCCAACCTAAAATCAGGGAACAACAGAGGCAAAATATTTTCATCTGTTTCCAGCCCATCACGAATTGCTTGCATATCTGCATCGGAAAAAGTTGGGCTAACAATTAGTCTCATTTTGGTCGATTGATCAATTGACAGATATGCTGATATTGAACGCGCGAGTTCTTTTAAAGAGCCGCTCGTAAAATAACCGACCATACAATCCATTGACTTGCTAGAACAAGCTACCGGATAGAACAATTCTTGGTCGATATCACATTCAGAAGGGAAGTAAATCGAAGAAAGCTGCTCAAGAGACATTTTTAATAGTCTTTTCTCAAAAGCATAGATTCACAAAAATAACTGCAAAAGTCCATTTATTACACCTATAACGTTAAAACTTTGGTTCTAAAGATTAACGAATAACTCCATCTATTGATTCGATTTTAGAAAATCAGAGCACAAAAATCAAACATATCAGAAACTTAAAAATTCAGAGGTCTATTTAGCCATTATGAAAGTTTCGATGAGGCAATTTGCAAGCAACTGTTTATCAAAATTGCGTTCACAAACACACCTAATTAGTTGATGACGTAATTTTTAGTTTTCATCAGTGAAGTCTCCTACATATGAACTTCTGTCTGTTAGCCTAGGTTGTTCTGACGAATGAATATAGTCAAAAAAATCAATATCTTGCTCTGCCATTTTGATCTTCACCCTCTCCTTCAATTTCGGAAATTCCTCTTTATCGAAGTTTTCATATCCAAGCAAAGTAACTTTACCAGATGTAATATGAAGCTTAACCAATTGGATATCTTCTATATCTCCATATAGCTGTAATGCCGCACCTACATAAACTCTCAGAAGAAGAGGCAATGCATCGATATAAGTTTTATGAACTGTTAGTGAGTGCGGTTTTCCGCTTTCATGCACTAGTTTACTAGCAGGTAAGGATTCATTTGCAAAAATACATTCGGCTTCAATCTTATCTACATTTGCAATTTCAAATAGCAATTCAGTCGCTAGCGATTTAGCGGTTTTATAATCGCCAAAAAACGCCTTTACATCACGTTTCACTTCTTCCAGCTGTTTAGTATAAGGCTTATGTCTTTCGAACAGGCTCATTGCGAAATATAGGAGTAAATCCTCTTTTTTCATCATCTCTGCTGTTTTGAATTCTTCTTCAGAGTAAAAATCTAAAGCCAGTTTAAAGGCTTTTTTGTGCGAGCCAACAAGCTTTCTCACTTTTGTTGAATTCGAAAACTCATCGTTTGCTGGACACCTTCCCAACAATAGGCATTTAAGCCAAAATGCTTTAAATATTTCTTCGTTTTGCGCGAAGACTATTCTTAGCTTCTCAGCATCTGTTGGAAGCTGTGGCGATGTTTTTTGCTGCCATTCATAGGTTCGCTGATATCGATATTTTTGGAAATTTTGCTCTAGCTCTTTGTCTCTAAATACAGCGAATATACCTGGGGCCAACGCAACCGCGTCATCCCCAATAACCGACACAAGAAACTCTTTTATTTCGCTTTGCGTATAGTACTTTTGGAATGTATTTCTAGATGTGATCACACCATCCTTATAAGCAGTGAACTGAGAAATATATCCTTCACTCGCTAACATCACCGACACTACAAGCATTTTTTTGGCGAGCTCCCAAGCTTCGAGGATAACATCGATTCTCTCATCTCTATCCTCTATAACGTTTATTACGAAGCCAAGGTTCACGATATCGCTTACAATTTTTTCAGACTCAGGGAAGAAGTTTGGATCAAATCCAATAGCATCAATACCATGAGCTTGAAGCTCAGTTAGGTCATCTCCCCTTCCACAGCCAAAATCAAATATCGAGTAGTCACCGCTCAGAAACCCATATTTAGCTAACAACTTCATCGGGGCGGATAGCTCATGTCTGACAATCGCCGTCTTATGTCTATCAACGACTTTTTTATCAATCGCATCTCGTTTATTTTCTGACGCTTTACTTAAACGACCATCAACTAATGTAAACCCCTTCTTATGAATTAAATTTCTCCATGTTTCTCTAAAGCCAATAATCCGAGTATTTTCATATAGGCCAATATTTTCGCCTTCTTTAGTAATCGCACAAAAAAGATCATACATTTCATGCGACTTAGGCACGAAAAGCTCTTTGCGGTGCAGTATGGGCGGGTTATCGCTATCCGTGTAATTAATAACTTTATGCTCAAGCCTTTTTAAATCGACAGTTACAGCCCGCTCTAAAGCAGGATAAGAATCTTTATAAAAGTCAGGATAGAATAATAAAGAGAGCTTGAACTCTTTTTTAGAAAACTTAGCGACATTCCATGAAGACACTTTGAGTGCGTTTGCAACGATTTTGGTAAACTTACTCAAGTCGTTAGGGATTTCACCAAAAGCATCAATGTGGAGATAGATTGCATCAGGTAATTTTTTTCCTAGCTTAATGTCTTTTAGTAATGTTTTAAATTGCTCATGGTCCATTGATACACCTAAGTTTCACTGTAATGGTAATATTCAAGCAACCTAAGGTCACTTATTGACCCCATATAGGAAATGTAAATTCTTCAAAAATATCTATTTGTGGTTAATGCATGCGATGCAGTTTATGTTTTCAACACACATTCTATACTGGTTCATATGCGCCTTCTCAACCGGTTTTCGACCCACACTACATTTTAGAATGAACAATTGTTACTCGGACTGTAGCGCGCACGAAACTACTATACACTACCTAATAGCTATAAACCTCAACGTTCCTCCGAGACAAACTACAACGCTTATTTTCAATTGCATAAGCAATTGAATCCTGTTCTCAATCGAAATACATCAAACGTATATTTTTCAATGTCACTACTAACGCGCTAATGATTCAGTAGGCCAAGAAAATTTATTTTAATTTAAGTTTGGTTATATTGTTTAAGTAATTGAAATAAAAGAAAAATATCTATATTTATTGTGCCAATACTTTAACTCTATGCTAATGTGTACTATCTAAGTTCTAACAAATTCAGGTGCGTTGGTCTCTGCTGCTAACAAAACTACAGAGGCTATCAATTTGCGATTTGGAAATTGACGATAGTAGCTGCAATAGCGGCCCGTAATAGAACTAAAGTTGCTGATATAGAAAACTAAACATTTTGTATCCACAAAGCCATAAGAATGTATGGCTAAAAACTACAAAAATGCATGTTTTCAGTAGTCTCTTAATCAGGCTGGGTGGAAGGTGATTCAGAGTAGAAAGAACTTATTGGAGCAAGGAACATTATTACAATTATGGCATTTCTTAGAAAAACTACTAATGCAAATATAGATGGTATTGCTGGTGTTTCCGGGTTTCCAGTGATACTCGATCATACTTTCCAAGTACATACACTTTCCTTGCAATATTTTCTCGATTGCTTAAAAACAGTTGCTGTGTCGAGTGTTGGAACTTATGGTTCGCACATCAATGATTTTATTAGTCAGCTTGAAGTCGATGGAAAGAAAGTTTCGGATATAAATGATGCTTGGCTCAAAGCATATAAAGACGCCATCAAAAAGAGAAACGATGATGAAGTACATAATACCGAAAACTATGCTAGCCAAGTGTGCAGGACCGTTGTTGACTATTGTCTATGGTTAACAACGAACAATTATGAACCCTATTTATGCGGTACTACCAAAAATCATAAAATTCAGGTCTCTTTCAGCGAATCAAACAGAGTCAAACACTCTACCATAGAAAATAAAAATAGTGATAAACGTCAAAAAATAGCGCCACGCTCGAATTGGATAGAATATATTAAGCCCTACGGCCCAAAGACTCCTAGAGTCGCCAAACGTTTTGAATTAATGATTGACTGGGGGCGTTTGAGCGGGTTACGAGCACGAGAGATATGTTTCTTAAAGATAAAGAATCTTCCGCAGAGAGAAACAGCTGAGCGTGCCCGACTCTCAGAAAGACTTGTTCCAACTAGTCTTTCAGTTACAAAGGGAGGACGAAAAGAAGTGGTTCGCGTTCCTCCTAGCCTTGTGCTCGAAACATGGGACTATATTGACCTTTACAGAGTTCAGATAGTTAAAAAGTTTATCTGCATCCATAAAAAGGATCGTAGGCGCGCAAAGTACATAGAACCCCCGAGCATATTTTTATCCGACAAAACGGGGCAAAACCTATGTCCCATTTCGTTTTCTATTAGTATCAGAAAAGCTTATCTCGAAGCCGTAAGGAAAGGAAAGCTCACCGAAGATGAGCGAGTCTGGGCACATGGTTTACGGCACAACTTTATTACAAAAACACTTAAAGCGAATGATGAAGCTGGCTATAAACGCCCAGAGCGTTTAACTATGCAGAGTTCGAGGCATAGCTCACTTGATGCGATGGAAGTTTATGCAGGTGATAGATTTAGTGATGACTTTAACTAATGGCCAAACTACTTAGGAGAAAAATAGAAGCGAAGCCGGAAGGCTCAATTACTCATCTTGCGCGAAATGTTGAATGGAGGATCCCTGTTGAGTCGGGTGACCCTATTGATGCCGCTTGTATATCCCATATCCATGATAGTGAAAATATCTTTGAGCAGTTACTTATATGGAGCAGAAACCAAGCTGCTAGACGGTTTACCGTCAATACCGTACTGCGCTATTTGAAGTATGTCGCATCTCTCAATGGCGCAGTAAGTTTCCAATCACTGCGTGACTTTAGACAAGAGTTAGACATTAGAAACTTCGCTAGTGCAAACACTAAAGCACAGGTATTTAGTATTTGTCGTAATTTTGTAAATTTTTTGATGCTAGTTGAAGTGATACCTGACGAAAAATTGCCAAAAAACTTCGAATACACAGCAAAGAAGCCTAAATCAACCTTTAGTGAACTGACAAAAGAAGCGTTAGTGGTTTTTGCTAAAGAAAACAGTGGGATAGTAGAAAGCATCGAAGCAAAGCACAATGTCAGTAGAGAAGAGGCTCAGGCGCTTGCTTACAATGAGTATTTTTTAGAACGTTACCACACTCTAAGCTTAAATTGGATTGAGAGCTGGTTTGAAGACTGCCTGTTTATAGACAATATCCTGAAGGAAATTCCCGATATGAATAGGGGAAAGATGCAGAGGATCAAAGACTACAGATTAAATAAAGGTGACTGGGCATGCTTTGCCACTGAAAGAACCCTAAAGTTGGCGTTTCAGATTTTATATTCTCACTTCGGTCGTTTGATACCGTCATCAAACGATTGGCCGATAGGTATAAGTGATTTTTGTAAAAGTCGAGGATGGTCTCCAAGGCGCATTCAGTCCGCTTTCTTCACTAGCGCCTACAATCTTCAGTATTTTCTAGTTGCGGCTTTATCTCATAAAGAATTGGCTGCAAACGTCGACACTGTTGCTTTTTATGCTTATTTAGACGCTTTCATGCCATCCACAGAAAGTGGAAAAATGGCCGTTCACATGGGAAAAAAGCGAGGCTTACCAATAGATAAAGAACTTTCTAAGAAAGATCGACTTTGCGCTACATTTTATGCATATCAAAATCGATTGAAAAAACTATTGGAAGAGGTCGAAGGTGGACAAGCCTGGCTATTAAAGGAGAATTGTGAACTGTTCCTTCATTTCACTAAATCGAAAGGGAAGCATTCGATAAGGTGTTTTGATAAAGCTTCAACTTCATATATGGTCAGAAGAGTTACAAAACAACTTGCAAGTCAGTACCCGGAATTCAACCCCCTCGTAAATGTGGTATCCGGAGAAAACTTCAAACCAACGATAGCGGCAATAGAAATTCTTTCCGGTACTTCACTTAGTCAACTGAAATACAAACTAAACCATAAACATATATCAACAACGGAAGGCTATGGGATTAGGGTCGAAACCCAAACCCTTCACGATAGAAAACTATCTAATTTTCAAGAATACCTCCTTTTACAACGAAGTAATGAATATCCAGATACAGGAAATGGTTTCCAATGTGGGCGTGCAGAAGTTCCCGAAGTGACTTGCGGCGGAATTGAGATGTGCTTTGATTGCCCAGCCAAAAGGGTAGTTTTGAAGGACCTGAAATTGATTGCAGAGTGGTTGGCCAATTCTAGGTGGATCGAAGCAAATGAAAAAAGGCTCAAATTCAATAATAAGCAAAGGTGGGAGGAGTACTGGCAAAATTGTTTGGCTGAGTATTCGGCTTTATTGGCAAAGTGCTCCCAGTCTGACATTTTGGCAGCCGAATCCATTGCAGCCAATATCAAAGTAACATTTATGGATTAAGTCATGCAAAGAAAAAAAAGCAAACAGGTACCGTTTCAAATTACCCCAGATAGCAATATAGAGTTGTCGAAATTTTGGTGGTTAGAGAACAAATCTAACGCTGACAAATGGTTTTTCAAACCTGACAATCACTCTGCCCTGTCTTCATTTACAGTCAACTGGACACCTGATTTGATTAAGACCTCAAACAGTGACTTTGGGAGGTGGCGTTCATGGAAAGAATATGCTCAAAAGTTGGTTGAAGTTATCGCGGAGTCTGATTTAACAGATGTTGAAAAACCGATTACGCTTGCTAGTTACGCTAGAGAAATTAGGACTGTTTGCTTGTGGTTTTGTTTTGCGAATAGCTTAAATCATATAGCAGAAGTGAAGAGTGCGCATTTAGCTTTGTATGAGGAACAAATCAAAAGCTCTAAAATAATTGTTAATAGTGTCACCACGAAGCTGCATATTCTAAACCTGATGTGGAAACTAAGGCAAGAAGTTGGCTCTGGGCTTAACTTTTTGCCTTATAGGGGAGGCAAATTAAAGCAGAGGGCAAAGAAGCTAGGTATACAAGGGAGTCGTACTAAAACTATAGAACCTAAAGAGTTTTTTAGTCTTTTAGACAAAGCAATAAAAGAGATTGAATTTGCTGAGCAGTGGCTAAGTAAATTAGAACGTTATATAGAGATAAAGGACGAAAGAGGGGCTTCAAACTGTTCTAAATACTATAAAGCGGAATTCAAAGAGTCATCTAAAACGCTCTTCAAGCGTATCCGAATCGTTTATGCTTCTGCCATCATAACGATATTGTCTTTGACGGCAATGAGGAAGCATGAAGCTTCAGTAATTAAATACAGTGATGCAGTTCGTAGCCTAAAACATTCAATTCTTCAGGGAACGGAGCATAAAACTGCACACACCGAGACAGGGAAGTCTACACGACGCCCTCTACCGGAAGAGGGAAAAAAGCTATAAAGGTTATTATTGAACTAACCAAATATCAAAGGGAAAAAGCATCTGACCCCGATAAACTACTCTTGCGATTACCGTTTTCAAATTGCGTAGCTGCAAACAGTGTCAGTTGTGATTCTCTTACGACAGGTGTCTTGTATCGACTTTTTAATGATTTTGCAAAAGATGCATCGATAAGTTACACACTCCGTCCACATATGCTTAGACGCGCTTTCGCTATGATTTGGACATGGAGGTTTGAGATTGGTGATCTTGACTATTTATCGAGATTTCTCTACCACAATACTAACCTTTTTACTGAAATTTATGTCGATGACCCTGACGTCTATGACTTCCTCCCTGAAGAGATGCAGCGTTATACTGCAAAAGTTTTTGAACAAGCGTTTCTCGGAGAGAAAAATATGGAGGGAGGAATTAAGACTGCTTTGTCTAGATACCAACGGTTGATTGAGCAAAAGATCAAGGTAATAGAGCCTGAACTTATTAATATTTTTATCGATAAAATAATAAAGAAATTTAATTATCAGGTAATCCCTAACGCAGACGGATACTGTTTTATGTCGACAGGTAGAGGGCTTAGAGCGAAATGTTCTACCGATGGTAAAACACCCAATTTCGCAAACAGGAGCGAGAGAACATGTAGTAGTTGCCCGAATTTTGGTGTTGATGAAGGGCATATAGAATACTGGATAAAACGTAAAGACGCGCACCAAATTGTGCTGAATAATTCTAAGGATCAGTTGATGATAGATTCAGCAAGAAGAGCTGTCCAGCGGATTGAAAATATCATAAGTATGTTTAAAAATGTCGGCTAAATTTAAGTCACGAATTAGTACGAGCGAATTTGTTGCAGCAATTGAGGCGTCGCTCAAAAGTCTTGTTGAAAGAGGCTTTCCTATCTCTCAAGCATCGGTCATAGCAAATGCTAGAACGAGCAAAGGCAATGCAGTCGGTAAGACAACTTTGTATAGGAAGAATGATAGGACTGGTGAGCTTATACATCAAGCGCTGATTGATAAAATAGAATCTGAAAAAAACAATAGAAAAAAAAAGATAGGAAGGCAAACTCGAGGAGAGACAATAGTTAGTTTGCATAAGGAGATATCACGTCTCAAAAAGGAACAAAAGGGGCTGCTAAATAGGGTAGTTGAACAAGAGGCTGAAATAACTTTACTCCAAGAAGGTAGAGGTAGGAGCTCTTCAAGAATCGATTCATTTGAGGGAGAGTTATACGTAGCGCATGGTCTCTTGCTAAAGAGGCACCCTATGCTAAAAGACTTGAAAGAGCTTGTTTTAGCATTTGAAGCTAAACACAAAGGCACGGCTCATCTAGAGCACTTCAAAAAGCGTATCGATACGTTAGAAGCTGAAATTCAATACTCTACTGTTTTTGACGCAAAGTTCAGTAAATAGACAACGCTGAGAGCATAGTATAGTGCAAACATGGTATACTCTCTGTATATAAGATAAATAAAGAGTTTAAAGAGATAGTATATGAATCGTGGAATTAATAAAGTTATTCTTGTTGGAAACCTTGGCAATGATCCTGAAGTTAGATACATGCCTAACGGAAACGCCGTTGCGAACTTAAGCCTAGCAACTAGCGAAAGCTGGAAAGACCAACAGGGTCAGGTTCAAGAGCGCACTGAGTGGCACCGCCTTACAATGTACCGTCGCTTAGCAGAAATTGCCGGAGAGTACCTGAAAAAGGGCTCGCAAATTTACGTAGAAGGTAAATTGCAAACGCGTAAGTGGCAAGATCAACAAGGTCAGGATAAGTACACCACTGAAATTATCGTAGATCAAATGCAAATGCTTGGCGGTCGCGGCGGTGATGGTGGCGGCGGAAACGGCGGTTACCAGCGTCCTCAAAACAACCAAGGCGGTTATAATCAAGCGCCAGCGCAAGGTGGTTACAACCAGGCTCCACAACAAGGTGGAGGCCAGCAAGGCGGCTATAACCAGAGCCAGGGCCAAGGCGGTGGTTATAATCAAGCGCCGCAGGGTGGTAACCCGTCACAGCCTAAGACTCCGCCTATGGCTGAACCAGACTTCGATTTTGACGACGATATTCCGTTTTAGCGTTTACCTGAGACATATCACGTGTTAAAAATATTATAAGAGCCGCTTTATAGCGGCTTTTTGTTTTGAGCTAAGTTCGCTTAATTATGAGATTGATGCCCGCCATAGCTTCTCTCAATTATCATTAAAATGATTTCAGTATTCACCTATGCGGTTTACCAAATAAGCGTGAACAGCGAGCGTTTAAGATTCTCATGTAAGAAAAATCGGGTTTTACAGTGTCAGTAGTAGTAACAGTGGTGGCTTTTCTTTTGTTGTCCCTAAAGAGCGGCATGTTATTTGCCCAAACAGGTGGAAAATGTGAAGGTGAAAAATGCACTTTTCAAAAGCCTACAGTGACCTGGGTACGCCCACCAGAGCTTGGACTTGAAGGCAATGGTGTCAGCATTACAGCGGGCCCGCTTTACGACGTAATGGCCTATCTTTCTACATACTTAAATGGTTATGAACATAAGTTTGAAGTTTACCCAGTGAAGCGTGCATGGTCGCTAGTCCGGAATACGCATTCTTCTGAAAAAGTTTATTGCTTTTATGGGGCTGCCTATCAGAAGGAACGAGTAGAATGGGGATATTTCACCCAACCTACCTCTATTAACTTACCGCTACTGATCGCTGCTAAAAAAGCATTACATTCCTCCTCGAATAAGAAGTTAGTCGCCGGGCATGCTAACCCAATGTTGGGTTATTTTGAGTCCGTTTCATTGCGAACACTTCTTCGACAAAACTTGAGAACGGTGCTTTACGACGAAGTGAACAACGTTTATGCCGATACGTTCGAGCAATGGGCTACACCGAATAATGTGGTGCGTTTAAATGGTTTAGGGAAAGATTTAGGCATGCATACAATTGAGCTACTGGAAAGTGGCAGAATTGACTTTGGATATGTAGGTCACCGCGAGTTTTCAGTATTACCAAAAGAAGAGCTCGACGTGCTTCATGTTTATCAACTCAGCGAACTATCGCAAGAGTTAAGAGGAACAAAACGCGTACTTTGTTCTAAAAGTGAGCTAGGGCATATAGTCACTAATGCTTTAGATAATGCATTTACGGACATCATGTCTAACCCTAAGCAAAATCAAATTTTTAGAGACATCAATTTTGCAGCAGATGGATATCCTTTATTTTTTAAACCACTTTTCGATGAAAGGTGGAGTAAAGTTATGGTCAATTAATCATGCGATAGTACGGCTTCATTTGGAGCTCTACGAAAATCTATAGTTCAGCGTCACTTGCTAATCAGGTGAGTTAAAAAGTTATCTTACGTGACACCAACCCAATCCTTTTTACCAGTCGTCGCGCCTGAATAATTGGTGATCCCGAACTCCATTTCCAAACTCATCACTTTAGCGTGAGGTTGGAAATGGAGGAGATGCTTACGGTAACTTAGCTTATTCCATCTTCACCAGTGCAACTTTACCCACTTCAATGCCACGCCAACCGTTTTTAGGTGCGCGTTTGAGTGGTGGTAATATAAATTGAAGCCCTGTGATCTGGTGAATATCCAAAGGAGGTTGCTCGTCAAATGGCCCCATGGTAACTGGCATAAACATAGGGTACGCACGAGTTAATAAGGTCGCCGTGGGTTTTAGGGCCGAAACAGGAAGAATCAAGGTTTTCCATTCGTCACTTACAGTAAAATCAGTGCCGTAGGCCAGCCCATCGTTAGCAATAACGCCAAATTGCAACCGGTCGCTATTGCCTAATGAACGAACGCGTAGTGCAATAGCGTTATATTTTTTCAAGGTACGGTCTATCAAAGTGGCATTTTTAGGGAGATCCGTACGCAGTAATGGCCCACCAGATTGAAGGTTATCGTCAAAGACTTTGAGCGTAACTGTTTCGCCCTCGGTGGTCGCCGAAGAGGCCGGCCAGCTCACCGTGTTTTGCGGTGGTACAAACGTCCCTCTCGCTTCGCTTGGATTAAAGAGAAGTACTGGACTGCCTGCAGGTTGCAATATCGTGTGATAGTAAGCATTATTTGAGAAATCCCAATCCTGCGGTTTTCCACGTTGCTTACCAGGGTAAGTTACTGTGGTATTTCCGTCAGTAATGGTAAAGGCGTATTCCAATTTACCTGAGAGTTTCCACGTATTGTCATTCGGTAGTGTAACTTGATAAACCCCTTTATCTCCTTGTTGCATAGGCAAAGTAACGAAGTCACTGTGGCCCTCATAACGTACATTTAAGGTAACGAGGGGATTAGGCGTTACACTTTGCACCGTCGCACTAAAGGTCAGGGTATCACCAAGAGTCCGCTGACGTTGGGGTTGGTGAGTCACTATGGTTTCACCTGGTTTGATTGGCGGTAAGTAATAGGCCGAGTCTATGTCACCTGGTGGCTTTGCCTCTGATGGTGATAGCCAATATACCCCAGGCGTGACAACGAAATTACCTCCTGAAGCCTGAGACTGGTAGTTGTTGCCGTCGTTAACACCAGTCACCCCAAAGCGCTCGCCCAGACCGGGAAGGAAAAGAGTCATGCTATTGGCTTTAACTGACAACCGACTGACTTCTCGGTTAAGACTAGAGTTCTGATGTGGGTCTTGTAGATTGATCACATCGGGGAATACCTCTAATCGCCACTGCGAGTCTCCCAGTTTATCCAAGAAGTATGCACCGGAGCCCGTGTATTTAACCAGCTCAGATGATCCAACCCCTGCAATGTGAGTTAGGCTATCAACATCTTTAGGGCTGCGAGTGGTGCTGTTTGTGTAATAGAACTGTTTAGTATCATCAAACACGGCCAAGTCAGCGAGGTAGTCCAGTGTTGTATGATGAAATTGGTTACTCTGCGGGTAATCTGGAGCTTCATAGTCCTGAGGTAAATTACGAAACTCTTCACCGGCAATCATCAAACTTATTGCTTTCGCTGGCGTATACAATAAATTTAAGTAGTGAGTATTGTAGTCTGAGTTACTGTCTGCAATTACCGCAGGGTCGTAAGCAAACTGAGTGGCCCATTGAAACCCCGCGTCGCGAAAGCTGCGTGCCATCGCGGGGTACGTTACGCTATTTGTGATATCCGCCGCGTCAAATTCGTAAATCATGCGCGCTTTATCACTGCACCCGCTGATATCACTAAATGGGTTGGTATACGTTGAAACCGCAGGCAGTACATTGGTATTCAACGCACTGTATTTTAATAAACCAGTGGGATACCACTGATACGCGATACCATCTATTGACGTGTTACATACCGCTTTGGCAAAGTCTCTCTGGTCACCTTGTTCACTAATGTTATAGAACAAAGGCTTGGTAACACCTGCGTCTTTAACCGTTTTAATTAAGGTTTCGATATACGTCGCACTCTTTTGTGGAGCTAAGCGATGTTTGGGCTCATTAAAAAGCTCAAAGGCGATAATTTCAGGGTCGCTGCCAAGGGGTTGCCCAGTGTAGCGGTTTTTATGCGCCATAAACTGAGTCAGATAGCGCTGCTGGGCGGCAATAAGCGCAGGCTTTTCATTCATATCGTTTTTGCTGTAGCCCACTGCAAATCCAGGCTCAGCGGGATCTTGTTCGGGATAGCCCGTTCCCCACCATGCAATGGGAGTGATGATAGCGCGAATGCCATGCTCTTGAAGGCGCATCATCAAATAATCGAATAACTCAAGATATTCATTGTCGATGAGATTGCCTTCTTTGTCGCTGATGGCTTTGTCCCATACGTGAATGCGATAAGCATTTAGCTTAAGCCGGGTCATATGGTCCACGTCTATATCGATCGCGGCTTTGTGATCAATTCCACGCCGAGCGATAGCGCGATATCCATAGGCAAACGGCGCACTGTAGTTGGCACCAAACAAGTGGACTGGGTCGCCGTTGTCCCATAACAACCGGCCGTTTTCTACTGTCACGGGAGTAGGGGGTAACGTGGTATCGGTCAAACTTACTGCACTACTTAAGCCCGCTCTAGTTAAGCCCATAGTAGCCAAAACGATTGAGGTTACGAATATTTTTGAGAACATCTTAATTTTCCTACAAGTTAGGCTTAGCGATAGCCGTTAGGGTTAGACGACTGCCATCGCCAACTGTCTTTCACCATGTCTTCTAAGGTGCGGGTGGCTTGCCATCCCAGCACCTCTTTAGCGTGACTTGAGTTGGCGTAACACTGTGCCACATCGCCGGGGCGACGGGGAGCAATTTGATAAGGGATAGGTCGGTCACTTGCTTTCGCGTAGGCGTCTACCATCTCTAGCACTGAAACACCGCTACCCGTTCCTAGATTTAAGCAGTGACTGCCCGGTTTTCCATGCAATTGCTCCAAAGCGCGAACATGCCCTTCCGCTAAGTCACATACGTGTATATAGTCGCGCACTCCAGTGCCATCATTGGTGGGGTAGTCATCGCCAAATACGGCCAGATGAGAGCGCTTGCCCACGGCCACTTGTGCAATAAAAGGCATTAAATTATTTGGGATTCCACTTGGGTCTTCTCCAATCCGTCCGCAAGGATGAGCGCCCACTGGGTTAAAGTAGCGCAAAATAATACCGTTAAATTGAGCCGTGGCAGTCGCAAAATCTTGTATGATTTGCTCTACCATGAGTTTACTTCTGCCGTAGGGATTGGTCGCGCCGACGGGAAAGTCTTCCACAATAGGTACAGTTTGCGGGTCGCCGTAAACTGTCGCTGAAGAGCTAAACACTAACGTATGTACGCCAGCCTGATGCATAGTTTCTATTAAAGTCTGGCTGGCAGTAACGTTGTTTCGGTAATAAAGCATAGGTTTCTCAACAGATTCCCCCACTGCTTTTGAGCCGGCGAAGTGAATGACGCCATCAAAGGTGTGCTCTGAGAAAACACGTCTGAGCAGCTCTTCATCCCCCACGTCACCCTCATAATGAGGGATCTCTGTATTACAAATACCTTCTACCCGCTTAAGTGCTTCGGCGTGGCTGTTAGAGAAGTCGTCAATTACCACAACAGAATGGCTTGCTTCAACTAACGAGATACAGGTATGTGAGCCGATATAGCCAGCACCACCGGTGACTAATATATGCATGGGTCTTTCCTTACTTTTCAAGTGATAATGTTGCAGGTTTTAGACCTTTGGCAGTAACCGTGATTTTGGCGTTTTTAAGTGTTTCACCAATTTCAATTAATAAAGCGCCTTCTCCCTGAGAGGTGGTAATGGGGCTTTGATTTAATAATTTAATATCGCCTTCAACTTCAGCATTCAGCTCGATGTTATTTGTGCGAACAGGATTGCCCTTAGCATCTACCATTTGTGCGTATACAAATACTTTGTCTTTCACGTAGGGAGTAGGAGCAATACCTGAGGTGTCGAGTCGTAGCGTTAGCGCAGTGGCGTTCTCTGGCGTTGTGACACTATGACGAGCGACAATATTCTCACTAATTAGCGCTTCAGCACGCAATGTACCAGGCTCGAAGTTATCTATTGAGAAGGTAAAGGGAGGATGCGCTAAGTGCGTACTCAAAGCATCAGTGTCGGGGCTTTGCGTCGCAATTAAGCGATCGTTGAGGTAAAGCGCGACGCGCTCGGCATTTGAGAAAACGCGCACATTAGTGCTTGACGTTTCATCCCAATTACTTGCGATATACACCATGGGACCGCTTTCAAATTGCGGGGCGTGTTCGTCTGCATTCCGTTGACTTTGGAAAAAGTAATAGCTGAATTTAGGCTGACGATAAATACTGGCGATACCCGAAGCTTCAATGTCATCGGCATAGCCGCGGTTATAATCAAACATTACCCAGTAACCGTCTGCAAAGGCGGGTACGGTAAAGTTGTCATTGTGGGCTTCTTGAAGGTTCTTTGCCTGTTGCAGCAGGCGCTTTTCACCGCTATTTAGTAATTGACGGCTAGTACGCTCATCTTCCTGCAAATCTTGCCAGCTATCCTGATTTAAACCCGCGTTTTGCGCGTAATATTCCCAGTCCCCGTACTCAGATACAATGTAAGGGACTGTGGGTGTTTCGTAATGCTGAAGTCGGTGTTGACGGGCTTGTACAAAAATATCGTAGCCTAGTTCCCATCCTGCGGAATAGGCGCCAGGGTATTCGGCATGTACTGTATCAGATAGTGCTGCGATAAATTCGCCCGGCATGTCTGATTCGTTTAATGAGCACTCCCATGCAATGACGCTAGCGTGATTACGGTCTCGGCGTAGTAAATCAGCACACGCTTTTAAGGTATGAGCTTCGAACTCTTTAGTGGGGTTGTAATATTGCCAACCCAATATTGCATCCAGTAATACTAAGCCCAGTTCGTCAGCCGCCTTCATAAATGCTGTTGAGTGAGGGTAGTGGGACAATCGAACGTAGTCGAAACCCGCCGATTTGATTTTTACGGCATCGCGGTAATCAGCCTGAGCAGAGGTTGCGTAGCCGACAAACGGATATTCCTGGTGGCGGTTGACACCGCGAAGAAAGGTTTTTTCACCGTTTATCAGTAGCTCATTTTTATCATTGAAGACAAAAGAGCGAATACCGATGTTTCGCGATTGATGTTCTATAGTTGTATCGCCATGCGACAATACAGTGTCCAGTGTGTATAAGTTGGGGTGCTGAGGAGACCATAAGGCAGGTTCAGCTACTGTAATTAACTGATTAAAATGACGCTTTTCACCTGCCGGCAGGGTGTATTGTTGGCTTACCTCATGAACTTCACTTCCATCAAATGACAAAGTTTGGGTAAGGGTAAACGTTTTTTCTTCGCCGCTGGTGTTAGCTACATGCGTTTTAATGTTTACTTCAGATTTCACTTTATCTACAAAAGGGAAGGTTACAAAAACACCGCCACCGGCCACTTCGTTAGCATGCATCTCATCAGTAATCATCAAGGGATTTTTTACCAGAAGATTAACATCGCGATATAAGCCACCGTAGGTATTAAAATCGAGCAATGTAAGTGGCTTCGGGCCTGTAACGTCATTGTCACGGTTATCTAAGCGCACGCGGAGGGTATTCCTTCCTGACACCAGGTAAGGGCTTAAATCGAAAGTGAACGGCAAATATCCACCTAAGTGAGTACCCACTTTCTCATCATTAAGCCAAACCTCTGTAGCATTCATCGCTCCCTCAAAACGAATAAACACCGCTTGCTCAAGCCACTCTGCCGGCACTGAAAACGATTTTTGATACCACGCAATACCTTGCCATTGGTCATTTACCACTTCAGGCTCTAACTGGGGAGTATGTGGAAGAGCAATATTTTCCCATGCTTGGGCTATTTGCTCAGGCGTAAGCGCCTCGTCCGCCTTCTTAAACTGCCAGTCTTGATTGAAAGGAACTACTTCACTTAGAAAAGGCGATGAAGAATGCGGTGGATTAGAAGAAGACATGAAGGGCTGGCACGCGCCTAACCACAACAGACAAAAGAGTAAAAAGCTAAATCGGGAAATAGAAGTCATTGCTCTAGCCTGGATGAAATCAAAAATAGACAAGCCTAGTTGGCTTAAACGCAAAAAGGCACTGCCCTTATTTGAAAGAGCAGTGCCGATACAACACATTTACATCGCGTATTGGAAGCCTAACAAGTAACGGCGTCCCCATTCAGCGTATTGACGTGGTCGGGTAGGGTCGTTGTCAAAGTATGACGTAGACGCTTCATTCGTTAGGTTCTGCCCTTGTAACATTACTTTGAAGTTTTCGGTCACTTCGTAGGCAATGCTGGCATCAACCGTGGCTTCGTCATCTATAGTGAAAACGGCACCTGGGTCCCAGCTACCTACGCTAGTGTATGCACTGCGGTAGTTATATGACACCTTCGCATCAATACCTGCTTTGTAATACCAAAGGGTTAAACTACCTACATTTTTAGATAAGCCCCCCATAGTCAATGGGTTGTTTTCAGGCTCAAACTCAGTCACATTCGTATCTGTATAGCTGTAGTTGGTATAAATCCCCAAGCCATCAAAAGGTTCTGGCAACATGTTAAACGCTTGCTGATACATCACTTCAACGCCGCGAATCTGGCCACCATCACCGTTCACTGGGCCGGTAAATTGGTAACTCTCACCATTGATATTAAGAGTATCTGTAGCAGCACCTACATGACTCTTTAGGTCTTTGAAGAAGAGTGACACGGTAAGAGCAGCATCTTCAGCAAAGAAATATTCATAGCCCAGGTCAACTTGATCCGCGATGAACGGATTTAGCTGAGGGTTACCGCCAGAAGCAGAGTTAACTGTAGAAGATGTATTAATTTGTAAGCCTGTACGCATTTCAATGAGTGGCGGACGAGATATAGCACGTGAAAGTCCAAAGCGAATTTGCGAATCGTCCGTAATGTCAAAACGTAAGTTTAGCGCAGGCAGCACCTCACTGTAGTCATGGTCAATCGATACCGCAGTTAGCTCTCCCCCGTCAGCTTGCTGGAAACCTGTTGAAGTAGATTCGGTATTGATGTAGCGCACACCTACATTACCTGTGTACGAGATACCGCCAATTTCACCTAACAGATTAAACTGAACGTACAATGCAGTATTAGTTTCTTGAACATTCCAGCTATTAAGTATATCGGCATTAGTCTGGGTATGCTGGTTGCGGTTATCTATCCCGCCAAACGCTTCCTGCGCTACTTCTGACCAATTTTTTATGCTGTAAAGCGCAGGGACGCCATAGCCTTCACCAAGCTCGTAAGTAAAGGCGTCTACATTGGCACTGCTATTGGCTACACTTTGTTGCCAGCTAACCACATCATTGTCTTTTTCTCTATCTGTCCAACGCCCGCCGAAGCTCATTGCATCAATAATTCCCCACTCGATAGGTCGAGAGAAATCAAGCTTGGCAGTGATCATTTCATCTTCTAACAGGCGGTCGTTGTCCACCTGCATATAATCAAGACCGTAATCCGTAACATCGCTCATGTCATAACCAGTGCCAATGGATAAGCGCTCAGCGGTAGTGTCCCAGCTATAGTCCATGCCGTTTGCATCAGCATCTGCATCCCAATACCAAGACTGAATGTTCACCCAGCGAGAAGTTATTGAAGCTTCTGAATAGCCAATGTCCGCATTTACCTTCCAAACGTCACCTAACCATTCAGCATTTAAGCCTGTACTGACAAGTTCGTTTTCTTGGAACCAAGTAGAATTATTTGCAGTGTGGCTACCGCCCCACAACATTCCACCTGCAACAATTTGTTCTGAACCATCGGGTTTAGTAATGATTTGCGGTGGGTTACTGGCATTTGCAACGTTCCAGTTATTTAAGCCACCCCAGTTACCCCAGCCGTCGAACCAGATTTGGTCTTCTCGTTCTTCAATATCAAATTTGGAATAAAAGAGGTCATACTTTAGCTCTAAACTTTCATTTGGTAGCCATTGAAGTACCGTCATTGCACCAATTCTCTGGTTGTCACCGCCTTTCGTAGCCGTCTGTGCTCCCCAAGGGGCCGCTTCAGGGATGCCATTACCATTAACATCACCCTGATCAGCCGGAACATTGTTGTATTCCCACGAGGTAACATCTTTTTGTAGCGAGGGTTGGTCTTGAACGGCAACGCCAAACGCAATACCAAATGTATCTGAAATAGGGTCGATATAACTGAAATTAGCGCGATAACCTTGGGAGTCGGCTGTGGGAATATCGTCAGCTAAAGGGTAACTCATCAAGTGCCCGCTGATGTTGACGGCCCTTTCATCTTTGGTCAAGGGTTCAACGAACTGCATGTTAACTAGGCCAGAGATACCCCCTTCAATATTACTTGCTAAAGAGCTTTTAAATACTTCAACTGAGCTAATAAGCTCCGCAGGGAATTGTTCATAACGAACACTACGACTTGGTTCACCGCTAACAATTTCTCGGCCATTCATGGTTGCAAGGTTAAGGCGCGGCCCCATACCTCGAATAGAAATCTGACTCGCGTTTCCGCGATCACGGTCTGCTGCAATACCCGGTAAGCGCGCGAGGGCATCAGTGATTGTCACATCGGGAAGTTGTCCCAGGTCATCCGTGGAGATAATTTCTACCGTCGAATCAGCTAACTTCTTATGCTGTAGTGAACGGGTTAATGTGCTACCGAAACCACGGACAGTGATAACTTCGGTTTCGCTGATATCAACTTGTTTATCAACATCGGCCGCTTCTTGTGCTGAAGCAATGCTGATATTTAAGCATTGCGCTACCGCAAGTGCGGTCAAACCTAACTTGAATTGTGTCTTCATTCTATTACCCCCAAGGTAAATTTTTTAATAGTGTCTTGAGTCGTGTCGAGTGTGTTTTTAGCGTCTTGGTAGGCGTTTGTAGGGATGGCTACCATAAACAGTAACAACTTTATAACATATTTGGGTAAACGTTTACCATAAAAATATTCAGAGAAATTGAATGTTTTATAGACGGTAATAAATAGTAGGCTGAAAACAAAGAATGCTGTCGAGGTGAGTTTGAGCGCTGCACGCTAGATTTTTAGGGCTCTACAATAACTTTTTGAATGCAGAGATTTTACTTAAATACAGAGCTTTCAAGTTGTTTGTAGAACGGTGCGGTATGGGAGGAAGGAAAACGATAATGCCCTAATAATAAATATTAGGGTTTATCGTTTTCCTTTGTGCCAAACAGGAGAGTCCTATTTGGTTTTCAGGGACGCTCTAATGCGATGCTCGCTACAAATTAGCTACAGCGGATGCGGGCAACAGCCGATTTCCAGCCGTCATAGGCTTGATCACGTTCTTGCTTGGTCAATCTTGGAGTGAAAACGCTATCACTCTTCCAACAATGGGTTAAATCGTCGATTGAATTGAAGACACCAGCCTGTAATCCTGCTAAGAAGGCAGCACCAAGAGCGGTGGTTTCCGTAATCTCAGGGCGCTCTACTTCAGCGCCCAATATGTCTGAAAGAAAGCCCATAACCCAATCATTACGCGACATACCGCCATCTACACGAATAGTTGTGGGGCGAGCGCCATCGCTTTCCATTGCTTTTTGCAGGTCCTTAGTCTGATAGCATACAGACTGAAGTCCCGCTGCAACGATTTCGCTAATGCCTGTGTCGCGGGTTAAACCTAAAATTGCGCCACGCGCGTCTGGATCCCAATAAGGCGCGCCTAGGCCAGTAAATGCGGGTACTAGAAACACGCCATTGTCTTCTCTGGCACGCTGCGCAAGTGCTTCTGATTCAGCGGCATCGTCGATAAGTTTTAAGCCATCGCGAAGCCATTGCACCGTGGCGCCAGCCATAAATATACTGCCTTCTAATGCATAGGTGGTTTTGCCATTAAGTCGGTAACCTACCGTGGTAAGTAAGCGGTTTTTTGATTGCAGGGGCGCATCGCCGGTATTTAAAATCATAAAGCAACCCGTTCCATAGGTACTTTTTGCCATGCCTTTTTCAAAACAGGCTTGGCCTACCAATGCGGCTTGCTGGTCGCCTGCAACGCCTTGGATGGGGATGGCCCTACCAATAATCTCTTCTTTAATAACGCCGAAGTCAGCTGCACAATCCATAACTTCAGGTAACATTGAGGCAGGGATATTGAATTTACTTAATAGCTTTTCATCCCAACACTGGTTGTGAATATCAAATAACATGGTGCGCGACGCATTAGTCGCGTCGGTTTTATGCGATTCACCGCCGGTAAGACGCCAAATAAGATATGAATCCACTGTGCCAAAGAGCAGATCGCCGTTTTCTGCTTTCTCGCGGGCGCCTTCCACGTTATCTAATATCCATGCGATTTTCGTGGCCGAGAAGTAAGGGTCGAGCAAAAGCCCTGTTGCTTCGGTTATATAAGAAACAAACGCCTCGTCTTTGCTAAAATCACGGCAGTATTGTGCAGTGCGTCTGTCTTGCCACACGATTGCATTGTATACGGGTTTACCTGAGTGTTTATCCCATACCAAGGTTGTCTCGCGCTGGTTGGTAATACCAACGGCTGCGATGTCAGATGGAGCGACACTACATTTGTTAAAAACTTCTTTCAGAGTAGATACAACGCTTTCCCAAATCTCTTCGGGATCGTGCTCCACCCAGCCGTCCTTTGGATATTTTTGAGAGAACTCTTGTTGCGCAATGGCATCAATGCTGCCTTTCGGAGAAAAAATAATACTGCGAGAGCTTGTTGTGCCTTGGTCAATGGCAAGAATATGTTGTCCCATAAGGTCACTCCTGAAGATAGTTTTCGTAGAGTTTGCATTATTTACACGGGTTTAACAATGCTATATTTTCGAAAACGAACATTTCATATTCGTTTAACCGTGGGAACTTTGTCTTTAAGCACGTATAATTAATTATAATTTTTAATTCCTCAGGACTCGTAATGAACCAAACACAAAGACACGAAAAAATTGTTGGCCTTATTAAGCAGCATGGTTTCATGTCTATTGATGATTTGGTTAGTGCTTGCGACGTTACGCCGCAAACTATTCGACGAGATTTAAATCAACTTGCTGAAAATGGCGTAGTGAGCCGTTACCACGGCGGGGCGGGGTTAAATAGAAGTTGGGAAAATACCCCTTATCAAGAGCGAAAGACCCAAAACAGTGAAGTGAAGGAGAAAATCGCCGAAGCTGTGGCGGCAATGATACCCGATGGTGCTTCATTGTTTATCAACATCGGTACAACCACAGAGATGATTGCTACAAAGCTGCTCAACCATAAAAATCTCCACGTTGTAACGAACAATATTCACGTTGCTACTATTCTTTCCGCCAAAGAGGATTTCTCTGTCATTATTGCTGCAGGTGAAGTGCGGTACCGAGATGGCGGAATTATTGGTGAGGCTACGTGCGATTTTATCAGTCAGTTTCGTATGGACTATGGCATTATCGGTATTTCGGGAATAAGTGCAGATGGCGCATTACTCGATTTCGACTTCAGAGAAGTAAAAGTTTCACAGGCCATATTGGAACACACCCAACACGTTATTCTTGCAGCTGACTATAGTAAATTCGAGCGTCGGGCTATGGTAGAGCAGGGGCATATATCTCAAGTAGACTGCCTTGTTTGCGACAAAACTCCTCCACCGGCTATCAGTGACATTATTGAAGAAAACAATATAACCTTTGTTAAAGCTTGATTACCTACACCTAATACTGCGCTGCTCAGCCTAATAATTTCACTGCTTTATTTTTTCATTCGTTTAAACGAGTTCGTTCTCCTTTATAGCCTGTCATTTAACACGGTTCCCTCTTTTATTTTACCCTCGTTTTTTCTTGTTCAATCTCGTTTCCTTAACTTTCTTTAATTTCCTTAAATGTTCGTTTGTGTTCGTTTTGTATTGACATGTTTTCTTTTTGGTTGTCAAATAGCCAACTATATAACGACCATTTGGGGTAACGTATGATTCACAACAAACAATCTGAAAAAACGCTAGACGTTTTAGTCGTAGGCGGCGGTGTAAATGGCGTGGGTGTAGCGCTTGATGCTGCGGGCCGAGGGCTGTCGGTTGCTTTGTGTGAAAAAGGCGACTTAGCTGGTGCGACATCATCTTCAAGCAGTAAGCTCATCCACGGTGGTCTTAGGTACCTAGAGCATTACGAGTTTCGTTTGGTTAAAGAGGCATTAGCTGAACGGGAAGTACTGTTGAAAAAAGCGCCGCACATCATGTGGCCTTTGCGTTTTCGTCTTCCTCATCAAAAGCATCTACGTCCAGCCTGGATGATTCGAATTGGCCTATTCATGTACGATTCATTGGCAAAGCGCAACATGTTGCCTCGCTCGCGCAAGCTTTCAACCACCAGTGAAAGCCCTTTAGTTAGCGATATTTCAACGTGTTTCGAATATTCTGACGGTTGGGTAGATGATGCGCGCCTAGTGGTACTTAACGCGTTAGCTGCCCAGGATCAAGGCGCCCAAATTTATACTCGAACCGAGTGTGTTAAAGCAGAAAAACAAGATAATTTGTGGTGCGTAGAACTTAAAACTGCTGAAGGGAAAACGTTTACAGTCAAGGCGAAGTCGATTGTGAATGCGGCAGGCCCTTGGGCTGTTTCTTTCCTTGATCGCCTAGTAAATGTTAACAACCCTAACGCCATGCGAATGGTGAAAGGTAGTCACTTCATTGTACCTAAGCTATACGACACAGATGAGGCCTATATTCTTCAAAACAAAGACGGCCGAATAGTGTTTGTGATCCCTTATGAAGGGGATTTCTCTTTGGTTGGCACGACAGATGAGGACTTTAAAGGTAACCCGTCTGATGCTGCGATTTCAGATGAAGAGACGGAGTACCTTGTCGATGTGGTTAACCACTACTTTAAAACAAAGATTACCCGAAATGATATCGTGTATTCATACAGTGGCGTGCGCCCTCTTTTAGAGGAAAAAAATGCGTCTGCGCAAGAGCTCACCCGCGACTACAAAGTTGAATTAAAAGGTGAAGCTGGAAAGCCTGTCTTACTTAATATTTTTGGCGGAAAGATAACGACATACCGAAAGCTTGCTGAGCACGCGGTTGATAAACTCGTAACCTGTTTTCCAAAAGCGAAAAAAGCGTGGACGAAAGAAGTGCCGTTGCCGGGAGGCGCGTTTGAAGATCAAGCCTCGCTGGTTTCAAAACTAATTAGTGAGTTCCCGTGGCTAGAACAATCTATTGCACAGCGATACGCCCGCCAGTACGGTTTGTTGTGCTATAAGTTTCTAAAAGGCGTAACGTCTGTAAAAGAAATGGGTGAGGATTTTGGTTTCGGCATGTATCGCGCTGAGGTCGACTACCTTATCGATTGTGAATGGGCTTACACAATAGAAGACGTGCTATGGCGAAGAACCAAGCATGGGTTGCGTTTAAATAAAACGCAGCAAGAGGTCTTGGCGCAGTATATTTCCAGTAAAGTTGCCGGTACGACCGACACGGTTGGTGTAACAGCTGCGAGCGCGTAACCTTTTAAAATAACCAAAGCCGTGAAGCTCACTTTTGTGGCTACACGGCCTGATGCTTTTTTAGACAATAGGTCATCTTCTGGGGTGTGACTGTCTTGCAGAAAGTAGAGGCCACTAATGCGAATGCATAGACAGACGACTTTCATTTAAGGATTGTTTATACCGTACTTTATATTTCCTTCAGAATGCCGATAGAATAGCGAGGCAGTGTGTATAGCGCTATCTAATATAAGTAAAGGCAGAGGGAACACCGGTGAAAAAAAACAAAGAAAAAATATCTTCCACCGCAAATCTTATTAAAGCCGCAGTGGCCATCTTATTTGCAATATCTTTAGGTGTTGCTGTTAACGTTTTGCACACGGGGGAAGAAGATACCACAACGACAGCCTTTGCCACTCAGTTAGATACCTTCAAGCGTCACGTTGTTTCTTCCCACTGGCAGTGGCGAGTACGTCAACCTACCACCATGATTATGCTTATCCATTACGATGAGAAGGGCAATGAGGTCAACCGAAAACCCGTTCGAATGAATCACGAGGGTTGGCCTACTGCAGACTTATCCGACCCTGGTTGCGAAAAAATATGGAAATCCCTAGCAGCAAGCCCGCTGCGCGTCGACGGTTTTAAAGTTCATGCAAGGTATTATGCTGAACTCGATGAGGGGGAAGACAATTACTGGTGCCGCTATAGCCTAAGTCGAGGCGCTCATTTTGATTACTACCCTGCAACGGGTTCAGTAACGAATCTAAATGAATAATTACATACCGTAAACTGAGTCTATTAATATAAATTTATACTTATGTAGGTGTTTGTTCTATTTAGATAATTAGTCTACTTTTGTGTTAGTGCCATGTAACTGATTGGCGCATTAAGGTATTGTCGATTATAAGATACTACTGGATATTAACGAACTAAGTAGACATATGCTAACGGGCTTATTCTCTTCGCAAACAAACAAAACAACGCTCACGGTAGGGGTATCGGTGAGTGCCGCTGAGCTGCATGTTGTTGCCATCGATTATGATAATAGCACTGTGTCGCTTAGTTCAGTTTCGTCTGTACCCTTTGACCTACGTCAATCGCTAGATAAACAGGTCAATGATGCATTAACGGCATTTGAAAAAGCGCCCTGTCGCGTATCTGTCGTACTTTCCCAAGATATGTATCACATGGTGCAGGTAGAAAAACCAGATGTACCAGAAGAAGATATTACCACCGCGTTACCGTGGACTTTGGGTGATCTTGTCCCTTATGACGCGAGCAACATTGTTTTAGACTATATTGATTACCCTGTTCAAACCCGTACTGGTGCAAAAAAGATAGATGTATTCGCTGCGGAAAAATCTTCGCTTTCAGCAGTAGTCGAGAGTATGTCTAAGAAGAAAGGGCAAACCTTAACCCATATTCACACCAAAGAAGTGTTAGCGACTGAAATGGTGCCCGACGACGACTATGCACGCTTACTCATAATACAAGAATCTAACAGCGAACCGTTTTTGATGATCGTCCGCTCTCGTGCAATATGGTTATCGCGACGTCTACGAGGGTTTGTAAATAAGGCAAACGGTAACGCAGACCTGTCACAGCTAAGCGATTCACTTGGCCTAGAAATTCAGCGTTCAATGGACTTTTATGAGTCTCAGTTGAAGCAGCCGCCTTTGAAAGAAATCCTATTTAAAACACAGTTTGATTGTATGCCAGTGATAGAGCGCTTAAAACCGTTTCAACCGGCAGCGATGAATGCCTTTTCGCCTGAACTCGATTTGTCTGATGTGGTTGACCCTTCGTGTCACTTTGCGCTGGCTAGTGCACTTGTTGCAGCGAGGGAAGCGCAGTGAAAAGAACGATAAACCTTTACCACCCATCACTTCAGCCTCAAAAAGAGCGACTCCCCCTCGCAAAAGTACTTTGGGTTAATGGCGTTGCCTTTGCCGTAATGCTTACAGCTGTGGTTTTGCTCAACGTAATTTTAAGTGGCAAGCAGGAAACGCTAAAGCACCAGACGGCTGCGGTGAGTCAAATAAATGACGAAATAAAAGCGTTAACCGCTGCACTTGAGAAGAAACGAGATACCAAAAACTTACAGCAGCAGTTAGCGCGGGTAAATACGAAAATAGAAAACAGAAAGCAGTTACTGGCGTACCTTGAAAGTGGAGAGCTTTCCTTCGATGCAACAAAATACGGTGAAGTGATGGATGATTTAGCGAACTATCACAACCAAAACCTATGGTTAACCCGCATTGATATAGATACGCAGAAAATTCGCCTATCTGGGCAAACAATAGCGCCTTCATCAATACCCCAGTGGCTTAAAAAGTTACAGCAGTCTCCTTTTTTTCAAGGTAAAGCCTTTTCATCGGTGAAATTTGATGAAGTGGAAGACACCGACAACGTAAAACAATTTTTAATTTCTACCGACTTTGAAGGAGAGGATGATGAGCCAGTACCAACAACTCTCTGAAAAGTTTTCGGCCCTTGAGGGGAGAGAAAAGCAGCTTATTTTATGGGTGAGTTTTGGCCTCATCGTATATCTGTTCTTCTGGTTTGGTATTTCGTCCGCGCTTGACGATTTATCAACAGCCGACAAAGCAGTGAAAAGAAAAAGCAGTGAGTACAACGCCTTGGTTATTCAACGAGATGCCGTTCAACAGGCGCTTTCTATCGATTACACGCAGCGCACCCAGCAAGAGCTGGATAGCGCAAGAAAAGCCTTACTTGCGATAGATGAAGAGCTACTTTCATTGAACGAAGGGTTCGTGGCAGCAGACAGAATGCCGGAATTGCTGATGACGCTATTAAAAGAAGAAAACAACGTGCGTTTGGTTAACTTTAACGTTGAGCCTACTCAACTCGTTCGCTTTGGCGAGGGCGAGTCGCAAAGCACACCGTTTTATCGTCATAACATGCGCTTAATTATTGAAGGTAGTTATTTTGACCTACGCGGCTATTTGGCGCGTCTTCAAGCGTCGCCAGAAAAGGTGATAGTAACTGACTTTGCTTATCACGTTGCACAATACCCAAACGCTACATTGGCGCTTGGTCTGGCAACGGTTAGCAATAACGAAACCTTTATTTCGCTGTAAGGAGTTATGGTGAAGCTATTTAAAATTGTAGTTACAGCGTTAGCGATAGTCAGTGTGACCCTGCCAACCGCATCAGGGGCGGTAGACCCAACCAAACCGGCGGTTTCGAAGGCTTCTATGCCTGGCGATAAAAATACCATTGCGGGCGAGTTAACGCTTCAATCTATTTTTAAACGCAGTACAGGCTATAGCGCCATTATTTCGGGAAAGTCCTACCGAGTTGGCGACACGCTTGACGAGTACACCATTTCGAAAATTAATCCTAAAAATGTGGTTATCACTGACGGACGTCAGCAACAGACACTAAGAATGTATGCATATGAAATTAAAAAGTAGTCTCACTTTACACGCATTTATTTTGACAGCGGCGCTTGTAGTAAGTGGTTGTCAAACTTACGGTGTTGGCGAGGAAGTGAAACCTCATATACGCGACGAGTTAAACCGCTCGCAAAATAAGCCCACCGGTGTGCCAACGCCTCCACCTCAGCTTAATCAGGAATTGTTGTCGGAAGTTGCTCTTTATCAAGCGCTTCCAGCACCAACATCGCAAAAAACCTTTGCAGTGTCAGCAAATAGCGTAGACGTGCGCCCCTTCTTTGATGCGTTAGTGGAAGATACACCCTACAGCGTAGCGGTTCACCCTGCGGTATCTGGTCAAATTAGCCTAACGCTAAAAGAGGTTGCCCTTGACGATGTATTAACCATTATTTCGAGAATGTATCCGCTAGATGTCTTCTTAGAAGGCAAGGTTATTCAAGTTATGCCGTCTCAATTAAAAACAGAGTCTATTCCGGTTAACTTTTTAATGATCAAACGGTTTGGTGTATCAAACGTTAGCGTTATCGCTGGTGGCGTAAGCGAACAAGACCAAAATAACGGCGGCAATAATGGCGGTGTCAACGGTAACAATAATATAAGCGGCAACTCATTAGGTGGACAAGGCGGTATTGGTGGTCAAGGTGGGCTTGGTGGCAACAATATTCAGCAGCTTAATGGCTCTAACATACAAACCACCAGTGAAAACGACTTTTGGAGCGATTTAAAAGAAGCGCTTAAAGTACTGGTTTCACCCACCGAAGGTCGCCAAGTTGTGGTTTCTCCGCAGGCGGGGCTTGTTACCATACGCGCCTTGCCAAGTGAAATTGCGGTAGTGAAAGACTTTTTAAATCAAAGCCAAGAAAGCTTACAGCGCCAAGTGGTGTTAGAAGCGCGCATTATCGAAGTTACACTTAATGATGGTTATCAACAAGGCGTGCGCTGGGACCGAATTGCTAGCGGTTTAACTGGCAGCGTCAATTTTGGTTTTAGCGGTGGCGCACTGGCGTCTAATTTCGCCGCGAACACCGCTGCAGGCATCGACCCTGCAATCAATGCAGTTAATGCCATTGGTAACACCATTTCTACTGATATTGGCGGGGTCTCTACGTTGCGTATTTCCCGTGGTGACTTCGACGGTGTTATAAACATGCTGCAAACCCAGGGTGATGTGCAGATGTTGAGCAACCCTAGGGTCACGGTAACAAACAACCAAAAAGCAGTGATTAAAGTAGGGCAAGATGAGTATTTTGTTACTGACGTTTCTACCAGCGAAGATCAGAGCACAACGAGCACTGAGAACGAAAACGATATTGAGCTTACCCCTTTCTTTTCAGGTATCGCACTTGATGTAACACCGCAAATAGATAGAAGCGGCTCGGTCATCCTGCACGTTCATCCGTCAGTGACGGAAACGGCAGAGCAAACTAAAGTGATTCAAGTGGGCGACCAGCAAATTTTACTGCCCCTTGCACAAAGTAATATTCGCGAGTCAGATACAGTAATTCGTGCCCGCGATGGAGAGATAGTGGTTATCGGTGGGTTAATGGAAACCGTTACCAGCGAGCAAGAATCTAAAACGCCTTTATTAGGCGACATCCCTTTTATTGGTAATGCCTTTAAGAACAAAGCGAAAACTCAAAGTAAGCGCGAATTGGTTATATTAATTCGCCCTTCTGTAGTACAGCCCGACACCTGGGAAAAGCAGCGCCTTCGCACCCAGTCGTTACTTGATCAGTGGTATAGAAACTAACCATGTACCAGGGCTTTTTTCACTTTACCGAGATACCGTTTTCGCTTACCCCGAATACGGACTTCTTCTGCGCGCTAGCGCCGCATAATGAAGCGTTGAAAGTCATTTTGTCGGCGTTGAGTATGTCTGAAGGCTTTATCAAAGTAACCGGTGAAGTTGGTACGGGTAAAACCCTACTGTGCCGTAAGTTAATCAACCACCTTTCTGACAAATTTGTGGCTTGCTATTTACCCAACCCTTACCTATCACCAGATGAGCTTCGCTTAGCGTTTGCAAAAGAGCTCGGTATTGATGTCGATACTACAGGCGATATTCGGGGCTTGCACAGCGCCATAGAGGCCAAGCTTTTAACCCTTAAAAAAGAGGGCCGACAGGCGGTGCTGATCATTGATGAAGCACAGTCGCTAAGTTGGGACGCCCTAGAAATGCTTCGGCTGTTTAGTAATCTCGAAACGGAAAAAAGCAAGCTGCTTCAAATTGTTTTATTTGGTCAACCTGAACTTGACGATAACTTAAATAACCCAAAAGTGAGGCAAATTCGCCAGCGTATTAGTTTTTCATATAGGTTACGCACCATGACTTCTGCTGAGGTTGATTATTACATTGGCCATAGGTTGACCACGGCAGGGGGGAGCGAACACTTAATCTCCAAAGGCTTGCGTGCCTTTGTTGCTTTGGCTACTAAAGGTACGCCAAGGCTGGTTAATATTGTCTCTCACAAAATCCTTCTTCGCGCTTATGGTCAGGGTAAAGCTTCAGCGAACTGGGCGCATACGGTTAGCGCCGTATTAGATACCGACGATTGCAAGCGCCGTCTTGTACCGAGGCAAAGCATTATTATTTTGTCGCTTGGCGTAGTCGCCGCGCTGGGTATGCTTCACGTATACGGGGCGGCTAGCCTATGAGTATCTTAAATGACACGTTAAAGTCATTGGACAAGCGCAATCAAAGCGAAGACTTTGGTTTACCTCCTACGGTTCACCTCGCACAACGACCTCTTTGGCCGAAAATTTTCATCGGCATCGCAATTATTGCCTTATTAGGCTGGTTTGTATTAAGCGCTGTGCTTAGTAACCGTGATGACGGTACTACTGTCAGCAGTACAGAGGCAGATAAATCAGCCGCTCAAGCGCCGGATTCAACGCTAACAAAAACCGAGCGTGTGCCGGGGCTCACCCAAACCGGTAAATCGGCAGGATCCGACGAACAAGCGGAAGGCCAAACCGGCACTACAGGCCTTGAAGCCAATGATGAATTTGAGGGGATGCGGTCAAGCCCCTTATCAGAAAACGATATAGCCCTTCAAAACTCGCCTACCGATGTGGCGGCGCTCGTCACTAATAGCGTTGATGAGACGCGAGAAGACGATGAAGCGCAGTACCGAGTGGGCGCTTCAGATAGTAGGAAAGATACACCAATCGAAACAATACCAGTTAAAGCAACGCCAGCCGAATCTGCACCAGACGAGGCAGCACCGGCCGAGACAGGCGCGGCAGAAACAATGTTAACTGAAACAAAGTCAGCTGAAATAATATCGCGACCGCCTGTGGTAGAAGTGGCGCCTAAAACCCCTCAGCAGCAAAGTGCAGTGCACTTAGAGGCTGGCTTAAAGGCTTATAACTTTGGCATGTATGGTGAAGCGCAGAAAAGCTTCACCCTGGCACTTTCTACCCACCCTGAAAATGACGAAGCCCGTAAACAGCTGGCGGCACTTTACTTTGGGCAGAACAATAGCCTACAAGCGCTGCAAGTTCTGTCTGAGGGAGTGATGCTTTCGCCTCAGAGCTTAATGTGGCGGGAATTGATGGCGAAAATTTTGATGCAAGAAAGCCGTTTTGAAGAAGTGCTAAACCTTATGCCAGACAGCTTAGACGCCAAAGCGTTAGCTGAAGGACGCGCCGATTACTTAATTATAAAGGGCACGTCAGCCCAGACCATTAACAAACCAGCACAAGCGGTGTCGGCATTCAGTGCCATGACATCGCTACAGCCCAATAACGCGAAATGGTGGCTGGCGTTAGGGGTTAATTACGATGCGTTAGCAGACGAGCGGCTAGCAATATCGTCTTATTCCAGAGCGCTTGCCATAGGCGGTCTTTCTTCTGCGTCAGCGAAATATGCTAGCTCGCGTCTCACCGAATTACAGGAGCAACCTTAATGCAACCTCGATTAAAGATGCGCCTTGGCGATTTATTAGTCCATGAAAATATTGTTACCAGCGAACAGCTTGATAGTGCATTATCGGCTCAGCGTTCATCAGGCCGGAAACTCGGTGATACCCTTATCGACTTGGGGTTCATTAGCGAACCTCAACTGCTTCGTTTTCTTGCACAACAGCTAAACATTCCATTTTTAGATATTACACAACGCCGTATCGACCCTGAACAAGCGCAGCTTATTCCTGAAGCCTATGCAAGGCGCTACCGCGCGCTGGTGCTCGAGGCTGATGATGAGGAAGTATTGCTAGGAATGAGCGACCCTACCGATTTAGGAGGCCTTGACCAGCTGGGACCTTTAGTTGCACCTCGCCATATTGAGCTGGCAATTGTGCAGGAAAATCAAATGCTCGAGGCTTTTGATTCAGTATACCGCCGTACCCAGGATATAGCGTCATTTGCAGAAAAGTTAGGTGAAGAGTACGCCGATGAAGCCGACTTTGAACTCTCTGCCTTAGACGATACCACTTCAGATGCCACCGTAGTAAAGCTACTTCACTCTATTTTTGAGGATGCGGTTCAGGTGCGAGCATCAGATATTCATATAGAGCCAGATGAAAAAATTCTTCGTATTCGCCAACGTGTTGATGGGGTGTTACAGGAAAATACATTAAACCAAGTAAAGATTGCTTCGGCACTAGTACTTAGATTAAAGCTGATGTCGGGCTTAGATATCTCTGAAAAGCGCATACCGCAAGACGGCCGCTTCAATATCAAGGTAAAAGGCCACGTCCTCGATGTGCGTGTATCCACCATGCCGGTGGCAAATGGTGAAGCTGTAGTGATGCGTTTGCTAGACCAGTCTGCGGGCCTGTTAACGTTAGACCAAACGGGAATGCCCGATGCTATGGCGGAAAAGTTTCGCGCCGCTATCAACCGCCCTCACGGCATGATATTGGTAACCGGGCCAACAGGGTCAGGTAAAACGACAACCTTGTACGGCGCACTAAGCGAGCTTAACAAACCTGATTTGAAAATTATTACCGCTGAAGACCCCATTGAATACCGCTTACCTCGCATTAATCAAGTTCAGGTGAACAGCAAAATCGGCTTAGACTTCGCGGCTATTTTGCGTACCACACTTCGTCAAGACCCCGACATTATCATGGTGGGGGAAATGCGTGACCAAGAAACCGTTGAAATTGGATTAAGAGGCGCGTTAACGGGCCACTTAGTATTGAGTACGCTTCACACCAATGACTCTGTAACCAGTGCTATTCGTCTTATTGATATGGGAGCGGCGCCCTATCTTGTGGCTACGTCGTTACGTGGTGTGTTAGCACAGCGACTTGTGCGTAGAGTGTGTGAGAACTGCAAGCAAGAAAAAGCGCCTTCTGCGCAAGAACAAGCCTGGGTTGGCTTTTTAAAACCTGAACTTACAAACGCTAGTTTTTACAAGGGGCGAGGCTGTAACAGCTGTAATCATACCGGTTACAAAGGACGTATTGGTGTCTTTGAGTTCTTAGAAATGAATGAAGATATGATGGAAGCGCTGCGCGACGACAATACGCAGGGTTTTGTTGATGCAACAAAGGCAAACAAAGACTTTGTTCCGCTGTCTCATATGGCGCTAGATTATGCGGCAGAAGGCAAAACTTCCTTAGACGAAGTTTTCAAAGTGGCTGAGTTTGTACCAGAGGTGGTAAACCACTAATGCCTCAGTTCAGTTACGCGGGTAAGTCGGCACAGGGCGGGCCTTTAAAAGGCATAATTGAAGCTGCGTCAGCGCAAGCCGCGGCGCAAGCCTTACTGTCGCAAAACATCGTACCCATTTCGATTGAAGAAACAAAAAAAGTATCGGGTACGAACAACAGTAGTGGATTTGATATAGGGAGCTTGTTGGAGCAAAAGGTAGGGTTAGATGAAATGATCATCTTTTCTCGCCAAATGTATTCGTTGCTGAAAGCGGGTATTCCTATCATTCGGGCTATAAAAGGGCTAAGTGAGAATGCCTCTCACAAACGCTTCCAAGAAATTCTTAAAGATATTGCCGATCAGCTAGAGCAAGGACGAAGCTTATCTTCGGCTATGGTTAAGTACGAAAAAGTGTTTACACGCTTAACCATCTCAGTGGTGGTTGTGGGCGAGAACACGGGTAAACTAGACGATGTATTTTTGCAGCTGGCACTGTATTTCGAACGCGAGCAAGAAACCCGAAAGCGCATAAAGTCTGCATTGCGTTATCCCACCTTCGTGTTAATCGCACTTGCCATCGCTATGTTTATTTTAAACCTGTTTGTAGTGCCTGTATTTACGCAAATGTTTGAGCGCTTTGACACCGAGCTTCCCATAATGACCCTCGTATTAATCGGAACCTCAAACTTTTTCGTTAACTATTGGTGGCTAATTTTAATCGTATTAATCGCAACAATTATCTCTGTTAAACAATACGTTAATTCGACTAATGGACGACTCAAATGGGACAAATTTAAACTAAAGTTGCCTGTTGTAGGCAGCATTATTGAGCGATCATTATTAGCAAGATATAGCCGAAGTTTTTCAATGATCTTGCGTGCAGGTGTGCCGTTAACCGCTGGCCTGTCATTAACCGCCGATGCCGTTGATAACGCTCACATGCAGATGCGGATTAAAGCAATGCGTCAAGGCATAGAAAAAGGCGATAGTTTGTTACGCGTTTCGAAAAATAGCGAACTGTTTTCTACACTTGTATTACAGATGATTGCAGTGGGCGAGGAAACGGGGCGTTTAGAGCCGCTTTTAGAAGAAAGCGCCGATTATTACGAACGCGAGGTCGACTTCGACCTGAAAAGTTTAACGGCCAAGATAGAGCCTATATTGATAGGGTTTGTTGCGGTAATGGTGTTGATACTGGCGCTTGGCATATTTACACCTATGTGGAACATGATGTCGGCGGTAAAAGGCGGCTAAGTGTGCGCGATTATTACTGGGGAATAAAGTGGCTGGCGCCAAAACAGGGTTATTGAACTTTATTGTGATTGGCATGCTGCTGACTGTTGTTGCTGCATCGGTTGTATATCACGCGACCCCCGTTATTGAAGAAGCTGAAAAAGTTAACAAAGAAAACGCCGTTGCCCAGTTTCAACGCGTGATTATGTTGGCAAGGGCGCAGTGGATAAAGACCAAACAACAAACGGTGTTGATCTACGAAACTGAGTTTGATGCTAGCGGCAATATAAGACAGCACAAAGACGTTGCGGCCGAGTTGTTCGTTAACCGAAAAGGATGGCCTGAAGGCCTTAAAGAAGGTCAGGGAAAGGCCTGTGAATATCTATACACGTTGGCAACGTTAAGAGAGGCCGATGTGTCATCCGAAATATCGGTTAGCGATAGATACGCGAATGGATATTTGCAATGTGTATTCCGCATTCAAGACAAAATTTGGTTTGAGTATAACGCTGGTAGCGGCGTTGTGAGGGAAGTAAACAGGTAACTAAGCGTTGGAACAATACGCTTATTTTGTAACTTAGGAGATGGTATGAACACCAAACAGCAAGGCTTTACGCTTATTGAGCTTATCATTGTTGTCATTATTTTAGGCTTGCTTGCGGCAACTGCTTTACCGCGCTTTATCGACGTTACTGATGAAGCCCGTGAAGCCAGTGTAGAAGGTGTTGCGGGTGGCTTCGCTGCTGCCGTTGGCCTTGTAAGAGCACAATGGGAAGTAGAAGGTCGACCAAGCGGCAACAACGGGAATGGTAACGGTACAGTTGTCACCTATGACCAAACTCAAGTTGGAGTTGACGGCACCATTGGATACCCAACAGGTAGCGCAACAGGCAACACGCTTATTTCGACAGTGAATGCGACTGAATGTAAAAACGTGTTTGACCTTATTCTTCAGTCATCACCAACCAATACTACGTCAACTAATGACGCAGTGGTGGCAGATTTCAGATACGCAGTGCGCGAAGACGATTCGGGAACAAATGCGCTTTGCGTTTACTATCTTGTCGAGTCTATGGGGTTACCAAATACCTCTGCACCCGCAGACGGTACGCCCGACGGCACCAGCTTCGACGGTTTCACTTACAACCCTGCCACTGGCCAGGTTACTGTTTTTTAATTAATACTCAGGAAGTCTAATTATGCAAAAAGTTTCAACACAAAAGGGTTTTACCCTAATCGAATTAATCATCGTTATTGTCCTACTGGGTATCCTTGCGGTAACCGCGGCACCTAAGTTTTTGAACCTTCAAGATGATGCACGTGATTCTGTATTACAGGGTATCGCTGGGTCTTTGGAGTCAGCTTCATCTGTCGTCTATGGTAAAGCTCTTATTGCAGATGCCGCAGGTACTAGTGATGCGTCTCAAGACGTCGATGTGGGTGATGCAGACGTAACTTTGGTATATGGTTACCCAGCAGGTCAGACTGAGGCAAATATCACTGCACTCCTTGATCTTCCAGACGAATACGCTGTTTCTGCTGTTAGTACAGGTTTCGCTTTAATCTACTACACTGGGTTCGGAACATACTCAGATACAGCGCCTACGGCTTCAGGCTCTGCTTGTACTGTAGAGTACACAAACTCGACAGCAGCAGGCGAACGTCCCGAAATCACTGTCAATTCTTGCGTCCAGTAATGTGAAGAAAAACGGTTTTACTTTAGTAGAACTCATCATAACCATCTTGGTTATAGGGGTGCTGGCGGTAACCGCCGCACCTCGCTTTCTTGGTAGTGACACCGAAGAGGCCATTGCCCTTCGCGACCGAACCCTTCAACTTGTACGCAATATGCAGCTTCGCGCCATGCAAAACGTACAAGACAGCAGCTGCGTGAAAATAACAAGTACAGTTATTGCTCCCCCCGCTGGGCACGACTGTGCAAATGCCCTATCTACCGCCTTCGATAGTGATCAAGTTGTCAACGCATCCAGCACCGATTTTACGTTTCAAACGGCGGATGAAAACGGCGATAGCTTTTCTCAAATCCAGTTTGACGGCTTTGGCCGCCCACGAAATATTGCCTGCGCCACCACCTGCAAAATTCAAATAAGCACCTTTGCGATGTGCCTTCAAAATGAAGGGGCAATTTATGCGTGCTAAGTTACCTAAGTCACAAACCGGTTTTACCTTGCTAGAACTGGTGATTGGTATTGTTGTATTTACCATTAGCCTAACTATTGTGCTGTCGCTTATTGTTCCGCAGGCAGAACAAACCGCAGAGCCATTTCGCCAAGTAAAAGCAGCTAAGTTAGGTCAGTCTTTAATGAACGATATTTTAAGCCGCTCTTATGATGAAAACAGCGACCGAAGCCCGCCTTTTGAAACCTGTAATGCCAAAGGAAATTGCTCAACAACACTTGGCCCAGAAGAGGCGAGTGAAGACGAGTTTGATGATGTAGACGACTACAATGGTTACGCCGTCAGCAATGTGGGCGGTAACTACAACAATTTTGGTTTTACGGTAACAGTCGACTACGACAGTGACTTAGACGACAGTACGCCAACCGATGGACAATTATTCAAGCGCATTGATATCGCGGTGACTGCACCCGACGGCCAAGTTTATGATTTCAGCGCTTATCGAGGGAGCTATTAATGTCTCCACGAAAAGCTCTGCGTCAAGGCGGTTTTACGCTAATAGAACTTATTTTAGTGATCACAATTTTAGGCGTGATCAGCGTATCTGTAGCACAAGTGATCTCTTTAAGTGCGCAAATCTATATAACGGGCGCAGAGCGTACTCGCCTTGTTTCAGATGCGCGGTTTATTATACTGCGCCTAGAAAAAGAGTTGCGTAATGTGGTGCCAAACTCAGTGTCATTTGACGCCAGTTTAGAGTGTCTTTCCTATTACCCCATCAAAGAAAGCGGCACCTATGTGGGCGATGCGTTTAATAACCCTATGCATGTTGTGGTATTTAACAGTCAATTGAGCGAAGACGACACCTTGGTTATATACCCGACCAACCCACAAAGTGTAAACGACAATGGGCGTAATATCGACGCTATTGCAGATGCCGCTTCAGACCCTACTAGCGACAACCAGTATGACCTAACGCTAAGTGCGGCCAATACCCAATCATCCCCGGGTAAACGCTTTTTCGTCCCTGAAGCGCAAGTGACGGTATGTAGAACATCATCGGCACAAGGTGAGCGATTAATAAGAACGCAAGATGGCGTATCAGGAATTATCGGAGCAAACGTGATTTCATGGAGCGCGAACGTTATTACAGCGGGCTTACGTCAAAACGGCTTAATTGAGCTTCAAATGACGCTACAAAGCAGCGATGAAGAGCAAATATCGGTTGTACACGAGGTTCACTTTCCCAATGTGCCATAGCAAGGAACACAGTGTAATAAAGCCAAGTAGCGGGCCTCGCTTAGTAGGGATGCCAAGCTCACTTGCCCGCCAGCGCGGGGCTACAACCATAGTGGCTATCATTATCAGTATTGTACTTTTAGGTCTTGGCATTGCGCTGTCTAACCAAATTTCATCCAATATTCGGCAACAGTCCATCGAGTACTATGGGGCTCGCGCTTACTTAGCGGCGCAAAGCGGGATGGAAGTGGCAATTTCTAGGCTAATTAATGGTAATAATCCAGCGTGTTCGGCCATTACTCAGCCAGTAACTATCAGTGCAGCAAACGTGCAGAATTGTGCGATTACGCTATCTTGTGAGGTGGAAACCGAAGTGCAAGAGCCTGAAGTCGCCGCCGGTGAAATTAGAGTTTATGCATTGGCATCACAAGCGCAGTGCAGTATAGGGCAGCTTGAAACATCGAAGCGCGTTCTTGTTGAAGTGAGGCAGGAAGAATAATGACATACCGTAAATCTCTTGTTCGAGCCCTATTTATTGGAGTGCTCTCTGTATTAGCGCTGCCCGCGCTAGCCGTTCCCCAAATTGAAGGCCGATTTATTGAGCTTCAAAATACCTACAATAAAGCCGAGTGGACAACCATAAGCTTTTCGCAAGTATACGATGAGCCGCCCGCGGTATTTATGCTTTCAACAAATCAAGGTTCGAACCCTGCCATCGTTAAAATTCGCAACGTTACCAGAACCGGTTTTGAAGCCCTGCCGCTTGAGCCCTCTGGTGAAGACGGCCCTCATATCACCATGGGGGGGCATTATTTAGCAATTGCCTATGGCATTCACGAGTTTCCTGATGGCGATATTGTTGAAGTAGGCAAAATGGAATTAGATGCCGATACTATCCAAGCTTCAACCAACTCCCCGTGGTATGCACCATCCGGGCCCTTACTGCCAGGAACGGAAGATACTCGATATGCAGAAGTGCCGCTGCAAACAGATTTTGGTGAGCAACCGGTTTTCTTTCACTCTATTCAAACCGTTAATAATCAAGTTGATGTGAATGGAAAGAAGCCGCCCAATGAACATTTACTGCCATTTCTAACCATTGCAGCTAAATATGAAGCGCCGTCATATTATATCGCCTTTGAAGCATCGGAAACAGATTATGAGCCCGTAACGCGCACCGAAACGGTTGCCTATATGGCCACCACTGAAGGGTTTGACCGCAGGTTCTTCGATGACAACGGTGTAGAGGTGGTTTGGGAGGCCGACTTTGCAGATGTGCGTATTCAGGGCTGGAGCGACGGCTGTTTCCAAAACAACTTTAAAAACAAATATGATCAAACGCCATTAGTTGCTGCAAGTAAAATTAGCCGCAATGGGGCAGATGGCGGTTGGCTACGCAGTTGTAAAGTGAATAAAAATAGATTGGGCCTTCGTGTAGATGAAGACAGAAGCCTAGATTCTGAACGAAATCACACGGAAGAAGACGCCAGTATTCTGGCGATGACGTCAGAGTTTGTATTTAGTGGTGAAGTGCCAAGCTGCGATGTGGCGTTCCCGGGAGCAGTGGCTGCATTTGGCGGTGCGCCTATAAACCTTCCGGCCAATAGCCGCATTATTGATGAAAACAGCGGCGTGCTTAGTGCAACACAATTAATACCTGGAGGTACACCGGGCACAGCGGATTACCCTAAATGTGGAGAGCCAGGTGTCGACTGTACCGTAAATAACACAGACTCACTCACCGAGTCACAATCTAGAGCCATACCGACCATCACGATTGACGATAGCGGCCCAGAAATAGCTGCGGGTAATTTGGCCGGCGATTACTACTTTAATCGGCAGAATGTGCTGATGGCCGCGGGAAATTATAACGTTGTCGCACCCACACGAATTTACGTTTCCGACCCGGGCACTAATCCAGCAGGCCAGCCAACACGTTTCGTTATGGCTAATGCTAATGTCACCGTTGCCGATGGTGCTTATTTAGCGATTTATGTGGACGGTGACGTGGTTATTGATGGCTCAAACCCCAGAGCGTTAGTGATTGCTAAAGGAACGGTGACATTTGCTAATGTTGGTGATGAAACCCTCATTGGTCGTTTCAATGCGGGAGGGGGCATTGAATCTGTTTCTTCAGCAACGGCAAGTGTCCCTGCACCTTTAAGGGTAACTGCAAACAGTGTACCGAATAATATACCGGGTATATGCGGACGCGAGGTTATTGAAGTACTAAATCACTATCGCTACGAACTAGCGGATAACAAAGGCAGTAGTTGTGCGGCGAAAGAGATCACGCTTAAAGCCTGTGCAGATGTAAATTGCGACCTCATTTACTCTCAGCCGTCTACGGTTAGTCTATCTCCTCAAAATAGCAATAATTTTGAGTGGAGCGGAAGCGATGTCGTCTCGTTTACAGGGCAAATTTCGTTAGCGTTAGACAGCTTGAAAGGGAACGATACAAAACTCGCAACGTTAGGTGAAACGCCATCGTCCCAACTACGCTGTTTCATTGGCGGAAAAGATGTTGGTATCGAAGGCTGCAAAATTAATTTTGAAGACGATGGTTTAGTATTTAAAAACCTCACAGACAATAACACTACCATTGTACCCCAGCTATCAGGTAAGCCTTCAGACCAAGGGTTTAACAGTAAAACTTATGTAATAGAAGCCTGCGGTAATTCAGAATTTTTGAAAAACAAAATCGTCGATGTCGACCTGAACTATAGCTGTTCAAGCTCTAGCAACTGCTCGAACAAGCTAGCGTTGTCTAATAATAACAATACGTACGAGCTTGGACTAACGCCAGAAACCGTTGCGCTTCAGTTCGATGGGAACTCTCGCGCTGAGTTTTCAGTGCAGTATCCAGACGCGGGTGAACTATCGTTATCAGGTACCATCACTGACAGAACCGGGATTTCTGGGTCGTCTAATATTTTCAAAGTGCGCCCCTTTGGTTTTGCGATGGACATTCTTGATGACAGCGGAACAAGCACAAACCTCAACGGGTATGCTAACAGTGCCAATGGCACCTTGCTTACACGTACCGGCGAAGACTTTGTGGTTGGGCTGCGCACAGTACAGTGGGTTGACGGTGAAGACAGCAACAACGATGGTGTTCCCGACAACTTTGACGACTTAGCAAATAACAATACCGCAGAGCATTTCACAGGCACGGTAACCTTAGCGCCGCAGCAACGCCTGCCTGCGGGCGGCACAACGGGCGCGTTAAGCACATCAAGCGTGCTATTTGATGATGAAGGGAAGGTGAATGTTAGCCTTAATTACGACGAAGTTGGCACCATTTCGATTAACGCACAAAGCACCTATCTCACAGACACAACCGTATTAGGCCAAGTTAACAACGTGGGGCGTTTTGCGCCTTCTAATTTTGCGCTTTCAGGCTCAGTAGATGCGGCGTGCACGGCTAGTGGTGCTTTCACCTATTTTGACCAGCCACTCGCTGATGTGAGTTTTTCGCTTACTGCGCTTAACCATAACGGCAGTCGCACGGTGAATTATTATGATGGCTTCGACAAACTGACGAATTTAAGTTTGCAGGTGGAGCATTTAGGCAGTCTATTGAACCGGTTAGCAAACACCAGTGCTATCACATGGCCGCAAAACGCGAGCGCTGGGCAAATTAGCTATGCAGATTCAGATATTGCGTTTAGCCGGCTGAGCGGCGCAACACTAGACGGCGCTTATTTAGATGCCAACATCGTTTTAGTCGCCCAGAGCAGTCAACTCGACGGTGCCAATTTTAACGGGTTAACGTGCTCAGGTACCTGCGTGGCTGATATTGGCGGAGCGGTAAGTTTCGCCTACGGCAGAGCAACGCTTATCAACAATTATGGCGGTGCTGATGAAGCATTGTTGCTACCTATGCGTACCCAATATTGGGATGGGAATAACTGGCGTATAAACAGCTATGACAGCTGCACAGGCTTTGAACACGATAACATCAATGATAACTCAGGTGAGCTGGTATCGTCAGAAGACGGCAACCTTAGTGAGGGGGCCTATGAGGTGGGTACGGGAATGCGCGTGTCATCACCTAATGGGGCAGGGAATTACCCGGTAACTTATACGCCAGATGCATGGCTATTGTGGGACTGGGACGGTGACGGGCAGGCTGATAACCCACCAAGTGCTACGTTAACCTACGGTGTGTATAGAGGTAACGACAATATCATTTATAAACGCGAGCAAATTAACAATGAATAAGCGCGCTAAACCTCTATGTGTTTTGAACCTTCTGTTTTCTATGCGGTCACTATGTGGGTCTAACGTAGTAACCAATGGATAAACGCGTATGCGGTATCGCTTTATAGGGTAAGTACTAACTTCGCTCTTCAATAAAGTAGTTATTTTGGCTCTAAGTTGCAGCATTACTTGCCCAAAATTGCCCCCATTGTTAAAGTGTGCGAATAAATATCGACTTCACGTTAAAGCGTCGCCATCTCACCTTTGCAAATACGCGTTAACACAGAAACAGGAATACACTCTTCATGTTTAAAAAGCTTCGAGGCATGTTCTCTAATGATCTGTCCATCGACCTCGGAACAGCTAACACGCTGATTTATGTAAAAGACCAAGGTATTGTTCTAAACGAACCTTCAGTAGTGGCTATTCGGCAAGAGCGCGCAGCGGGCCCTAAAAGCGTTGCAGCTGTGGGTGCGGAAGCTAAGCGTATGCTTGGTCGTACACCGGGTAATATCCGTGCTATTCGCCCCATGAAAGACGGTGTTATTGCCGACTTTTATGTTACCGAAAAAATGCTCCAGCACTTTATCAAGCAAGTTCACGATAATAACTTCTTACGTCCAAGCCCTCGCGTTTTGGTCTGTGTTCCTTGTGGTTCAACCCAAGTCGAACGTCGCGCGATTAAAGAGTCTGCACTAGGTGCAGGCGCGCGAGAAGTCTTCCTTATCGACGAGCCTATGGCTGCGGCAATCGGTGCGGGCTTACCAGTGTCTGAAGCGCAAGGCTCTATGGTTGTTGATATCGGTGGTGGTACTACCGAAGTTGCTATCATCTCACTAAACGGCGTGGTGTACTCATCTTCGGTTCGTATTGGTGGTGATAAATTTGATGAAGCTATCATCAACTATATTCGCCGTAACTTTGGTTCACTGATTGGTGAAGCAACCGCCGAGCGTATTAAGCATGAAATTGGTGCTGCTTACCCAGGTGAAGAAGTTCGCGAAATTGAAGTGCGCGGTCGTAACCTTGCAGAAGGTGTACCACGTGGCTTTACGCTAAATTCCAATGAAATTCTTGAAGCCCTGCAAGAGCCGCTTACCGGTATTGTTTCGGCCGTTATGGTGGCACTGGAACAGTCTCCACCTGAACTTGCCTCTGATATCTCAGAGCGCGGTATGGTGCTTACTGGCGGTGGCGCATTACTTAAAGACTTAGACCGACTACTCATGGAAGAAACGGGCATTCCAGTGGTTATCGCTGATGATCCGTTAACCTGTGTAGCACGCGGCGGTGGTAAGGCATTCGACATGATTGACCTTCACGGTGGCGACCTGTTTAGCTACGAATAAACAGGAAAGGCAACCGTAAGGTTGCCTTATTTGTATCATGGATACTATTTTTACTCGCGGTCCTTCCTTAAATATCAGACTTACGCTGGCCCTTGTGTTGTCAGTAACGCTGATATTTGTCGATCACAAAATGGACGGGTTCAAATCTACGCGAGTGTATCTAAACTCTTTAATGAGCCCCCTTCAGTATATCGCTAACCTCCCCGGACTTATGCTAAGTGAAAGCGCCCAGCGTCTTACTTCACAAGAGCAACTATTGGCCGAAAATCAAAAGCTCAACAATCAGCTTTTGCTAATGAGCGAAAAGCTTCAGCAATTCGACGTGATTGAAAAAGAAAACGCACAGCTTAGAGAGTTACTGCAAGCGCCAGTACGTGAGTCATCCAGAAAGATGGTTGCCGAATTAATGGCCGTTGACAAGAACCCCTACAGTCAGCAGGTGGTGATCAACAAAGGCGCGATAGACGGGGTTTATCCGTCTCAACCGGTTATTGACGACAAAGGGATTGTAGGTCAGGTAATGGAAGTGGGGTCAACAAACAGCCGTGTATTACTGCTTGCTGACGTTACTCACGCTATCCCGGTCCGTTCTCTTCGCAACGACATTCGTTTTATCGCCACGGGAAGTGGCGCCTTAAACGAATTATATCTTGAGCACGTTCCGCACAGCGTTGACATTCAAGAAGGCGATACGCTTATTTCTTCTGGGTTAGGAAAGGTTTTTCCCGAAGGTTACCCGGTGGCTACCGTTACCCAAGTGGTACGCGATGAAAGCCGCCCCTTTGCCCGTGTAATAGCCACGCCTTTGGCGAACTTAGACAGGCTTCGTCACCTGCTATTGCTATGGAAAAAAACTAACCCTGAGCGCGATGTAAAAGATGAGGCCAAGGGCGAGATGGTAAACGAGGAAGAATCGACCGATGCGTAAACGTAACCTCGTGATCTGGATTAGCCTATTAGTGGCACTGGTTCTACAAATTGTGCCCCTACCTACACAAGTTGACCTTTACCGGCCTGACTGGGTATTAGTGGTGCTGGCCTATTGGAGTATGGCGTTACCGCATCGAGTGAACGTGGGGATCGCCTTTTTAACGGGTGTCGCCATGGATGTTTTGGTAGGCACTACCTTAGGCATCCACAGTTTTGCGCTTAGCATTTGCGTTTATATACTGGCTGCTAATTACCAACGGCTGCGTAATTATTCCGTATGGCAGCAAGCTATTATCATCGGCCTTCTATCATCGTTATATCACCTGATGACATTTTGGGTTCAGCACCTTCTGACCGATATTTATTTTCAAGTGGACTATTTATGGCCGGTGTTAACTTCTATGGTGCTATGGCCTTGGGTGTTTTGGTTACTTAGACGTACACGTAGACAGTTTTCTATTTCGTAATTCGAACGCCTTTTTGTTAATTCCAAGGGTAAGACAATGACAAAATCGGTAGTGTTAGCGTCGGCATCACCAAGACGCACCGCGTTGCTCAAGCAAATGAACATAGCTCATACTATACAACCCGCCGATATTGACGAATCGCCGCGCCTGAACGAAACGCCACTGTCGCTGGTCTCACGGCTTGCTGCTGAAAAAGGCCAGGCGGTGAAAGCGAAGTTGGCGTCAAAGCAAACGTTGACTGACGATACGGTCATCTTGGCCAGCGATACCCTTATTGCTTTTAACGGTCAAAGCGTAGGTAAGCCAGAAAACAAAGCCGACGCTAAACGTATTCTCACAATGCTTTCTGGTAACACTCACGAAGTGCTAACAGCTATCAGTGTTTTGAATAACACTCGTCAGCAAACCCAAGTCATTACAACGTCTGTAACTTTTGCAGCATTGACGGATGAGCAAATTACCGCATACTGGGAAACCGGAGAACCTGCCGATAAAGCAGGAAGTTACGCTATTCAAGGTATTGGCGGTGAATTTGTGGTCTCAATTAATGGCAGTGCAAGCGCCGTAATCGGTTTGCCTCTTTACGAAACCCGTCAATTACTCAACGAATTTGGAGTTGTGTCGTGAGTGCTGAACTGCTTATTAACGTTACCCCGTCAGAGTCGCGAGTAGCGCTTATTGAAAACGGAATACTGCAAGAAATACACGTTGAACGTCATACAAAACGCGGTCTTGTGGGTAATATTTATCGCGGTAAAGTAAGCCGGGTACTGCCTGGTATGCAGGCTGCGTTCGTTGATATTGGCCTTGAAAAAGCAGCATTTTTGCATGCCTCAGATATTGTTATTCACAATGAAATTGCTGAAGAAGTCTCGGCAAGCCATATTCAAAAGCAAGACATCCGCGAGTTGGTGCGAGATGGCCAAGACATCGTCGTTCAAGTGGTAAAAGACCCTATCGGCACCAAGGGCGCGCGTTTAACCACAGATATCACCATACCCAGTCGTTACCTCGTATTTATGCCGTCGGTCACTCACGTTGGCGTATCGCAGCGCATTGAGGAAGAAGTGGAACGAGAGCGTTTAAAGTCGCTGGTACAAGAGTTTTGCGATGAAAACGGAGGCTTTATCCTACGTACTGCTGCAGAAGGTGTGGGTAAAAATGAACTCCAGTCTGACGCGGCGTTTTTACGAAGGTTGTGGGACAAAATACAGTCTCGTATGAAAAAGCGTAAGTCGAACGTGCTTTATGAAGATTTACCGCTTGCGCGACGGGTGTTGCGAGACTTTGTTGGTACTGAGCTAGACAGAATTCGCATTGATTCGAAATTATCATTTAATGAGCTTCACCAGTTCACCAAAGAGTACGTGCCAGAGATGAATGGCAAACTAGAGTACTACACCGGTGATCGACCTATCTTCGACTTGTACGATGTTGAAAACGAAGCGCAACGGGCATTAGAGCGTCGCGTTGATTTAAAATCTGGCGGCTACTTGATTATCGATCAGACCGAAGCCATGACCACGATAGATATCAATACGGGGGCCTTTGTTGGGCACCGTAATTTAGAAGAAACGATTTTTAATACCAATACTGAAGCGACGCAAGCCATTGCGCGTCAGCTAAGATTACGTAACTTAGGCGGCATGATCCTTATCGACTTTATCGATATGATTGAACCAGACCATAAACGACGTGTCTTACATTCATTAGAGGTGGCGACGAACAAGGATAGAGCCAAAATTAATATTCACGGTTTCACTGCGTTGGGGCTTATTGAAATGACCCGCAAGCGCACCCGTGAAAGCATAGAGCATATACTGTGCGGCGAATGTCCGGTGTGTAAAGGCCGGGGCACAGTTAAAACCATTGAAACCATTTGCTTTGAAATAATGCGTGAAATCGTTCGCGTGAACCGCGCATACGATGCGGATAAGTTTGTGGTTTACGCCTCACCAAAAGTGGCAGAAGCCCTAATGGGTGAAGAGTCTCATATGCTGGCAGAACTAGAAGTATTTGTATCTAAACAAATTAAGGTACAAACAGAAACATTGTACAACCAGGATAAGTACGACGTCGTCATGATGTAATGCATTAACGTATACAAAGGCAAAATGTGACAAATTTTTCGTCGGTAGCCGCTTATCTACTTAAGAAGTTTTGGCTGCTACTTGCCGTATTGCTTGTACTTTTCGCGCTAGTATTAAGCGCTGCACGCTATGCTCTGCCGCATATTGAGCACAACAAACATTTGTTGGAAGACTATATTAATGAGCAGTATGGCGTAAACCTATCAATAAAAAGCGTGCATGCGGTTTGGCAGCGCAGCGGCCCTAGCATTGTGCTAAATTCGGTATCGCTCGCCAAAGATGAAGCTTCACCTGTTGCCTTAGACATTCGACAAATTTACGTTGAATTAGATTTCTGGCAATCACTGCGCGATCAGCTTATTTCTTCTACCCGTTTTGAATTGCGGGGCCTTCGCCTAGATATCGATGCCGATCGCCTTTCCGGCGGTGGCAAAAATAACTTCCCTGTGGTTAACGCGTTAGAGCGCTTGTTCTTAGAGCAATTACAAAGCTTTTCGTTAGAAGATGGGGCGGTGTCAATTACACATCTTAACGAGACCAATTCTTTCGACATTGAAAGCTTATCCTGGAATAACCGTAAACAGCGACATCAAGGTTTAGGCCGGCTTAAAGTTGCTGATTTAGCGGCAAACTCAGCCTCTTTCATTATTGATATTAACGGCACCCGTGAAGACTTTGACGGCGTCTTTTATGCCAAAGCTGAAGAACTCGACATTTCGCCTTGGGTTAGCGACCTGATAAAGACCAAGCGTCCACTGGCTCAAAGTCGTGCTAATTTTGAGGTGTGGGCAAATTTTGCCAACAATGAAATTACCAGCGTGCAGGCCGAGCTTAATGACAGCTTGTTAGAGTGGGGCGATGGGCGTGCAAAAACGATAACCGGCATCAGTAGCGGAAGCTTACAAGCACTGCCTAATAAGAAGAGCAAGCGTGGCGGTTGGAACGTTAGGGTAGATCAGCTTGTACTGAACTCAGGTAACGAGACAATGACGACCGACCTTATTGGTAGTATCAGTGCAAATGGCGACGCGCTCATCAATACGGTTAAGCCTGTTCAGATCAATCCCTTTTTATTGCTATTGCCACTTTTCATGGATGACACCGGTGAAGACGAAATACGCGGGCTGAACCCGAAGGGAGAGCTCGCCACATTGCAACTTCAATGGCGCAGTGGTACCCCCTCTCTCGCGGCCAAAATAGTTGATTTGCAGTGGGATAAAACAAATAAAGTACCGGGGTTATCTTCTCTCGATGTTGACCTATTCTGGTATAAGAATAACGGGGCTATTTACTTACAAAGCACTGATAGCGTATTAAGCGCGAGTGGGGTTATCAAAAAAGACCTCAAGATTAACGCGCTAACCTCGCAATTTTATATTTATCCCGAAACGGCAGAAGAGCCCAACAAGCAGTGGGTCGTCAAAGGGGACAATATGCTCCTCGATAGTGATGCCGTTACCCTTAAGCCGCAGTTTAAACTTAATACAGCGACGGGATTTATGTCGCTTTATATAGATATAAGCCCGATAGCGTTAAATACAGTGAGCGACCTTTTCCCAGCTGGCGTTATGGGGGCAAACACAGATAAATACCTAACCCGGGCGTTTACTGGTAAAGGCGACATCGAAAATGCTCGTGTGCTGTGGCATGGACGTACCCGAGATTTTCCGTTTGAAGACAACTCAGGTATTTTCCAAGCCTATGTGGATATCAAAGATGGCGATTTTCTTTTCGCACCAGATTGGCCTGCACTGAACGATTTAGAGCTTTCGCTATATTTCGTAAACAATGCACTGGTAATGGAAAGTCCTAGCGCCACCTTAGCGGATATGAAAATAAGCAATATGTCGGCTGCCATTCCAAGCTTTAAGCCAGGTGCACGTTTAGCGATTTATGCGACAGGCGAGGGAACGGGAGACGCATTAACCGACTTAATGATGAACTCCTCGTTGCAAAAGTCCTTAGGTAATGTGCTTAACAATGAAGTGCAAATTAGTGGCCCACTCTCGGCAGATATTAAGCTAGATATTCCATTTAAAGGCAAAGACGTGGTGGCATCGGGTACTGCGCATTTGTCGAATAACCCCGTCTATATCGCTAGCACCAAAATGCTTTTCGACAACGCATCAGGCGATGTGACCTTTACCAACGGGAATATCGACGCCAATGCGCTACAAGCACGGTTTCTCAAGCAGCCTGTAGCGCTCTCCTTAAGTGGAAGGCAAGGGGACACTTACGACCTTCATGTTGAATTAGGGGGCCGCTGGCACGTGCACCCCCTTGCAAACTACGTGAATACAGATCTCACTGATTATATTGATGGGGAAAGTGACTGGAAAACCGTTGTTGATCTTACGCTGTCTAATAGCAGTTTTTCCTACACCGCCAATTTGAAAGCTGACCTAACGGCAACACAAAGTGTGTTACCTGCTCCATTTGATACGCCTGCAGGCACCAGCCTCCCTTTATCTATTGTCAGTGAAGGTAACGGTAAAGCGTCAAACATCGAAGCGAGACTAGGAGAGCGCATTCGTTTTGACGGTGTTCTGCCGCATAAAGAAATGCAATTCTCCCGCGCACATTTAGCGTTAGGCGAGAGCGACATTGCCAACATAGGGACTGGGTTTAGCATTAGCGCAAATTTAGCTGAAGCCGATGTACAAGAGTGGTTTAGCACGATTAACATGCTGCTTTCTGGCAAAGGTAAAGCGGATAAGCAAAAATCGAACGCTGAACTTACGAGGGTTGATACTGCGCAAAAAGATGAGAAACAGGTTAATTTGTTTGGCACCCCATCACGCATTTTCGCCAAAGCTGAAAAACTCAATTTTGCGGGCCACAGTATTAAAGATGCTGAGCTTAATGCCACAGAGCGCGATAGAGATTGGATTTTAAATTTAACTTCGCCACAGGCGCGCGCTACCGTTCGTATTAACAGCGATTTAGAACAACAAGGTATCGAGATAAATGCCGATTATTTATCGCTAGAAAAACCGAGTGAAAATATCGCCACCTCAACGACCGCCGATACCTCACAGACTCCGCCGGTTGTTGCCAACAATCAGGCCGCTTCAGACGATGAATCGCCGTATGATATTGACCCCAACACGTTGCCGCCTATTTATTTTTACTGCCAAAGCTGCGGTGTACACGGTATAGATTTTGGGGAGATTACGCTAGATATTGCGAAGGAAGATAACGGGTTAGCCATTCGCCAGCTTTTAGTGAGGTCGGATGATACTAACATTACCGCAAGCGGTTACTGGAAGCATGTTGGTCGGGATATACAAAGTGCGATAAAAGGCTCGCTAACGTCGCCGGATGTAGGCCAAATGCTTAAAGAGTATGGTGTAGAGTCTGGCATAAAAGACTCGAGCGCAGAGGTTAAGTTTGATATTAGCTGGCCTAACGCGCCAATGGATTTCGGGTTTGAAGCGTTAAACGGTGACGTAGAATGGTCGCTGTCAGATGGTTATTTGACCGAGCTTAGTGATCAGGGCTCACGTATCTTTACACTCTTTAGCCTTAACTCGCTGGTCAGAAAGTTAAGCCTCGATTTTAGAGATGTCTTTGCTAAAGGCTTCTTTTACGATGATATGGGCGGAACCCTTAAGGTTGTAAACGGGAAAGCCTATACCGATGATACTGAAATTGACGGTGGGGCCGGTGAAATTGAAATAACGGGCTTTACCGACCTCAATACCGGCGGCCTAAATTATAACGTGTCATTTGCGCCAAACGTGACGGGTAATCTGCCCTTTTTAGTTTATTTCTTGGCAACGCCACCTACAGCACTGGCAGCCCTTGCTATTGATCAGGTATTAACGTCGGCGAAAGTCATCTCAAATGTGAACTATCGCGTGACAGGCACCATAAAAGATCCTAAGTTCGATGAGGTTGAACGCAATAGCAAAGACATCAGTTTGCCTGCACAAAATGCGCCTGCACCTGCCAATCCCCAAGACAGGCCATTAACGGAAGATGATGTACGCAGGCTTAAAATGGAGGTGATCGATGGTTAACTTAGTTGCACTACAAATGACATCCACGCCACATGTGGAAGAAAACCTGAATATTGTCGAAAAAGAAATGGCAACAGCGCGTATCGAGAGAGATAGCCTGGTCGTGTTACCGGAGTGCTTTGCGTGTTTTGGCGGCAAAGACAAAGGTCAATTAGCGGTAGCTGAAGTAAAAGGCGATGGGATAATACAGCAACGTTTATCGGCGCTTGCTAAGCAGCATCAATGTTACATTGTGTCAGGGACGTTTCCGGTAAAAACACAAAACCCTGATAAATTTTCTGCTGCTTGTATGTTATTTGGTCCGAATGGCGAGCTTTTGGCTGATTACCGTAAAATTCATATGTTCGACGTATCGGTAAACGACAATACAGGCAGCTATAAAGAATCTGCTACCACAGAAGCAGGTAATGAGGTAGTCACTGTTCGAACGCCAATTGGCAACATTGGGCTTGCGGTGTGCTATGATGTACGCTTTCCAGGGTTGTTTTCTGCAATGGGCGATATTGATATTTTGGTACTGCCCGCGGCTTTTACCCAACGCACCGGCGAGGCTCATTGGCACGCTTTACTTAAAGCCAGAGCCATTGAAAAGCAGTGCTATGTGGTAGCCCCCAACCAGAGCGGCGTACACCAAAATGGCCGCGAAACTTACGGACACAGTATTATCTTGTCGCCGTGGGGCGATACGCTTGGGGAACGCAAAACCGAAACAGGGTTTGTGTCGGCTAGCGTAGATATTGCAGAAAGAGAAACCATTAAACAGAATATGCCGGTTGCCGAACATAACCGATTCAGGAGTCATTTTGTCTAAATCTGTTGAGCGTCATTTATTATCTGACTCAGGCCTAGATATTACTAAGCTAGAGCGCGCGCTAGCGACCATTCACCGCCACGATACCGACTATGCCGATTTGTATTTTCAGTCGAGCCAGCACGAAAGTTGGGTGCTAGAAGACGGCATTATCAAAGAAGGTAGCTACAACATTGAGCGCGGTGTAGGCGTTCGCGCCATTAGCGGCGAAAAAACGGGGTTCGCTTATTCTGATGAAATAAGCGAAGAAGCGTTAACTAAAGCGTGCAAAGCAGCCCGAGGTATCGCACCAAGCGGTGGTACGCAGCAGGTTGCAGCGCTGGGCCATAAGCCCGTTGAGGCCCGTTACAGCGAAAATAACCCCATTCTTGCTATGCAAGATGCGGAAAAGATTGGCTTACTAAAAGCGGTAGACGCTTACATTCGCAAGCAAGAGCCTTCTGCCAATCAGGTAGTGGTAAGCTTAAGCGGCGTATATGAAGAGATTTTAGTTGCTGGTAGTGATGGCACGTTAGCGACCGATATTCGCCCTCTGGTGCGCTTAAACTGCTCAGTATTGTTAGAGCAAGGTGATAGACGCGAGCGCGGTTCAGCCGGCGCTGGCGGCCGTTATGCCTATTCGTTCTTTAAACAAGACGAAAATGGTAAACCTTACTTCGAACAACTAGCCGATGACGCGCTTCACATGGCGCGTGTTAACATGCAGTCTGTGGCATCGCCTGCAGGCGCTATGCCTGTGGTATTAGGCAACGGTTGGCCTGGTGTATTGCTACACGAAGCCGTCGGTCACGGCCTTGAAGGTGACTTCAACCGTAAAGAGGCGTCAACGTTTAGTGGGCGTATTGGCGAGCGAGTAGCAGCCAAAGGCGTAACTGTGGTAGATGATGGTACACTAAACGACCGTCGTGGCTCGTTATCAGTAGATGATGAAGGTACGCCAACGGCTCATAACGTGCTAATTGAAGACGGTATTCTTAAAGGCTACATGCAAGATAAGCACAATGCGAAACTAATGGGTGTTGCACCCACCGGTAACGGTCGTCGTGAATCTTACGCCCACTTGCCTATGCCCCGTATGACGAATACCTACATGCTGGAAGGCCAACATGATCCGCAGGAAATTATTGCCTCTATCGACAAAGGGATTTACGCGCCGAACTTTGCTGGCGGGCAGGTGGATATTACTTCGGGCAAATTTGTATTCTCTAGCGCTGAAGCTTACCTTATTGAAAACGGTAAAATTACCGCGCCAGTGAAAGGGGCCACCTTAATTGGTAACGGCCCAGAGGTTATGCAAAAAATCTCAATGATCGGCAACGACACAGCCTTAGATAAGGGCGTTGGTGTGTGCGGTAAAGACGGTCAAAGCGTACCTGTAGGCGTTGGCCAGCCCACGCTTAAAATTGACGAGTTGACCGTGGGCGGCACAGCCTAAGATTTCTTTCCCGGCGAACTCAATTCGCGATCTATATTCAAAAATAAAAAGGTTGGGCAATTGCACCAACCTTTTTTGTATCTGGGCTCAGACGCTTAATCACTCTTCGTGAATAACGTCTTTCAAATACTGAAACAACTCTCTGAACGCTTTAGGCGGCGCATTCTTTTCACGCTCTTTTTTAATTTGGCGGTGAAATTGGCGTAGCTTTTGTCTATCTAGCTCAGGATATTGTTCGATGAGCTTCTGTATTGCCGGGTCGCCTTGCTCGATTACCGCTTCGCGGGCTTTTTCTAACGCATGGAAAGCCGCGTTAGCAGCCTGATGCTGGTGCGTTAACTTCGCTAGCGCTTCTTCTATGTCAGTCGTATCGCGATTACGCAGTGCCTTACCAATAAACTGAAGCTGGCGGCGGTAACCGTCTTTCTTCTTATTTACCTTACGGGCAATAGCAACTGCATCGGCCAGCTCTTCATCCATAGGGATAGTGGCAATGTTTGCATCAGTTAAGTTAACCAAGGTTTCACCTAGCTTGTGAAGCTCTTTCGCTTGGCGTTTTAGCTCAGTTTTACTGACAAACTCTTCCTCTTCGAACTCATCTGCTTGCGCATCTTCGAAGTAAGGATCTTCAGGAGAATTGTATTTCTGATCACTCATTTCAAACTCATTAGTGTTACACTTTAGCTAAATTGTAACTATCACAGTCGAATTAAGACAGCGAAACTTACTATGCAAATTGAGCAGCAGTTAGCCGACATTCAAAATGTCGTAGATGATGTACTAAAATTAGCCGTTTCAAAAGGCGCTACGCAAGCCGAAGCCAGCATGTCAAAAGTGCAAGGCATTGCCGTATCTTCACGTATGCAAGAAGTTGAAAACGTTGAGTTTACCAACGACGGTGGCCTAGGTATTAGCGTATATGTAGGCAAGCGAAAAGGCAGTGCTTCTACTGCTGATCTAAGCAAAGCAGCATTAACATTAGCGGTAGAAAAAGCCGTAGATATTGCACGCTATACCAGTGAAGATCCGTGTACTGGTTTGGCCGATGCCGACCTTATTGCAACAGAATTCCCAGATTTAGACCTGTATCACCCCGAAGAATTAGATACTGAAAAAGCCATTAAAACTACCATTGAGGCTGAAAAAGCAGCAATGGATTACGACTCTCGCATTACCAATTCAGATGGCGCGTCGTATAATGCAAATTTAGGTATGCGCGTTTATGGCAATACCCATGGTATAAACGCAGGTTACCCTAGCAGCCGCTATTCTTTAAGCTGTATGGTCATTGGCGCACAAGATGACGACATGCAGCGCGATTATGCCTACACCGTAAGCCGCAAGTCTTCACTGCTTCAATCGGCAGCCTCGGTAGGTATCGATGCCGCAAAAGCCACGGTAGACCGCTTAGGCGCCCGTAAAATTAACACAGCAAATGTACCTGTGCTTTTACATCGGGATATCGCATCTAGTTTGTTTGGTCATTATGTAGGTGCCATTAGTGGGGGTAGCTTGTACCGTCGTTCAAGCTTCTTACTCGATAGCTTGGGTAAACAGGTATTTCCCGAATGGTTGAATATTGAAGAGCGCCCGCTTATTAAAGGCGGCTTAGCTAGTTCAAGCTTCGATAACGAAGGCGTGGCGTGTGCTGACATGACGATTGTCGACGCAGGGCAGTTGGCTACATACCTTTACACCACTTATTCGTCGCGCAAACTTAATACCCGCTCCAATGGTCATGCCGGTGGTATTCACAACTGGCTAGTAGGTGATACGGGGCATAGCGACGCTGACCTTCTTAAAGAAATGGGCACAGGGCTATTTGTGACCGAGCTTATGGGGCAGGGCGTTAATGGTGTGACCGGTGACTACTCACGCGGCGCTGCGGGCTACTGGGTTGAAAATGGTATCATTCAGTACCCTGTACATGAGGTAACCATTGCCGGTAACCTTAAAGACATGTTTAAAGGCATTGTCGCGATTGGTGCTGAAAAGGATGTACGCGGCAGCGTACAGACGGGCTCAGTGCTAATTGACCAAATGAAAATAGCGGGTAGTTAGAACTAGCTCGTTTTTCTAAATACAGGTTTTATCTATAACGCAAAGAAGGTTGTAGATAAAACCGCTGAAATATAAGCTATCACGTGTTGTTACAACGAAACGCAGAAGGCGACAGCCCTGTCGACTTTTTAAAGCGTTTTGAAAACGTAAATACGTTGGCATAACCCACGTAATTAGCAATATATGAAACGGGCCACTGCGTACTTAGCAATAAACTTTTGGCGCGTAACATTCGCAAATGAATAACGTGCTGTTTCGGGCTCCGTCCAAAGGCTTGTAAACAAAGTCTGTGAAGGTGGGGCGCGGAATAGTGCGCCTTTTCGCTTAAGCTTTTCATATCCCAATCAAACTGCAGTTGCTTGTCTACAGCAGAAAATAAGCTATTAAGCCTGTTGATTTGACGTCTTTCTTTTTCATCATTGGGGTGTGTGTGCCCTATATACACATCAATAATTCGACAAAGGTAGCTTGAAACTATCGTTGTTGCGGCCCGCCGGTTTTCACTATCGTGCTCTAAATATAACAGCTCCATAGCGTGGTGCAGGCCCTCTAATGCCGCATTATCTACTACAACTGCGCAATCTTTCTCGAATGCTTTCCAGCGCTCCGTGTCGGCTAGGTTTACCCAAATGATGTCCCACTTTGCGCTAACAATACTCACTTCAAAGCTTTGATTGGCCGGCAAGACGATAAGCTGCCCTTCGTGCAAAGCGAACTCGCCCGATGGCGTTCGAAATTTGCCCTCCCCATTTATACTGTAAAACAAGGTGTGATTGGGCGGGGAAATACGTCCTACGGTATAATTGCCTGATAAGTTAGAGCATCCAGCAAGCTCTATTTCTATATCGCTGATCTCTGGCGCATTACTGCTATCAATAAACCGTTCAAAGCAGCGCGGGCCAATATCTACTATGTCTCTAAAGGGAAGTTGCATAAACGTTAAATGATAGCTTTGGATAAATAGATGAAAGATTAGAGCATAAAGTAAAAGGGAAAATTTCGCTATATTCCAACTATTGATAATAGAAAGGATACGAAATGAAAACCGTTGCGCAGATAGTGGCTCAAAACGATTGGCAAAACCCCGTGGTATTTCAGAGAAACCGAGTAGGCGGCCACAGCCCACATCACGGTTATAAAACGTTAGAAGATGCCCTACATAACGCCAATGCGCAAAAGTTCCTTTTAAATGGAGAATGGGACTTTTGTTTGTTCGACGCGCCTGAACAGGTGCCCGAAAGCCTGCTGGCCGCTACATTAAGTGCCGAAGAGCAGGCAAAATGGCAATCCATTGTTGTGCCCTCAAACTGGCAACTAAAGGGCTACGATAAACCTATTTACTGCAACGTTAAGTATCCTTTCCCGGTAAACCCACCGATAGTACCCAGTGAAAACCCTACCGGATGCTACCGAACCACGTTTAGCGTAACCAGCGCGCAGTTATCTCAACGCAACCACATTGTATTTGAGGGGGTGAACAGCACCTTCCACTTATGGTGTAACGGTGAGTATGTTGGCTATTCGCAAGATAGTCGTTTACCGGCAGAATTCGACATATCCAATTTGTTGGTCGAGGGCGAGAACCGCTTAGCGGCCATGGTCATCAGGTGGTCTGACGGCAGCTACTTAGAAGATCAAGACATGTGGTGGCTAAGCGGTATTTTCCGTGATGTAAGTTTAATTACAAAGCCACGTCAGCACATTCAAGATGTGTTTGTTACGCCCACGCTAGATGCTTGTTATCGCGACGCTACTGTGTCTGTTCGAACGTCAATTAAAGCGCAGTTACGCTGCAAAGTAGGTATTCAGCTTTTCGATGGTGACACGGCTGTTACCGAACAAATCGTTACGGGCACCAACAATAAGCGTGTCGACGAGAAAGGCGGGTGGGACGATGTCGTCTTTCAAACCCTAGAAGTTAAAGAGCCAAAACACTGGACAGCAGAAACCCCTTACCTTTATCGCATAGTTGTATCGCTGATTGATGATAGCGGTAATGTGATAGACCGTGAAGCCTACAACGTGGGTTTCCGAAATGTTGAAATGAAAAATGGGCAGCTTCTTGTTAACGGCAAAGCTGTGCTTATTCGCGGTGTAAATCGTCACGAACACCATCAAGTAAAAGGCCATGCCATCAACGAAGATGATATGCTTGAAGATATTAAACTATTAAAGCAGAACAACTTCAATGCGGTGCGCACTGCGCATTATCCTAATCACCCTCGCTGGTATGAACTTTGTGATGAATACGGGCTTTATGTGGTTGATGAAGCCAATATCGAAACCCACGGTATGTTTCCAATGGGGCGGCTGTCCCGCGACCCGCTATGGGCTGGCGCTAACATGGCGCGTTTTACCCAAATGGTAGAACGCGATAAAAACCACCCCAGTATTATCATCTGGTCGTTAGGCAATGAATGTGGTCATGGCCCTACGCATGATGCCATGTATGGCTGGGCAAAATCTTTCGACCCGTCTCGGCCTGTTCAATATGAAGGTGGCGGTGCCGACACTACGGCTACCGATATCATAGCGCCTATGTATGCACGTGTAGATACTGACGTAGAAGACGACGCTGTGCCTAAATGGGCAATAAAAAAATGGCTGTCGCTACCTGGTGAAAACCGGCCCGTTATTTTATGCGAATACGCCCATGCTATGGGGAATAGTTTGGGGAGTTTTGATGAGTATTGGAAAGCCTTCAAAGACTATCCACGTCTTCAAGGCGGCTTTATTTGGGACTGGGTTGACCAAGGGCTGACGAAACACACTGATAGCGGCGACGCATTCTGGGCTTACGGCGGTGACTTTGGCGATACCGACAACGACAGACAGTTTTGTATCAACGGGCTGTTATTCCCTGACAGAACCCCACACCCGCATTTATTTGAAGCGAAATATTGTCAGCAACACCTAAGCTTTTCGTTAACGGAAGAGACTGACAAGTGGCAGCTTAGTGTAAAGAGTGACTACCTGTTTAGACATACCGATAATGAGCTGCTTCGCTGGCAGGTGTTAGAGAATGGTAAACCTATCATAGAAGGGGAGTGCCCCATTTATGTTGCACCACAGCAAGCCCAAACCGTTAGTATCGCGCCCGAAATCAATTTTAAAGCCGGCGCACTCTATCACCTAAATATCGACGTTGTATTTGCTAACGACTGTGCATGGGCGAAGGCAGGCCATGTTATCGATACCGCGCAGCTTGCGCTAGCTAACAAACACGGGCTAATTCCTTTTGTCTCAACCGCTAACGTCGCAAATGAAAATGCTGAGTCTGGAGTGACGGTCAAGGCAGAAAACACCACCTTATTAGTCAGTGTGAAAAATAACGTATTTAGTTTTAATAGCGAAAGTGGGCTTTTAACCTCGTGGCTACATGAAGATAGCGAGACGCTCAGCGCACCGCTAGAAGATAACTTTTTTAGAGCCCCGCTTGATAACGATATTGGTGTAAGTGAAGTTGATAACCCCCGACCCAAATGCATGGGAGTCGCGCTGGCGCCGTGCTGGTATTGGAAAGTGGGACCGCATCTGCACCAGTGTAGACGTAGAGCAGGGTACCTTTGATGTGCGCATAACGTCGTTATTTGAATATCATTATAACGACAAGCTCATTGCCGCAACCAAGTGGGTTTACACCATTAACCACCAGGCAGCGTTAACCGTAGAGGTAGAAGTGTTATTGGATGATAGTTTACCGCCCATGCCTCGAATTGGTTTGCAAGCCGCGGTACCGGCGCCCCGTAGCAACGAGCAAGAGCGAATGCGCGTTACATGGCAAGGGCTAGGGCCTTTTGAAAATTACCCAGACAGGAAAGCGGCAGCGCGTTTTGGTGAGCACTCGTTGTCGATAGCCGATTTGCAAACACACTATATATTTCCTACTGACAACGGTTTGCGTAGTGACTGTAAACAATTAGATATTAGTGGGCTAAGAGTGAACGGGCAGTTTTGCTTTAGTGTAAGCGAGTACGGCCAAGCGCAGCTAGATACTGCAAAGCATACTAGCGACCTCATGCCGCAAGACTGTGTGTTTGTGTATATTGACCATGCACATATGGGCGTGGGCGGCGACGACTCGTGGAGCCCTAGCACGCATAAAGCCTTCTTGATAGAAGAGAAGTGTTACCGTTATTCGGTGACATTCTGTGCGAAGGTATGATGCACGTTTAGGAAGCGTAATGAGCCTGTTGAGCGGTATTACTCAACAGGTAATGAAGTTGAGCTCAATTTAGCCATTGACGAAATGCATACCCACAAAAAAGCCGCTACATTGTTGTAGCGGCTTTTTTAATTCTTGAACCGGCTCTCAAAGAGGGCTAGCGACTTTTAATATGTGATGGTTAACCATCAACCTGACCGCAGAAGCGGTAGCCTTCACCGTGAATGGTTACGATCAACTCTTCATCTGTCGGGTCTGACTCGAAGTGCTTACGAATACGGCGAATGGTTACGTCTACCGTACGGTCGTTAGGACGAAGCTCACGACCTGTCATTTCCATGATGAGCTGTTCACGAGTAAGGATTTTACCTGGATTGCTAAGGAACAGGTGTAGTGCGCGGAATTCACTACGCGGTAAGCGGAACTCTTTACCGTTAGGTGAAATCAAAGAACGGCTGTCACCATCAAGCGTCCAACCGTTAAAGTTTACACGGCTTGGTAAATCGTCGTCTTCTGAAGAGTTGGTTGTGCGAGACAGTAAGTTGCGCGCGCGAATAGTTAATTCACGTGGGTTGAACGGCTTTGTCAGGTAATCGTCTGCGCCGATTTCAAGACCTAAGATACGGTCAACATCGTTATCTCTGCCCGTTAGGAAGATAAGGCCAACATTTTTACGGTCGCGAACTTCACGCGCTAGAATCAAGCCGTTCTTTCCAGGTAGGTTAATATCCATGATAACCAAATTGATAGCGTGATTCTCGAAGAAATCATGCATTTGATCGCCGTTTTCGGCTTCAAATACATTATACCCTTCCGCTTCAAACAAACTCTTAAGCGTGGTACGGGTTACCACTTCATCTTCAACAATTAACACATTTGGCGTCTGCATGGTGTTCTACACTCTTTCTAAAATACGATTTAAGCAACTAACTGGTTAAAGTTTAATATTCATGCACTTGATTGCAAGCAACTTGTGAATATTCTTACTGTTTAGGTATTGGGGTTAGCCAATAAAAATCAAGAAAAGTTCATACTTTATACAACTATTCTGAGGTTTTCGCATTAACAACGGGGAATATTATTACAAATTCCACGCCATCACCTTCTTCGCCGGTAATTGATATTGAACCGTTGAGGGCTTGCGTTACCAAGTTGTATACCAAGTGCATCCCCAATCCCGAACCACCTTGCCCACGCTTTGTTGTCACGAAGGGGTCGAATATTCGCTTGCGAATTTCAGGGGGAATGCCTTTACCATTATCGGTATAAACAAGCTTGAGCTTATTGTTACTCACCAACTCGACACGAATATCAATCGTGCCTTTTTCCATAGATTCAAACCCATGAATAACTGAATTCATAATCAGGTTAATCAAGATTTGGTTTATTGGGCCAGCCTTCGTTTCAACGCTAAGGGTAGGGTCGCAATTTACGTTGATGTTGTGTTTTAATTTTTTGAGTCGAGGCTGCAATGACAGTAGTATCTCATTAACTAGCTGTACAACGCAAAAACTTCGGCTAGTTTCTGACGTTTGATCGACTGCAACTTGCTTAAAACTGCTAATAAGCTCGGCAGCTCTGTTCAAATTGCGATAAATGATGTTTAAGTTTTCATTACTCTCATCTAAAAAACGCTTCATTGCGCTCGCTTTTAGCGTTTTATTTTCAAAATCTTTTTGAATAACGGCTAATCTGTCTAACATCATGGTCGACGCAGTGACGCCTAAACCGATGGGGGTGTTTACCTCATGAGCGACCCCCGCCACCATATCACCAAGTGACGCCATTTTTTCATTTTGTACAATTTGGCGCTGGAACTGGTGAAGCTTTTCTAGCGTTTGGATTAACTCTTGATTAGCGTCCTTTAAGGCAGTGGTACGATGGCTAACCATATCTTCAAGGCTAGCATTAAGCTTGCGATGCTGTTCTTCGGCTTCCCGTTGCTTTTGCATATACTCCTGCATGCGATACAGCATGACATTAACGGCGTCAGCAAGAATATCTAGTTCTTTGATTGTCGAGCCGCTGGCTCGCGCGGAATAATCTCGTTGCCGAGAAGTACGCTGTAAGAAATTCGCTATATTTTCCACAGGCCCGGTAACAATGCGCTGCATTCGCACCGCCGAATAAAAACTAATGGCCAATAGCGCGAGTGCTACCGCCAAATTAAGCCAAATAGACTTTCCAACAAGCTGATTAAAGTTGTCAGACGATACCCTTAAATAAACCCAGCCTAATGAGATGTTGGTTTCTGTGTCGAACACCTTGGTGCTTAGCTCTAGGTACTTACCGTTATCTGCCAGTTGAGGCGCCATAAAAAGTGCTGACAACTGGTTTTCTTTGCCACCCAGTAATAACTGGGTGGCAAAGAAAACCAGTTGTCAGCACTTTTTATGGCGCCTCAACTGGCAGATAACGGTAAGTACCTAGAGCTAAGCA
>Ga0105227_100032_pt1 | contig 65711 bp, 59 predicted proteins | sample Virmet3734_803_FD_89585 | JGI IMG/M metagenome (GOLD analysis project Ga0105227, IMG submission 89585) | Marine viral communities from the Southern Atlantic ocean transect to study dissolved organic matter and carbon cycling - metaG 3734_803 | ecosystem: Environmental > Aquatic > Marine > Oceanic...
GTTATGTTAAACGTATTAATATCCAGTGAGCTGTAGTAAGGAAACTTTTCAGTGATACAGAAAAAAGTTTGTATTTTAGGACCTACTGGTGTTGGAAAAACAAGCCTAATCAAGCAGTTCGTCGAAGGTATTTTCTCTGAAAAGTACAAGACCACTATTGGTGTAAAAATAGACAAGAAACAAGTCAATAAAGAGGGACGCGGTGTTCAGCTTCTGCTTTGGGATTTAGAAGGTATCGACAGATACTGTGGTTTCAACCCTCGATATCTTAGAGGGGCCAGCGCCTACATCGTTGTGGTAGACCAGACCCGCTCTCAATCTTTGCTTGAAGGCATGGAAATTTTAGAACTCGCCAAAGAACACTACCCTGACATTCCTGCATTTTTCGTTGTTAATAAAACCGACCTTCCAACAAGTTGGCATTGGAGTGAGGAAGAGCTAAACACTTATGCTCAGAGATTTACTTCGCTTACAAAAACCAGCGCAAAAACCGGTGAAAATGTAGAAAACTTATTTAGTACCATTGCGTTTTGGTAGGAGATTGCCATGGATATTCATTTATTAAATGCGTTAGGCATTACGAATTGCGCTTTATTCAAGTGCAGTGCTGAAGAAGAATTAGAGTGCCTAACCCCAGAATTACCATGGCTTCCTCACGTTGTCACATTAGATGAAAAAAACCGGCTACAAAAAAAGCATATCCCCTCCATTTTCCTAGATGATTTCTTTCTAGATGCCGGTGAGGTGTGGAAAGGCGATACCTCTTTTACCTTGTCTTCAGGCTTTTGGACAGAACAAAATGAAAAGCAGGTACTACGTCTTGAGGCACTAGCGATTAATAGCGAATCTGGCTCGCGCTACTTAGTAGTTAAAAACATTGAAGAACAATTCGACGAAAAGCGAAAAACCCTGCAAGCCGCAAGAGAGCTATTGTTAAGCCACCACGAAATCGTTGGTCAGCATGAATATATAAGGCACAAATTAAACAGTGTGCTTCGCAAAAATACACGAATGCAGAAATTGGTTCCTCCTATTCAACAAGCAATTCACAACCTTGAAACAGGTGTGGTTATTCTTGATGATAAGGGCGGTTTAGTTCTTGATAACAAAGCCTCTCATAGGCTTCTTCTTTGCAACAGTACAACACCAAGCTCAATCCGCGTAGGTGAGCTATTAAAAGGTATCGATGCCCCCGCCTCTTTCTTACCAACTCTTGTGAAGAAAAAAGCCCCTTGGCAGGGAGAGCTTTATTGGCAACCAGTGGACGAATACAAAGTCTGGCTTCAAGTTACCATTCACCCAGTGTTACAGGGAGATGAGCTGACGCACTGGGTTTACCTATTTACTGATATTACACATATTCACAATAAAGAAGAGAGCGTGTTAACCGCTAGCGGAATGGACTCGCTAACCAAGGTTGCCAATCGAAATCTGTTTACTGATACCGTAAAACGTCTTGTGCAAGAGGAAACGGCATTCAAGCTTTTCATTATTGATATTTGCGGTTTCAAGAGAATAAATGAAGCGCTTAGCTATCAGTCAGGAGATGAGATCCTCAAGTCCTTCGCGCTTCGCCTGCAGGCCTTCGTCGGCAATAGCGGCTTTATAGCAAGAATTGGCAGTAACGAATTCGCCCTAGTGAAACGTGAAGATACGTTTAAGGATGAATCGAGCGAGCAGTACGTAAAAAACCTTATTCAAAAGTTAACCCAAACCTATACCGTCCTTAATGGAAGCGAGCCAAACTTAGGGGTGAACATTGGTGAAGCTAACTACCCTGCCCACTGCAGTTCGTCTGAGGGTCTGCTTCAGTGTGCTGATATTGCCTTACAGGCATCTAAATATCAGGGGCGTAATACTGCGCTAATTTATAGCGAAGAGTTACATAAACAGCACTTCGCCATTAATGAACTTGAAAACCAGCTTCGCAAAGCGATAAACGAAAACCAGCTAAAGCTTTTTTTACAGCCTATCGTCGATTTAACCACAGGTAAAATTGTTAAATGTGAAGCCTTGGCACGTTGGATTACGCCCGAGGGAAAATTTATTTCCCCTGAAGTATTTATTCCACTAGCGGAGAAAAGCGAGCTCATCTTCCCCTTTGGTGAGTGGCTTATCAATGAAGCGTGTGATGCGATTGACGCCTTAAAAGGGGCCAATTTAGACATCCGTTTAGCAATTAACATCTCCGGCCGGCAAGTCTCAGACTTGGCCCTGCTTAACCAAATTAAGAACGCACTCGAAGATCATCAGCTGCCGGGCTCAAACCTGTCAATTGAACTTACCGAAAGCGTGTTTGTAGAAAGTTTAGATGTGGTTTCGGTTCTGTTGAACGAACTTCGCGGAATGGGGATTACCGTATCGATTGATGACTTTGGAACAGGCTTCAGTTCACTTGTGTATTTGAAAAAGCTGCCAATTGACGAACTTAAAATTGACCGCTCGTTTGTAAGTGAACTTGAAAAAAACACCGACGACCAAGCCATTGTGCAAGCTATTTTAGGTTTAGCACATAACCTGAATATAAAAATCATCGCTGAAGGGATTGAGACCCAGCAGCAGCAAGACTTTTTGCAAAGTCATCAATGTGCGTATGGTCAAGGGTATTTATACCAACGCCCCGTCGCTATAAAGGAATTTATTTCGCTAGCGCAAAAGCTTAAATAAACAGGCAATGACCTAAGCCATCTCTTACCCTATCTACAAATAAAAAAGCCGAAGACCGCGATTTACATCGCCGTTCTTCGGCTTTTCACATTCGAAATATTTTTAAATAAGGCCCATATGCCCCGCGTGGAACTCTAAGTGTTCTTCAATAAATGAAGCGATGAAGAAATAGCTGTGATCATAACCTTCATGCATGTTTAGCGTTAACTGGGTGTCTGATTGCTGTGCAGCATGCACCAATGTTTGCGGCTTTAACTGCTCGTGTAAAAACTCATCTTTTGTGCCTTGCTCAACTAAAAGCGGCACGCTGTGTGTTTTACTTGCAAGTAACACAGAAGCGTCATAATCCTTCCACGTTTCTTTATCATCGCCTAAGTAACGGCCAAGCGCCTTTTGTCCCCACGGACAATCAGATGGGTTTGATATAGGGCTAAAAGCAGACACAGATACAAATTTATTCGGATTGCGCATGCCGATAACTAAGGCACCGTGCCCCCCCATAGAATGGCCACTAATGGCTCGCTCTTTAGTAACAGGGAACTCACTTTCAATAAGCGCAGGCAATTCATCAACAATGTAGTTATACATGTTGTAATGCGTATTCCACGGTGCTTGCGTAGCATTTACGTAGAACCCAGCGCCTAGGCCGAAATCATAAGACCCTTCTTCATCATCAGGTACACCTTCTCCTCGAGGTGATGTATCTGGTGCGACTATTGCCATACCGAGCTCGGCCGCTAGTTTCATTGCTCCCGCTTTCTGCATGAAGTTTTGATCGGTACAGGTCAACCCCGACAGCCAATACAATACTGGCACTGGCTTCTCTTTCGAAGCGAAAGGGGGAAGAAATATCGCGAATGTCATATCGCACTGTGTTGTTTCAGCTTTGTGGGTGTAGCGTAAATGACGCCCCCCAAATGCTCTATTTTCGCCAATAAGTTCCATTTCAGCTCCTTAAATTCGTAAATTTGCACCTTTATTGTGGAATCAGTAAAGGCTCTATCGGATTTTAGATCAAGTTCGTTTACACTAAGCGCCTAATTTTTGAGGTAAGTACAATGGTAAAAGCACTGCTGCATCATATTGTTGGCACTATTTCGGTCATTTTTTATTTTTTAAACACAGTTTTGTGGTCTACGCCTATTTTTATATTGGCAGTTTTTAAACTCATCCCTATCGCCCCGTGGCGGCGTTTCATTTCTTATTTACTCGACGCATGCGCCACCGCGTGGATCGGCGTCAATAATATTAATCAGCGCATTAGTGGACGCACAAAGTGGCAAGTAAACGGGCTGGAAAAACTGACTCGAAAAGATTGGTACCTCGTTGTTGCTAACCATCAATCTTGGGTCGATATCCTCGTTCTTCAACGTGTATTTAACCGAAAGATTCCTTTTCTGAAGTTTTTCCTCAAAAAAGAGCTTATTTATGTGCCCATTTTAGGTCTTACCTGGTGGGCGCTCGATTTTCCATTCATGCGTCGTTACTCGAAGTCTTTCATTGCTAAAAATCCGCACCTGAAAGGTAAAGATATGGAAACCACCCGCAAAGCGTGTGAAAAATTTCGCAATAAGCCGGTAAGTATAATGAACTTCGTAGAAGGCACGCGTTTCACCACAGCCAAGCATGATAGACAGAACTCTCCGTTTGAGCACTTGCTAAAGCCTAAAGCCGGCGGTATTGCTTTTGTGTTGTCGGCCATGGGCGACCAGCTACATAAACTTATTGACGTTACCATCGACTATCCTAATGGGGTCCCCTCGTTTTGGGATTTCGTAAGCGGTAAAGTTCGCGACATTCGCGTGAATATTGATGTGATGCCAGTAAAAGAGATTATGGACAATGGGGTTTTCAACGACAGCTATTTTGATGACCCACAAGTGCGTGCCCGCTTTCAGACATGGCTAAATGAGCGTTGGCATGCCAAAGATCAACGTTTAGCATCACTTAACGCAACTCAGAAACCATTATGATCCGTCTAGTACTTGCGCCTTTTATCTTCGTTTTACATACCACACTGCAAATTCTTAACTTAGCTTTGTGGGGTGGGCTTATTATTCTATTGGGTTTGGTAAAGCTTTTATTGCCGAACGGAAAAATTAGAACAGCGTGGAATAAGGTCATGCACGCGCTGATGTTTAGCTTTGGCCGCATTAGTGTCATATTGATTCGCCTATTCAACAAGGTTGACATTGTGTGCTCTGTTCACGGCACGCTTTCTAAAGATAGCTGGTATCTTATTATCGCGAACCACCTAAGCTACCTCGATATCATTTTACTTATTGAATTTGCTACACATCGTATTCCAGCGCCCAAGTTTTTCTTAAAGAAAGAGCTTATCTGGCTGCCTTTTGTAGGGCTTGGCGCGTGGGCACTTGATATGCCTTTCATGCACAGGTATACCCGTGCTTATTTAGAGAAGCACCCTGAAAAAAGGGGAAAAGATCTGGAAACCACTAAAACGTATTGTGAAAAGTTCAGAACCGTGCCAACTACAGTAATAAATTTTGTTGAAGGAACACGCTTTACATCACAGAAGCACCTTTCAAAGCAAAGCCCCTACGTCAACTTACTTCCACCTAAGGCGGGGGGCGTGTCTTTCGCCTTATCAGCCATGGGCGAGTTATTTACGAACGTACTGGATATTTCTTTGCTCTACCCTGAAAATAAAGGTCATCCGATGATGGCAATGTTAAGCGGCCAGATGACTAAAATTGTTATTGATGTAAACGTAACGCCTGTACCCGAGTTACAACAGCAGTCAGAACGCACAGAGTCTGAATTTCGTCTTTATTTCCAAAACTGGTTAAACAGCTTATGGAAAAATAAAGACAACCGCATAAAGCAATTATTGGAGTCATAAATAATGGAAGTGAGTGCTTCAGTACGCGATTATTTTATACACTTGGTAAAAGACGTTTTCCCAAACTTAACCACTGAGGACCCGCTTTATACAGTGCTTGCACTAGGGTCTATCCTGATAATTGCAGCGTTCATTTATATTATTGCGCGGTTATTAGTACGCCCGCAAATTGCTAGCAGGGTTTACAAGTCTAATAATAAATGGGACAACGCGCTTCAAGAGCATGGCTTCTTTAGACGTTTAATGCACCTCTTCCCTGCGCTATTCATCTACGTTGCCACTCCAGTACTTATCGATGATGAAGCCGTCATGCACGGTATGGTAATCAAAAGTGCTCAGCTGTATATGCTTTACAGTGGCTTACTCGCTTTGTACGCCATGCTAAGCACAGTAGAAGACGTTTACAACGCCTCAGCCCTTTCCCGACGAGCCCCGATTACAGGGTTCATTCAGGTGACTAAACTTGCCTTTGCAATCATTACTATACTGCTGAGTATTTCTTTAATAGTCGATAGAAGTCCGTTGCTTATCGTATCGGGCCTAACCGCTATTGCCGCGGTGCTGTTATTGATATTCAGAGACACTATTTTAGGTTTTGTAGCCGGTATACAGATTGCCGCTAACCGCATGTTCAATACCGGTGATTGGATAGCCATGCCGAAATACGAAGTCGACGGTGAAATACTTGAAATAGGCTTAACCAATGTAAAGGTACAAAACTGGGACAAAACCATCTCGACACTACCTACTTATAGCCTTACTACTGAAGCGGTGAAGAACTGGCGAGGTATGCAGGAGTCCGGCGGCCGCAGAATTAAGCGCGCCATTTATATTGATGTGCACTCTATCAAACTCTGCGACAACGATATGTTAGACCGCTTTTCAAAAATTCGTTATATCAACGAATATATCGACAAAAAGAAAAACGAACTGCGTGCTTATCACAGGGATTACTCCATTGATGAGTCGGATTTACTCAATAACCGCAAGCTAACCAATATCGGTACGTTTAGAGCCTACTTAGAAGCCTATTTGCGCAAGCATGCGAATATTAACCAGGAGCTTACGCTCATGGTTAGGCAGCTTCCCCCAAATGAGCTAGGTTTGCCCTTAGAAATTTATTGCTTTAGCGCAGAAAAAGAATGGGTCAAATACGAGAAAGTACAGTCGGATATTTTCGACCACGTCATGGCCATGCTTGACCTGTTCGACCTACGCGCCTACCAGCGAGACGGTCACCTCTCGCTTTTAGCCCACCGCGAGCACAGTGCCTATCAGCAAGAGGCAAAGGTGAACGCCAGGCAAGGTGCTGATAATAGTGCCAAGCAAAGTACAAGTGAAAGTTCTGATGGAAGTGCCGATGAAAGTGCCGATGAAAGCACAGAGCCTAGTGTAAACACGCCTGCAGAGCCTCACAGCACGCCGAAAGCGTAACCATCAATAACTGTTTTACAGACGTAAAAAAACCGGCTTTGAAGCCGGTTTTTTCATAACGCTTTTTGCTTAAGCTAAGGCATAGGCCATCAGCATGCAAAGCACCAAACCTGTAACGCCAAAAAAACCGTACTCGATTTTTTCCTGCATACCTTCAGCACCTGCTTTAGCAGTCATAAAGCCCATAACGATGCTGCTTAGCCCTAGCGTAAAGGCAATTAGCGCAACACCAAACATAATTGCATTAATCCAATCAGCCATTGTGATAACCCCTTAAAATTATTGGCGGTATTATGCACCAATAATTAAGATTTGAACATGCTTGGATGGGTTTAAATATGCCGTAAAAGGCATAAATTGATCTTAGTCAAAATGGCTAATTTATTATTATATTCGCCAAAAAATGAAGCCGCCTATATTTCCCGCCCTCTCAAAAAAACATAACCCACTGAAAAATATAATCTTTAAATTATGGCAAGAGCATTGCTCTATTCTTTGCAAACAGGCTATCGCCGCCGCTTTTAGCAAGCCCTGGCTATACCGAACTACATTTTGCACGCGCACTACCGTGTTATTAGTGAAATAAGGAATGAACAATGTCTAACAAACTATTACTTTCAGTTGCCATCACCAGCGCTTTAATCAGTGGACAGGCACTTGCACACGATAAGAACTTTCAGACCAACAGCTGTGATATGGAGCTTGATGGTCACATTCAATACTATCAAGGCGACTTAACCGTAACCATGGATAATGGCTCGGTGATGAGCATAGACGCTCAGCACAATATGACCGTTAACGGCGAAGCTGTGTCGCTTAATCGCGAGCAAAAAAAGTGGGTGGGTGAATACTACGACAATATAGATATGGCCATTCCAATGACACTGAACATTGCCAGTGAAGGTTTAGAGATTGCCAATGTCGCGGTAACTGAAGTATTCACAGAGCTCCTTGGCGGCGACCAAATGGGCGACGACTTTCGTGAACTCTTTAACTCGCTCGACGCTAAGCTAAACACCTCATTTTATGATGAAGCGGGTAATATCCGTGTCGATTCAACCAAGTTCGATGAGCCAGGTTGGTTTGACGAAAGCTGGGAACAAGAATTTGAAACACAGATAGAGTCATTGATTAGCGAGTCGATAGGCAGAATTTTAATAGCCGTAGGTACTCAGATGCTATGGGAAGGCGGCGATATGTCTGAATTCGAAGAAAAAATGGAACGTTGGGGTGAAGACCTAGAATATCGTCTTGAGAGTCAAGCCGCCGCACTAGAAGAAAAAGGCGATGCTTTGTGTAAAGTGTTGAAACAGGCTGATTATGCTGAAGGAAAAATGCAGGCGTCAATTGCCGGGCTTGAAGAACTGAACCTGTTAGATATCGATGGTCATGCAGAAATGAAGATGTAATAGCCCTTCGTATCAAAACCATTAACATCTATAAAGCCAATGATGGGTAACGCCCATAGTTGGCTTTTTTCGCAAGTCCGCCCCCCTGTCTTAGTGTATTAACCCCGTTTAAACCTTTGCGCTTTTAGTGCCGCTTTTTAAGGCAATCAGTAAAACGACTTACGTATTGATAAAAGCAAGGCTTTGCAAATTAATGTAATCTACGGCTATTAAACAAAGGGTATTGAGACTATGACGCAAAATTTAGTAATTACGGGTTATGGATGGTTAGCCGGGTATGTTGGCGAAGCACTTAACGATGATTTCAATATTGTCGGCACAAGTAGAAGTCGGGACAAATGCCATGCGTTACAAGCGCAAGGTATCGAAGCACTTGAATATGCGCTAGGAGATAACACCAAGCCCCTTGAACGCTATTTACCTAATGCAACCTTATTACTCAATGTACCGCCCGGCCGACGAAGCACCAATTTAGACGCCTTTACAAAGCACATGCTGTCATTAATAGATAGCGCGATCAGGGCGGGCGTTGCGCATATCGTTTTTATCAGTACGACCTCGGTTTACGGTGATAATACTGATGAGACATTGACAGCGCAGGCCCAAACCAACCCTCAAACTGCGTCGGCAAAAGCGCATGTAGCAATAGAGCAATATTTACTGTCACTGCGAGCGCAAATTAACGTAAGTATTGTGCGGTTAGCGGGCTTGGTTGGCCCAGACCGTCACCCGGCCCGTTCGTTAAGTGGACGTCAGCTAGAAGCGGGGAATAAAAGAATAAACCTGGTTCACATTTTTGATATCGTTAAGGCGCTTGGCGAAATTATTCGCTGTACCCCACTGAATGACACGATACATCTGTGTAGTTTGTCTCACCCCAAACGGGGGCTGTACTATGTTGAGGCTGCTAAAGCCATGGGTATTGAGCCGCCTGATTTTACAGGGACCGACGCTGAGCCTGGCGGGAAAGTAATTGACGCCCGTGAATGCTGGGCGCAGTTAGGTATTACGCCCGAGTTCGCTGACCCCTATCGCATGTTCTAAATCAATAAAAAACGGCAAGCCCGTTACCAAGCTTGCCGTTTTAGTTTAGATGTAATGTGTGAAGCGGTTTACCCGAAAAGGTTAAACCCAAAATATTTCACTGCGACTGTGTTTATAAAAATAACAAGCAGAATTAATGGTATAAAGGTTTTAAGCGACACATCTACATACTTTTCAAACCAGCTACCCTTATAGCCGCTGCTACCTTCTTCTAAAGACGCGTTGAAGTTAGCGCTCTTCCAACGGTAAATAACAAACAAGCAAATAAGTAAGCCGTTAAGCGGTAAAATAGTGTCGTAGAACACGTCGTAAATCACATCAAACAAAGACTTATCTGCCCCTGCGTAGTGCATAAACGAAGTCAACATATCCACTTTACCGAACGATAATGCGCTCAAAATGGCTAACACAATCATAATGCTGCCTAAAGAGCCTAGCGCCCATTTACGACTCACGCCTTTCTCGTCCATCAATGCCGCAACCGGTACTTCAAAAATAGATACAAGTGAAGTAATTGCTGCGAAGAACACAAGCAAGAAGAACAAGCTCGCTACAATCGACGCACCGAGATACCCGATTGAATCTTGTAACGCGAGAAAGATACTCGGTAGGTAAGTAAAGATCATGCCAACCGAAGACTCACTTAAATCATCAGGGTTAATATCTGGGTTAAAGGAGAAGATAGCCGGAAGAATCATTAACCCCGCAGTAAATGCAACCGCTGTATCGGTTAATGCAACCAATTTGGCCGAGTTAGGCACATCCGCTCGTTTATCAATATAGCTTCCGTAAGTGATCAGAATACCCATACCTAACGACAGCGAAAAGAATGCTTGCGACAAGGCGCCGTTGACAACTTCAGCCGTGATTTTTGAAAACTCAGGCACGATATAGAACTTAACCCCAGCCATGGCATTTTCTCGGGTCAGTACAAACACTACCAAGCCAATGAGCATAACAAAGAGTGCTGGCATAAGCAGCTTTGCCGCTTTTTCGATGCCTTCTTTTACCCCGCCTTGAAGTATGAGGTACACCACCCCAACTACAACTGCCATATAGACAAAGATTGCCTCTGAGTTAATAAACAGCCCAAAGGTTTCGGGGTTAGCGAGTTTATCTAAGTTTCCGCTTACCGCTTCAAACAAATAGCCAAAAAGCCACACGGTGATAACCATGTAGAAAACGGCAATCATGAAAGGTGTAGCAATGGCTAACCAACCTGCGACCTTCCATTTTTTTTCGTTACCGCTGATATCGCTGTACGCGCCTAATGGGTCTTTTTTAGCATGGCGTCCTACTGACATTTCCGCCAGCATAACCGGCAAACATATCGCAAAAACGAAAATGGCGTACATTAACAAAAATGCGCCGCCGCCGTTTTTAGCTGCACCGACAGGGAAACCAACCAAATTACCAATGCCTACTGCAGAACCGGCAGCAGCCAAAATAAAACCTATGCGCGATCCGAACTGTTCTCTGGCCCCGCTCATATCCCTTCCTCTCGTTGAGTTATTGTTATAGCAGTTCGCAATAAAAACCCGACACCTGTTGTATGTCGAAGGTTAATGCCATGCGAACTGGTATTATTTTATTATCAGGATGGCGTTCTGTTATTATGACTCACGTGTGGCGTCAACGCGTTGTATTGCAACCTTTATGGGCTTATCAATACGCTGCACCAATCCCAAAAATAGCATGGTAACAGCAGTGAAATAAAAAGTCTTGATGTTGAACTTGTTGAAATGATGAAAGACCGTATCACCAAGTTACCACTTCACCGTTCCAGTCGATAAAATGGCAAACTTGCTCTCTATCTAGTTGAGAAAGGTGCGTAATAAGCTGTTTCGCCGTAAACTCAGGGGTAAATAGTTTCTTAGCAGCGACATTCTTTTGAAAAGGCTTTGAAAGCCCGGTATCAACGGTGCCCGGGTGATAGCAAACCAGCATTGTATTTTTTACTCTACGCTTGTATTCAACCGATGCGGTTTTAACAAACATGTTAAGTGCGGCTTTCGACGCGCGATAGCCATACCAGCCACCCAAGCCGTTATCAGAAATACTGCCCACACGTGCACTTAGACATACAAGGGTCGAGCCTTCTTTGCTCACGATATTAACAAGGTGTTTTAGCCACAGCGCAGGCGTAATGCTGTTAGTACCAAAATACGCCGACAGTGCCGCTTCGTTTATATCCTCTAAACGCTTTTCCGGGTGAATGGCGTTTTCCTCGTTATGCAAAAAACCCGTGGTTATCACCACAGCGCTTATCACTACCCCCTGCTGCGCTAACTGCTGTACAAACTCACCTATGTGTTTATCGTCCTGCGTTGAGATTTGATAATATGTGACACTTTCTGTTTGCTCAAAGTCTGAAGCCGGCGCACGGCTTACCGCGATAACGTCATTGCCCATTGAGCGGTATTGGTCAACTAGCGCAGCCCCAATTCCCCCAGAAGCCCCAACAACTAACACCTTATTTTTCATTGGGCTCTCCTGGTATACAGCGGTCGCACTGGCGTTTTTTGCCCGTCAGCAAATAAGAAATAGTGTATCTATGCTTCGCGAAAACGTTATAAAAGGCATCGGCCACGTGGCGAATAAGCGGCCAACGAAGGGGCGCGTAAAGCCAGCCTACACCAACCGCTTTCCACGCCTCATGGGTGACATCGAGGCCGGTTATCAAGGTACCATCATCACGAAGTCCATGTATTCTGGCATTAAGCGCGTGCCAGTCTAGCGCGGGATAGCGAATAGAAAAATCAGGCGACTGAATATCAACCAGCGTTAGCTTGTTGTGTTTATCTCGTTTTGCTAGGTGTCGCATCTCTGCGATACATAAGGGGCAATAGCCGTCATAGAAAATGATCACTTTTTACTACCTCTACTACATAGAACGCATCGATAATGGCTGTTTTGCCCGAACAGGCAAAATCAATAACCCTCACTGGAGCCGTAATCTATCGTAAAACTCATCACGCGCATTTGGAGCGTCAAGCTTAAAACCTTTTGCGATGACATCACATTATTCTTATTTAATATTCGTTTATACGATAAAAAAACACGCTTGGATGACTTGTGTTGAAGGCGGGGCGCACCCACACTACAACCATAGATTATGAGAGGTTTTATTATGGCAAATTTACAAGTCGCGACTTTGGCGGGCGGATGCTTTTGGTGTATCGAATCAGCGTTTAACACCGTTGAGGGTGTAGAAAAAGCTATTTCTGGCTATGCTGGGGGCGAAAAAGCCGATCCAACTTATGAAGAAGTATGCACCGGTACTACCGGCCACGCCGAGGTAGTACAGGTAACCTTCGATGCAGATAGCATTAGCTATCGCGAAATATTGGAAATTTTCTTTGCGTTGCACAACCCTACACAGCTTAACCGGCAGGGTAACGACGTAGGCCCACAATATCGCAGTGCGGTTTTCTATCACAACGCCGAGCAAAAGGCTGAAGCTGAGAAAATCATCGCAGAAATTACTGAAGAAGAAATCTGGCCTGACCCAGTAGTTACGGAAATCGTAGAGATAAACAATTACTACGATGCCGAAGACTATCATCAGGATTACTTCAAAAATAACCCGCAAAACCAGTACTGTTCAATGGTGGTTGCGCCGAAACTGGCGAAGTTTAAGAAAACCTTTGCTTCTCGTCTGCGCAGTGACGCGTAACGAGAATCAGCGCGAATAACGCTGGTCCCGTTTTAATAAAAAAAGGTTGCTTTATTGGTGCTAGCAACCTTTTTTATGTGTCAGCGCTAACACTGATTTATTTAAACCACGCGTTATTTATCTTAAGTGGAAATAATAGAGGCGCTAAATCTTCATATCGGCTTAAGTGAGCATCACACGTCGCGTTTTTTAAGTAGTTCTTTTCCCAAGGATCGTTAATGATCCACAGGGTATCTTTAATGACCACCACCCCTTCCATCGATGCATTATCCATGGTGTACTGCTCGCAATTCTCGTCGCCGGCAACATCAAAGGTAATAGGTATGCGTTTGGTTGGCTTTTTACCGCTGACATCAATTACCCAAAGTTCATTGTCATTTCTTGCAGCCCCCAGCAAATACGACGCGCCTGTTGTGTGCGTGTAGAAGGTTAATCCGTTGATAGGATGATTACCAGATGTAAACCGGGGTAGCTGCAAACTAGGTTCACTTAGCGCTGCAAAGTCACTGGATTCAAAAAAACCGTCATCAACATTCAGCGAGAAAATTCTTGGCTGGCCGGCCTTGTCCTTCTCTAACCCTAAATACAAGGTACCGTCGTCGGCCATGGCAAGACCTTCAATACCGTCGTTAGGAAAATTACCCACTTCAAGTGCTAGAGGAAATTGGAGTGGACGTACATTTGACATTTCCACTGTGCCATTATCTTTGCGGGTAAGCTTGACCAGCAAGGTGGGATAGTCTGTTGAACCGGTATCCTCATACTTGGTTTCACACCGTGGACTTAATGCTCCGGTGCGTGTGGCATCTTCGGTTACCGTATAAATTACATCGGTATTTCTGGGGTCTACGGCTAATGCTTCCAAATCAGGCTGCTCACTAAGATAGCTGAAAAAGCAGCTTCTACGCACACTTCTGGCAAACGAAAAACGCTCGCTCGATACGCTAAGTGTGGCGGTTTCTGGCGCAATAGTGTGTAGCTTTAATTGTTGCGTAGCGTCTGCGCTTGCATCGGCAATAGTGACAAGTTCACCATCAATTTCTACTAATCCCGATGTTTGGGGATCAAACATTACCCTGCCATTTTGATCTAAAATCCAGCTTCCCACGGTAACTTCTGTTAAGTCTTGGGGCTCTGGCATAATAACCACGTCTTGGGGCTCGCTGCAGGCGCTCAGCAGCAATGCTGTAACCACAGCACTCGTTAAGTGTTTAAGCATGTTGTGAAATCCTGTCTCTATTTAACCGACTGTGAGCAATATAAAAAATTGTAAGGGAGTATATCGAGCATACCGTTTATCCACAAAAAAGGGTAAGGTTATGACGATATTTTACAGTACTCATAACAACATGCGTAAAAGGTAATGCGCAAAGACCCACTGCGCTATTTGTGGCTTACGCGTTGTATGCACCGTGCTTGTTGATTGCAGCTATATCGATAACATTGAAGGAGAACGTCATCTCTACGCAGCACTTGCCCCTCGTCATTGCAGGGCCCATCGTTAGAAAAGTTACATCTAACCTTTGTTATATATGGGTAGTAACCAGTTCGGCTGATGCGCCTTCATTAACCTTGTCACATGATGAAGCGCCGATTGACGGCGACCGTCAAAGCGAGACCATTTGCGTAGGCACGCACGCGTTCATCCACTTGCTTTCATTTTCAGCCTCCAAGCCATTTAGCGATTGCGCTCGGATATCTTACCAACTTCACTTCGATAACGAGGAACAGCAGGCCAGGTGGCACAAAGAGCAGCAAGCGCTTCTGTACACAGGGCAATCGACGTTAAGTTTTCACTTTACCGAAACGCCAAAGACTATCTTACACGGCTCGTGTCGCAAGCCGCATTTTCACAGTGACGATGCGTTAGCGCAGGTAGACACGCTTCATGAACATGCCTTTAAACAAAAAAGTAGCTTCCCTGATCTGTTGCTGATGACAGGGGATCAGATATACGCCGATGATGTTGCAGGCCCTATGCTTAAAGCCATACATAGCGTGATCGCTCGTTTAGGCCTGTTTCATGAGACACTGGAGGGCGCAGTGGTAAGTAATACGCAAGAACTTGCTACACACCCTCACGGCTATTATGAACGCGAGCAACTGCTGCCGCAGATTTCGACAAACACGGTATTGTCATCTCTTTTCTTTGGTGCGAAAAAGAAGCCCGTGTTCACATCGGTAAACGCGCAAAACCACCTGATAGGCAGCGCAGAAATCATTGCCATGTACTTATTGGTGTGGTCCGACACACTGTGGGCCGAAATAACGATTGATAAAGACGGTATTCCCGACAAATACAGCGCAACTTTTGATAAAGAAAATGAAGCACTTAAAGGCTTTGTAAAGCAACTGCCGCAGGTGCGACGCGCGCTTGCCCACATTCCAACCTACATGATCTTTGACGATCACGACGTAACCGATGACTGGAATTTAACCCGCGGCTGGGAACAAGAGGTTTACGGCAACCCATTGTCTAAACGCATGATAGGCAACGCGCTTATTGGCTACCTACTCTGTCAAGGCTGGGGAAACGCTCCTAAAAAAGTGACGGCGCTAATAGAAAAAGTAAAACAGTCTACAGGTGAGCAAGGTATAGCTCAGCATGATGAGATCATTGACGACCTACTCGATTTTGACCAGTGGCACTATCGCCTTGATACAACACCGCCTATAGAAGTTTTAGATACGCGAACCCAGCGATGGCGCTCAGAATCTGACATGAATAAACCTTCCGGCTTAATGGATTGGGAAGCGCTGTGCGACTTTCAACACTCCATTATTGGAAAAGAGTCGGTTATTGTTGTTTCTGCCGCTCCGATTTACGGCGTAAAAGTTATCGAGGCCATTCAAAAAGTTTTTACCTTTTTTGGTAAAGCCCTCACCGTGGATGCTGAGAACTGGATGGCCCATAAAGGTACGGCAAACGTAATGCTCAACATTTTTAGGCATTACAAAACGCCACCTGAGTTCATCATATTATCTGGCGACGTACACTATTCTTTCGTGTACGACGTACGGCTGCGTTTTCGTCGCAACAGCCCTCATATCACTCAATTCACCTGTAGCGGTTTAAAAAACGCCTTCCCCGATGGATTGATCAAATGGCTAGATAGACTAAACCGCATTCTTTATCGCTCTAAATCGCCATTGAACCTTTTTACTCGTCGAAGAAATATGTCGGTAAAAGCAAGAGAGCCAAGTATGGGGTATGGCGAATTATTCAACGGATGTGCAATAGGCGTATTAAAAATTTCACATAAAAACACCGATGTGCAGTGCAAGGCTTTGTTGAGCAACGGTAAAGAGGTAGAATTCCCCACTTCAAAAAACGATTAGTTGAAAAGAGGTATCTAATGAGTGATAGCGCACTGTCAATCGGGTTATTTTACGGCTCTACAACCTGCTATACCGAAATGGCGGCAGAAAAGATTCAAGCGCAGCTCAATAGCCTTTTTGACGAAGACATCGTTGATTTGCACAATATTAAAGATGTCAGTTTAACGCGCACCGCAGAATACGACATTATTATATTTGGCATTTCAACGTGGGATTTCGGTGAACTTCAGGAAGATTGGGAGTCACACTGGGAAGAGGTTCACGGCTTAGACCTGTCTGGCAAAACCATTGCGTTATTTGGCCTTGGCGATCAGCTTGGGTATGGAGAATGGTTTCAAGATGCACTAGGTATGCTTCACGATGCAATTGTACCCTCAGGCAGCAATATCGTGGGCTATTGGCCAAATGAAGGCTATGAATTCACGGCCTCAAAAGCGCTAACTGAAGACAAAACCCAGTTCGTTGGCTTATCACTAGATGATGAAAATCAATACGACAAAACCGATGCGCGTATTGAAGCATGGTGTGAGAAATTACTGGTCTCTATGGCCTAACTCCTGTTAAAAACGGACACAAACGTTGGACAATAAAGGCCGCCTACATCAGCAGTTTTATCGCAATAGCCCAAGTCATAGGGATGGCGCAGACGTTTCCTTTCAAGACATTCGCAAACTGTTCAATTTTGCCACCATCACGGTTGGCCGATGGGTAACCGCTGAAGAACAGCAGATCGCAGCGAACCTTTTTTTTGATGCCCTTTACGATCTAGTTGCGATCTTAAATATAAATGAACAGGTGCTCTCGCTAAACGGATCCCTTTCTCTTGCGTTTGGCAGTGGCGGCCAAAAACACAGCAGCGCGCATTACAATAGCGCAAAGCGACAGCTTGCCTTGGCGAAAAACGCGGGTGCCGGTGCGTTGGCTCATGAGTGGTTTCACGCGTTCGACCACTACATTGCGCCTCGTATGTTTGAAGGCATAGCTGCAGGCAGTTTTGCAACACAGGCGTGGCTAGACAATGCGCCTATGAACCCTCACCCATTGAATCAAAAATTGAGCGATTGCTTCTCACTTTTGTTTTTAAATGATCAAAAAAGGCCAAATGAGTACTTTGTACGATCCGTAGAAGCTGATCGCGCGCTAAAAATGTATTATTATGCTATGCCTCAGGAGATGGCTGCCCGAGCATTTGAAGCCTGTATTCAAGATCACGAGATCAAAAATGCGTTTTTGGTGCAAGGTACAAAAAAATCAACGGAAGCTAGACTTGGCATTTATCCTCATGGTAACTTGCGTACATCACTCAACCAGGCATTGATGTTGTATTTTTACCAATTAGGTGTCGCTATTTCACGCAAACAAACCTAGTTTGTTGTTTTATTACCGTGAAACTGAGTACTTTTTCAACAACAAGTGTTAATGAGCACACTGTTTTTATACAAAAGTCTGTATATTTTTGTAACAAGCAGTATACTAAATGGCTCGAACGTAACAGAAGAAAGAAGACGAGATGAAAAGAAAAAAGCATACCTCGGCTGAAGACGAGGCTCAGATTGATATGACCCCCATGTTGGACATCGTGTTCATCATGTTGATTTTCTTCATCGTAACGACCTCGTTCGTGAAAGAGAAAGGTTTAGACGTAAACCGTCCAGAAGACAATCAAGCTAAAAACGATAAGCCTTCAAAAGCGCTTTCTATTCGTATTGATGCTGATGGCTCAATCATGATGGGTGGCCGTGAAGTAGATATTCGTCGTGTGGTTGCAAACACGCAAACATACCTAGCGGAAAACAACACGGATTCAGCTGCTATCCAGGCTCACGAAGATAGCGAGCACGGTACTGTGGTAGAGGTTATGAACCAAGTTAAAATCGCAGGTATCGAAAAAGTATCTGTTTTGGTTAAGAAGAGCAGCTAAAGCTCGGTCTTAATCAAGCGAAAATTAAGAAAAGCCACCTTCGGGTGGCTTTTTTCGTATAGGACCTTATACCAAAGTATCTCTTGTGCTATCGCATGAATTTTGTTCAGATCGTACCATTCGGTGTGTCTGGAAAACCCATGTTGAAACTCGGTTCCAGACTCGGATGTCACTGGAGCCATTATGCACAAAAAAATACTTTATACTGCTGTAGTTGCAGCGGTTATGTCAGCATCCCAGGTGTCTGCAGCAACAATAGAACTAAGCGAAGCGTTCAACTATAACGCCTTTATCTTCGAAAACTTTGAAGGCGAACGCTCTGACGTTGAAGGCCGTCTAGCCGTTGGCGGCGAAATGAACGTAACCGATTTTAACGTCGGTTTGCTGCTATCACCGGATGTGTCCGAGTCTGCGTTGTCTGTAGGCGGCAATCTTCATTTCACTCGAGGTGACGTACACGGCGGTCCTACGACTGTATCTGGCATGGTGTTTGGCTCCGAACTGACTTTCGATAACGCCCTCAACGCTCATCAAACCGTTAACCTTATTAACTCGACCGTCGAGTCTGGTGGCATTACCTCTCAAGGCGACGTAAAACTTGGTAACTCAAAAGTGGTTTCAGGTGATGTTCACGCTAACACGGTAAAACTTGGCGGGCCTAATAGCGTCTACGACAGTGCGAGCAATACCAGTGAATATGGTTCACAGGTTGAAAATGGCAATAACCTACATAATGTGAAAAGACGTCGAAATTACCAAGCCCTTCGTCCCCGCTGCGGCTACGCGTAGTCACGCCATACAGCGCGCTAATCCCCTCTTTGTACTGCGCCGCAGTTACCCGTTCATCGTTGCTGTTATAAGCAAGTAAAAATTGCTTTCGCGGCCACGCGCTGCGTGTAACCCGCTGCTGCTGTATTGCTTTTACCGCAGTAAACTTTAGCGCTAACCGGTTAAGCTCAGACTCGTTATATTGATTTAGGGTCACCAGTTCATTAGCAATAACGGTATCATCGGGCGATGCAACAAGTACATTTTCAAAAGCGTTGGTAGCTTTGCCTGTGTCCTGAAGCGCTTTTGCCGCCCACCCTATTAGCGCTTGCTCATCAACATTGAGAGGCCGCAAACGGGAGAGCTTTTCACCCGCCTCAATACTTTGCTTATAGCGCCTTAGGTCATAAAACTTTGCCTGACGGCTGGCAAGCGCATCCGCGCATCGCCTAATAAAAGCTTCTTTGCTTAATTGACAGGCCAGCTCAAATGCTTTGTCTTGCGCCTCTTCACTTCTTTGCGCAGTAAGGGCTAAATAACGACCTTCATTGTCGTTAACTAAGCGAAACAAAGCGTCAGCAAATTTGAAATCTTTCTTGTCGTACTGCTGCCAAGCTGCGCCCTGTAACACTTCTTTCGCGTAGCCGCTGTTATCAGCATTAAGGTACTGTTCTAGCGCCTCAACATCTCGCAGCGCAAGTGATTGCTGCAGCTTCACACCAGTCACACTGTTTAGCCCTTGCTGGGCAGACTGTTTATCGATATCGCGAACCGACGATTGCAACGCCAGTGCGAACTGCTGCTCAGCAGTCTTTAGCATTCCTTTATCTACAGCTGTCCAACCCATGAGCAGATAAAAGTCGGTACGCTTTAGCTGTTTGCTTAGCGCAGCCAAGGTTTCAATCTTTTGTTTTGATGTGTTAGCGCGCGCTTTAGGCGTTAGTTGGGCAAACTGCTCCAAAGGCAAAGACTTTGAGAGTGGCTTTTGCGGTTGAAATGCCTTATTTGTCTGTTCCTTTTGCAAAGCGTTACTTGCTGACTCAGAGGACGTCGCAATAGGTACTGCGGGAGCGGGTTTAAGCCTGCCGTTTATCCTGTCTAACTCTCTCTTTACTTCTTCAGGCACATCCCAAGTAGGATAACTGTTTTTTAAACGCCTATATTCGTCGTTCGCCTGTTTAATTTGCTTTTCGTTAATGTGATACCAAAGCCCCGTTAAGTCAGGCTGCGCATTGGGCGCGGGAAGTAAGCCTAAATCTTTTTCTTTATAGGTTGTTTTGGTTTGTCCGAAAGCCTGTTGTGGCAGGTAGGAGATACTTACCGCTCCTAATACCACAAATAAGATACGGGGGGTAAAGCGCGTTTTCACGATGCGTTATCCGACACCGCTAGCATAGAGAGCAGCGTTAAACTGGCCGAGTAATAGTCCATCTTGCGATTAACTGTTGGCCACACTGGTTCTTCAGATTTCATAAGGTACTTGACGGCTAACTTCACCGACTGCATGCCGGGTGTCATCTCATATTCAGCGGTTTGCTCGGTAAGTAGATTGACGGTGGCTGGAGTAGGCGCTTTTGCCCACCATTGATAATAGGGCGTAAGAAGTTCTTCGGCTAAAGCCGCGTTGTCACGAACCTGTTCAGACCATACCAACTGCAGCGGAATGCGAATAGCGTTAAAGCCAAACTCTGCAGATACCACGTCAGTTAGGGTGAGTTCACCGGATAACCCTGACTTTGCTGAACCACTATTGCGGGGTTCAAAACGCACCCAGTCGCTTGGCAGTTGATAGGATGAAAATTGCATGTTCGAAAGCAAAGTAAGCCCAGTTTGATGGAGCTTTTGCCATCGCGACGGTGTATTGGATAAGGCAGATAAATCTGTAAGTGCGGGAAAAACCCAGTATGACAGATTAAGCTGGAGGCTCTTTTGCCCCTCGCTTTGTGAGGTGAAGCCGTACTCACCAGGTAGTAACATCACGCTACCTTGATGCTCTACCAACAGCTTTTGCTCTACAGCCTGAACAATCTTACCCGCTTCGTCTTGATATCCCTTTATTCCCCATTTTTCACTGGCCCGTAACAAGGCCCATGCAATTAAAATCTCGCCATCTGATGCATTATTCGGGTCGTCTATACACGACTCCGAATTATCGGCACATGGGCGATACCGCCAGCTGAAAAGCCCATCGCTGCGCAAAAGCGTGCGCTGGGTCCAGTGCCATAGGGCATCGAAGGTATCTTTGTCGTCGGCTGCTACAGCGAATAACATGCCGTAACCTTGCCCTTCGCTGTGCGACACCTCATCGTTTCCCGTATCTACCACACGCCCGCCGTCGATAAATAGCGCTTTATACGCCATAAATTGCGATTTAAAAGCATTGTCTTCTTTTGTGGAGCACGACACTAACAATAGGGTTAGTGCTATCGCCAGCAGCGTTTTTGTTGCCTTAAATCCGGTTACCATGAGTCTTGTACTTGTTTATTTCTGCGCTTAAGTAATAGGTAGATAAATAAGCTTACCACGAAGACAGTAACGACAAACCAATCAACCAATACCAAGGGTTGTTAGAAAGCCATAGTCTTAAATGCAGCCAGTTATCGTCAGCTTCACCTACTTCGTATTTGTCATTTACTTGCATAACAAGTGACGGTGATAATGCATCTTTCCACGCAAAGAAATCGCCTGCCATCTGGCCCCACATTGAAAGACTAACAAGCTCAGTCACTCTTGTTTGTAACAGCTCAGGGGTTTGTGCAGCAACAATGAATAAGGTGTCGGTTTGCGATGAGGTTGGGTGCGCTTGCGCGGTCAAAATCGCCTGCTCACCTAAATCATTTTTTTGTACAGTCTGACCATTGGTTCGCATTTCTTTAAAAGACTCATCGCCGGTTACGGTGCGAATATGGTTATACAAATTATTCTGCAGTCGATAAGACCAGCGTTTCGTGGCCTCCATGGCAGTACTAAATTCAGACTGTTCTAGTTGCGAAAGGGTTTCTGGCGTGCCCAAAACGATTATCGAGCCCTCTTTCGTTACCTCACTACCCATTGCTATTTGAACATTTAGCAAAGGTACTTGTGCGACCTGCGCTAACTTTAAAACTTCCCTCCCCTCTAAACTGTGACGTAGACGCGCCAAGTTGTTGGAAAAAATAACGATTATCGGGGGTAAGTACTCGATTGCGTTGAAGCGTGTCTGCGTCCATTTGAGTTTGAGAAAGCACGGTTACCTGAGAAATTGGATTAATAGCATCATCCATTATCGCCAGTGCTTTTGCTGCTTCTAGTACTTCACTTTGGGTAGTACCACTCACAATAAGTCGGTAACTTGCAGGCACTATCACTTTATTGTCCATAATAAATGCTGGAGTGCGTTGGGCTTTAAGAAACGCACCGTCAATTTGGTTAAATACTTCATCAGATAATACTGGCGATAGCGCTTCTACAGTGCCTACCAATACGTGAACCGGTTGTTTGGGTTTTGCCGTTAAATACCAAGCCGAACGTTCATAACGGGCTATGTTTTGTTCGTTCCACTCGCTATTTTCAGTTTCATCTAACTGAGGTAACACATATCCGTCATCAAAAGTGTCGCTCTCTATGATAAGTGGCTGATACTGGTTTCTAAGCGCCAAGGCTTGCGCCACAATAGGGAGCGCTTGCTGTTTTAGCTCACTGTCAGCCTCGCGTGCGGTATAGAGTTGCACGCCTCTCTGTCCGCCAATACCGGGGTTAAAAAAGCCGCTTAGTTCATCTAGCATAAAGCGTGTTTCAGCAGTTGAAGCGTCAATTTTCAATGTGGAGGTATAGGCATTTATTTCACTCCACAACTCAGGCGCACTACCATCTACACATTGCTCAGCATAATGCTGACTTACCGCCAGTGTTAGGGTATTGAAACCCGCGCGCCACAGCGTATTAGGAATTTCTATCTCTGACACTAGCGATGGTCTATCCGGATCAAATGCTACCTGTCCTATCGTCGCATTATTAAACCTGACATAAAGTTGAGAGCGTTTTTTTATCAGTGCTTGAGAGCTCATCACCTCTAATCTTAACTGCGCGCTGTTAATGTTGGTAACTGAACTTAATGGGATCGAGATGTCCAGCGAAGCAGATTTTCCCTCAAGGCGTACGGTACCGTCACCACCAAAAAAATCCGTCAACCGATATGTCTCGGTTTGCGCCGCTAGGGTAAACGACATGCACAAACACAAGGTGAAAATAAGGTATTTTTTTATCATTGATTATCCTTTGCCGCTTTAGGTAGTAACCCTAATTGGCTAGCGAATTTCCCCATTAATACAAGCATATGTAATAAAACAGGCTTTAGCCCAACTTTTAATACGTGTTTAGCGCCAAACCAGTAAGAAATAGGTCTGGTTCTGCGTCGCTGAAAAGCTAACCAGCGCAAACTGTCACAAAGCGCAAACGCGATAGCCTCACTTTTTTGTTCTTCAGTTTCTGGTGTAAAGCGCACCCGAAGTATTTTTGATTTACTGTCGTAGTGAAGTACAACAATAGCGATGTGTACGTTTTTATTAAGTGCATGGCTCCATGACGTTAGCGTTGCCCTTTCTGGCACGAACGCTCCCTCACCTTTTAGTTTTAGCCTTGCACCGCCTAACGAAAGGTCAACTAAGTCACCCACCCAAGCTTCATCACTATTTGTCTTAATCACCACGCTATTGGTGGCGGGCAGGCGAGCCTGACTTCTTACCTGTTTACGCTCTAAAAGTACACTTAGCACTGACAGAAGTATTAGTAAATTAAAGACATTCCAGAGCAACACCACTAATGTGAGCTCTCGGGTTAACGGCTCGGTGATAAACTTATACACACCGCTTCCCAATGCAAAAGTAATGACAAGTATTGCCCAGTAAAAGACGTTAGAAAGGGGCGACACGAAGGTTCTTTCTAAGCTCTCCCCTTTTGGGGTTACAACGAAAGAGGGTGCACGTGGTTTTAAGAAGACTTTTACTAGCGCGTTTAGCGTAAACGCACATTGCAATATTTCGTAGAGCTCAGACACTAGCGGCCATCGTGTTCGCCCAAAAAGCATGGTAGATATCATGTAGGTAGCGATGACGTGTGGCAGTGTATAGGCAAAGATTTCAAGTATGGAGGCATGGTACACCTGTAGACCAAACACAAGGTACGCCAAAGGCATAAATAAAAAGATGATACGAGCAAAGGGGAATAACCAGAACATGATTGAGCTCATGTAGCCCACTCGCTGATACCATTTTAGCCCTTCTGCTTTAAAAGGCTTTTTCAGTAATAAAATTTGGGTCATACCCTGTGCCCAGCGCATGCGCTGCTGAATAAAAGCATCGAAGGTCTCGGGTGCAAGGCCGCTAACCATGGGTCTATCGACATAAACCGACTCGTAGCCCATTTTATGAAGGTCCAATGCGGTTTCGGCATCTTCGGTAATAGACTCACCGGATATACCGCCTACCAAATCTAAATGCTTACGGCGCATAAGTGCGGCTGAACCACAAAAAAACGAGCTGCCCCAATAATCTAAGCCTTTTTGGATAGTGCCATAAAACATATCATTTTCTGATGGCATACGGCTGAATGCTGAAAAATAGTTACGCTCTACAGGGTCGGGATTCGCCATAAAGTGCGGGGTTTGAACAAGAAATACTTTCTCGTTTTTAAGCATCCAAGGCACGGTTCTATCAAGGAAGTCCGATGTAGGTACGTGATCTGCGTCTAGGATAACTATTAGGTCGCCATGGGTGTTTTGTATTGCGCTATTAACGTTACCCGCTTTGGCAAACTCATTTTTTGCCCGAGTGTGATAGGTAATACCTAAGCGTTCACACAGTGCCTGTAAATCCTGTCTACGCTGCTTCGCTTGAGCGGCTGAAATCGGGTTGTCTGCATTGATTTTTTGATCCGTCCCTCCATCATCCAGCAAATGGATATGCAGTTTCTCTTTAGGATAATCCAGCATTTTTGCTGCGCGGATAGTGACTTCTAATATTTCTTCATCTTCGTTATAGCTAGGAATCATAACATCGACACTAGGCAACGTAGATTTATCCATTCCTTCAAAAGAAAGTAAAGGTCGGCTTAAAGGGAACGCATTGACAATAGCGCCTAACACAGAGGTGATGCCTGCATAGATTTCAGCGGCGAAAAGTAGCCACACTGCAATCATCGATAAAACATCGGAATAGGTCAGTGTGTAAAGGCCCCGCCACAGTAAATACCTAACACTAAGCGCGATTGCTAGAACAAGGGCAACAACGCGAAATAAGTGTTGATACTTTTGAGTGTGCCTCGCTTCTTTACTGCAAAGCGATACAAAAATAAGAACGACTATCGAAGAAAGGAGCTGGCCAAGCGCATCCATGGGCGCTAACAAAAGCGCCCCTAGAAAAAGAGACGCAACTAAGAGTACTACTATCAGCTTAGAGGTATAGTGATGTCTATGAGTTTGCGAATAATCCAAGTTTGCGATCCAATATGTGTATTTGCGTTACACTTGCATAGTTCGCCTTGTTTATTAACGTCATCTTACCGTCCACGATCTCATTACTACACGACAAGTTTACTTCTGCACACCCGGAGGAAAAATTGCTGAAACCATACTTACTGATTAATAATGATACGCTTACATACGCAAAATAAAATTGAACTTTAGCTCATTAAACTTTGGTATAAACCTTATAGAATAAGGGATAGCGCTATTTTTACAGGCTTTTTAAAGCTGAGCTTTACTGGCTAAATTTTGAACTCTTAAACCTTAGGAAAAGGAGGGGTATTAGACTAATTGATAAGAAGGATATGCTTGTTTTTTAGGTGTTCGGCTTGCGCAGCTTACTTAAAATACTTATTAGGTTACTGACGTTAAAAACGGTACCAAAGATGCTCCCTACAGATATTGCGTAAACAAGCCCAAGGGTTTCAGCAACAAGAAAAACTTTTCGTATGGTATGCGTATTACGAATAACAAGAGATCCTACCGTAAAAATTAATGAGGATGCATAAGCGATAAAAATGATCCAACCGTGCTCTAGCACAAACCACTCATAAGCGAGAAACCCAATATTTACCGCCACGAAGGCAAACAAGATGGTGTTACTTCGGTGCTTGATGGCAATAAAGTTACGAACGCTGGCAAGCAAGGTACCGACTCCGGCGGCCATGGCATCAAGCATGAAAAAGTGCGCACTTAGCGCAGCTAGCGCAAAAGCCGAAATAAGTAGGTATTTGTCTACATGGCTTTGTCTATATCCAATAAAGTTTAAAACAACAGCTATCGCACCAAACGCTTCTGCAACAATATTCATTTTCTACTGCTCGTTAAAATTTCAAATAAAAAGGCTGACAAAGGGCTTTGTATTCGTGGGTATATTGGCCCTGTTCATCCTTTATGGTGAGTGTTTGCCTGCTATCTGCAGCGATTGATGCCAAGACATGTTGGCGGTTTAAACCCGCTAAACCTGAAGCACGTTTTGTGAAGTGAAACACACAAAGGTAAGGTGCTTTTTCTGACGAGTGCCTTACATACATTATTTTTTTTAATGCAAAACCACAGGACAGCGCAATCTCAATGACATTATCTTTTATAGAAGATGGGTACACGCAGTACATACTTCCTAACTCAACAAGCATTGCACTGGCTCGCTTAAAAAGTTCATTCGGATTAAGTGAAGACGTTTGTCTTGCTAGGTTTCGCTTTTCCGGCTGCGTGCTATAAGCCTTGGTCTCTTGATGTGGCGTATCATAATAAGGTGGGTTTGTGATAATCATATCGTACTGATATGGCGCTTCAAACGTCTTGATATCGCTATGATGTATAAATAGCTGTTTTGACCACTTCGCGTTTTGAAAATTAAAAGCGGCTTGTGCTGCAGCACCGTCATCAATCTCTATGGCATCAATGCAGGCCAAAGCTTGGGCTTTTTGCGCCATCATCAGCGCTAAAATACCGCTTCCCGTTCCTATATCTACTATGCGCTGGGCAGAGTTAGGCTCAGCCCAGCTTCCTAGAATAAGGCTGTCTGTGTTCACTTTCATTGCACATTTGTCTTGAGCAACCGTAAATTGTTTGCAGCGAAACATAAGAAGGTAGACATTATCCTGTCATTGAAAGCCGCGCATTCTATACCATGATAACCAGCGCTTCACGTTAAGGTTGTGACATTTCATTACCAGCGCTGTAACGACATCATGTTTCTCGCTACATCAACGGCATGAACCGGCCGGTATTTTTTCAATGGCCCTTTCATCAGGCTTTGCCAGATAGGCGCGGTCTTCTGCGCAATATCTTCAAGGGTGCGCGACTCATCTCGATTGCCTAACAACAGCGACGGCCTAACTGCTGATGCATGGGGCAGCTGAGGCATGCGCATAATGGCATTTTCTAACTCGCCTTTTACCCTCAAATAAAAGTTACTACTTTTAGCATCGGCCCCCACCGACGAAACCCAAACGAAGCTATTCGCACGTTGCGCCCGGGTTAACTGCGCCGCTACGTGGACATATTCAAAATCCACCCGCCGAAACGCTTGCTTAGACCCCGCTTTTTTAAGCGTTGTGCCCAAGCAGCAATAGACATGATCTACACTAAAGTAGCCTTGGTAATCCTGAAGATGATCAAAGTCGATCACCACGGGTTTTAACCTATTGTAGCGGTCCTTAAACATCTGCGATGACAGCGGTTTTCTGACCAAGCAGGTTACTTCACTATACCGTCTATCCTGTAACAGCATGTTTACGAGCGTTCGTCCTACTAAACCTGTCGCTCCTAGCACCATTGCGGATTTCATACGTCGCACCTTGTATCATAAATTGATATAACTACAATCAAACCTTCGACAGTCAAATATGCAGATAAAAATGAAAAAAGCCCTTTTAATTGGAGCCGCTATGCTCTCTACTGCTTTAAACGCTGAAACGCTCACTATTGAACGTATTTTCTCCTCCCCTTCTCTTGATGGCAATGCGCCTCGTGCTTTAAAAGTATCGCCTGATGGAGAGCGTGTAACTTTCCTTAAAGGGAAACAAACCGATTATGAACGTTTGGACCTTTGGGAATACCACATTGAGAGTGGTGAAACTCGCATGCTGTTCGACTCTAACGATTTACAAAGTGGCGAAGAAGTGCTTTCTGACGAAGAAAAAGCGCGCCGCGAACGTATGCGTTTATCAGGCAGCGGTATCGTAAGCTACCAATGGTCAGACGATGGCAAAGCCTTATTATTTCCGCTAGGCGGTGACGTGTTTTACCACAAGCTTGGCGAGAAAGGTGCCAAGCAGCTGCTCGATACAGAAGCTTTTGAAACCGACATCAAGCTTTCGCCTAAAGGCAACTACATTTCGTTTATTCGCGACCAGAACCTTTACGTAAAGCACATTGCATCAGGTAAAGAAACCGCCATCACCAAAGAAGGTGGCGGCAATATAAAATTCGGTATGGCAGAGTTTGTGGCACAGGAAGAAATGGGCCGCATGACAGGCTACTGGTGGTCACCAGATGAAAGCAAGATTGCATTTACCAAGGTGGATGAAAGCCCGGTCGACGTGATCACCCGCTCTGAAATTTATGCTGACGACATCAAACTTATTGAACAAAAGTACCCGAAAGCGGGCACGCCAAACGTATTGGTGGAACTTGCTATTCAAGACATCAGTTCTGGCGACCGCACGTGGGTAGATTTAGGTGATGACAAAGACATTTATTTTGCCCGTGGCAAGTGGATGCCAAACAGCAGTACCTTTACTTATCAGTGGCAAACCCGCGACCAGCAAACCCTTGAACTTCGCGCTTTTGACATAACAGAAAGCAAGCAAAAGGTGCTGTTAACCGAATCGAGTGATACGTGGGTAAACCTGCACGACGACCTTTACTTCTTAAAAGAGCAAGGCCAATTCATTTGGGCTTCAGAGCGCGATGGATTTAAGCACCTTTACCTCTTCGACAATAACGGTAAATTAGTTAAGCAATTAACGAAGGGCGACTGGGTAGTAGACAGTGTAGAAGCCATCGACACAGCCAATAACCGTTTGTACTTCTCTGGACGTAAAGACACGCCACTGGAAAGCCATGTATATAGCGTGTCGCTAGATGGCGGGGATATAACTCGCGTGACTGAGCTTGGTGCTTATCACAGCGCTGCGTTTAGCAAAGATGCTTCTATTTTTATTGACCGTTTCTCAACCATCAACTCACCTGCCCAGGTTAGCCTTAACAGCGCAACCGGCGAGCGAATTACCTGGCTTGAAGAAAACAAGGTTGAAGAAGGCCACCCGCTGCACGCCTATATGGATAGCTGGACAGCCCCTGAATTTGGTGACATTACCACCAAAGATGGCGCAACCCTCAAATACCGTATTTACACGCCAGAAAGTGCAAAGCAAAACCCTAAGCAAAAACACCCTGTTATTGTTTACCTTTACGGCGGCCCGCACGCACAAGTTGTAACAAACAGCTGGGCGGGCAACCGTGGTTTGCTGTTCCAACATTGGGTTGACCAAGGCTATGTAGTGTTTACGCTAGATAACCGTGGATCTAACTATCGCGGCAAGGGTTTTGAAGATCCTATCTACAAAAAAATGGGCTTTATTGAAGTTGAAGACCAAGTAGCAGGCGTAGAGTTTTTGCGTACGCTTCCTTTCGTTGATGCTGAGCGTATTGGTGTTCATGGCCACAGCTATGGCGGCTACATGACCCTAATGACCATGTTTAAAGCGGGCGATTACTTTGCAGCGGGAGTGTCAGGTGCGCCGGTAACCGACTGGCGCTTATACGATACCCACTATACTGAACGCTACATGGGCAACCCAAATACGGATGACGATGCTTACACTGCGTCTTCAGTATTCCCTTACGCAAAAGATCTTAAAGGCGACCTTTTGATTTACCACGGCATGGCTGACGATAACGTACTGTTCACCCACTCGACCATGCTGTACAAACACCTTCAAGACTTGGCAATTCCGTTTGAAACTATGGACTACCCAGGAAAGAAACACAGTATTCGTGGAAAACAAACGGGCATTCACTTATACAAAACTGTCACCAATTTCTTTAATAGAAATTTAAAAGACTAAGCTAAGAGTAAGTTGAGCACTAAAAAAGCGATGCCTTGTGAAAGCGCATCGCTTTTTTAATGGGTTTTACAAAATGGCTTGGCGGTATACAAAATGCTATACCCACAAAGGGGCACCATATTTGCCGTTATTAGCTAAACATCTGGGTTGCTAGGTTTTGCTGTACCGCCTGCGCTGATGACGCACTCAGCTCTATTTCAACTGGATCGGCTTTACCCGACAACCAAATTTTAAGCTCAGCGTCGGTATCAAAATGCCCCGCCGTTTCAACAATAAACTGGGTAATCGATTTATAGGGAATTGAGTGGTAGTTTACTTTGCGCCCTGTAAGGCCTTGCTTATCAATAAGAATTAAACGCTTATTAGTGAACACGCTTAAATCGCGCACTAATTTGAACGCAGAAGTAACCGTCTCATTAGCCGCTAAAATGGGGGTGAGTTCTTCTTGAACATCTGCAGCGCTTGTTTCGCTTGCATTACCCATAATGGTATCAAATAAACCCATAACTATTTCCTTTTAGGCAGAGGCAAGCTTTACTCGCCATTGAACTCTATGCGCCAGTGGTTTGGGTTTATCCAAAGCAAAACCTTGGCCATAATCGACCTTCAGCTTTCGCAGCACTTCTGCTGTCGCATTGTCCACCACAAACTCAGCAACGGTTTGTTTACCCATGCTGTGCGCAATGTTATTAATTGCCGTTACTGTAGCATGATCAATAGGATCGTGAACGATATTTCGAACAAAGGACCCGTCAATTTTAACGTAATCCACGTCTAAATTTTTTAAATAGGTGAAGGAAGACATACCCGCGCCGAAGTCATCAAGGGCAAAGCTACACCCGATATCACGTAATGTAGAAATAAAATGTTTTGCCGCATTTAAGTTAGTTACTGCGGTTGTTTCGGTTATTTCAAAACATATTTTTTCGGCGGGTACTGTGGTACTTTGCATTCGCTGCGCGATTTTATGCAGCGCCATTTCATCGCCAAGCGTGATCCCCGACAGATTAATCGCTACCTTACCTACATTGTCGATATGCGCAGGGTTGCTTTCCAACGTTTTTAAGGTGTTATCGACAACCCATAAATCCACTTTGTTCATCAACCCGTGGCGTTCTGCTAAAGGTATGAATAACCCGGGACTAATAAGCCCACTCTCTTTAGAGTTTAAACGAAGTAAAATTTCATAATGCTGTAAGTGAGCACCTTGCTCTTCTTGCGGCACTGTAAGCGGCATAATCGCCTGGCTATACAATTCGAACCCGTCGTGTTGCAGTGCTTTATGAAGTGCATGCAATACTTGGTTTTCACTGTCGTCTATCGCCATTTGACTGTCGTTTTCTCGAAACACAAAGTAGCGATTGCGCCCAAGGTGCTTGGCTTTATAACAGGCATTATCTGCTGCCTTAATCAATGCTTCAGCGCTTTGAGTACTTGCGTTTATTTCTATTACACCAATGCTGGCACCAACGAAAAAGAGTTTATCGTCATATACGAAGCGGTAATTTGAAACGGCAAGCAAAAGTTTATCTAAACACTGGGTTACCTCGTCCAAACTTTGGTTGCGAAATATAATGCAGAACTCGTCGCCTCCTATGCGAGCCAGTAAATCTTGGCCATTTACAAATTGCCTAAAAATAGTCGATATCTCTTTTAGTAACTTGTCGCCCGCCGGGTGCCCGACTAAACGGTTATCCAATCGCGTTTTAACCCCTGAATTTGGGGTAGCAATCCACTCTATATTGCCCTTCGCGTTAACAAACGCTAGCGATGAATATCCTTTTTGCATTCCCATAAGCGAAAGCGCTTGGGCATTAAACCAGTCTACCTGGTTCGGTTCAAACGTAGGCCAATTTCTCATTACGTTGTGAAGGGCTTGAATACGCTCGGTAGAAAATACCTCTAAGCTGATTTTGACTTGCTCAGCCACTGTATTTGCCTTAGAGACTCGGGCCGCACGTTCTTCACTTTGAATGGATACACCCGCAGATACGAAAACGAGGGTGAGAAAAAGGAAAAGCACCGTAGGGAATGCATATATACGATGGTTAATTCTGCTCAGCATTTGCGTATCTCCGGTAAATCGCCGAGATAGACTAAAGTAGAATTATGAAACAAATGTGAATTGCCTTATATACAATATGTTGTAGGCTCTGGCGAAACATGAACACATCTGGCACTGTAGGGGATTAGTATCAAAATAGATAAAGCATCGCTAACCATAGAGCGCTAATTAATGAGTAGCACACCTAACTTTGACAGTATTAAACTCGCTTACGAGCGGATCAAAAAAGACGTAAAACACACGCCTATAGTGGAATCATCTTTACTTAACCACTGGTTAGGCCACCGTATCCTATTTAAAGCCGAGTGCTTACAGACGATCGGCGCGTTTAAGCTTCGCGGCGCCATGAATTTCCTCGCCCGTTTACAAGAAGAAGGTCGCCTTCCAAAACACGTGGTTGCAAATAGTTCGGGTAATCATGCGCAGGCGGTAGCCTATGCAGCTGCACACTTTGGTATTAAGGCAACAATTTTTGCCAGTGAGACTATTTCCCCTATTAAAGCCGCTGCCACGCAAAGCTATGGTGGTGAACTAAAGTTGTTTCCCACTCGTCCAGAGGCCGACGCTGCGGTAAAAGAAGCATCAAAAGCCCCTGATACGGTTTGGATCCCGCCGTTTAATCACGAAGATATTGTAGCCGGACAAGGCACTGCAGCACTTGAGGCTCTCAATGAGGTGGGTAAGGTAGACGCTGTCTTTGCCCCCTGCGGTGGTGGTGGCTTGTTGTCAGGTACTCTGCTGGCAACGCGCGCATTGCAACCTGATGCACTTGTCATTGGCGCAGAACCCGCTGAAGCCAATGATGCTTCTATGTCGCTTCAAGCAGGTGAAATTGTTGCTTTAGACTATTCGCCTAACACCCTTGCCGATGGCGCAGCCACACCATCTGTTGGTGATGTTACGTTTCCTTTACTTCAAGAGCTTGATGATTTTTATGAAGTGGACGAGGTGCAAATTGCTTATTGGACGCAATGGCTGCACCATCTACTAAAGCTTCACATTGAGCCTACTTGCGCTATGACTATGGCGGCGGTTGCTGCATGGGCCGCCAATACGACACCAGGGCAAACCGCTTTAGTGATGTTATCTGGGGGCAACATTAGCCAAGCTTCCATGGCAAAAATTTGGGAACGTGACTTTTTGCTACAGCCACCTATCATCGACTTTGAAGAATTAAACGAAGAATAAAAATCATGAAGACAAGACAGAAATTAACTATGACTCCAACACTATTGAATACTCATCCTGCAAAGCGAGTAATGGGCGTTGTTGCCTCTGCCGCACTCATGGCTGCCCTGTCTATGGGAGCTTCTCAGGCTGCAACGCTTGTAAATAACGTGAAAGGTTACACGCTTAATGAAAGCGGCAAGCTCATCACGTTTTCTAACCTTGTTATAGATGAAGGCAAGGTAGTGGCACTAAACGTAGAAAAAGACAACCACCGTATTGATGAAACCATAAATGGCAACGGAAAGGTGATGCTGCCAGGGCTAATAGATGCACACGGTCACTTGCTAGGCTTAGGTGCAAACTTACTCGAAGTGAACTTGCGAGAAAGCAGCAGCGCCCAAGATGCCGCCAAAATGGTGGCCGACTACGCTTTTGCCAATGCACAACAAGATTGGATTACAGGGCGTGGCTGGAACCAAGAATTATGGTCTGACAGGGCCTTTCCAACAGCGGCCGACTTAGACAACGTCGTATCTGACCGCCCCGTTTTTCTTACCCGTGTAGACGGTCACGCGGCGTGGGTCAACACTAAAGCCATGGAATTAGCGGGCATTACTAAAGACACTCAATCACCCGTTGGCGGTGAAATTATCAAAGATGCAAACGGCAACCCTACTGGCGTGTTCATTGATAACGCATCTTTATTAATAGAAGAGCATTTACCCAAAGCCAGTAACGCCATATATGCCCAACAGCTCGACGCAGCTGGTGAGCACTTACTTGCTAATGGCATCACGTCAATGCATGATGCCGGCGTCGGCAGAGAGGTTTATGACTTCTATTTAAAAGAGGCCGTTGAGGGCGATTTACCGGTACGTATTTACGCTATGATAAGCGCAACAGAACCCGAGCTTTCGACCATGTTGGGTAACGGCCCTATTCGCGACGAAGACGACTTTTTGTATATTCGCTCGGTTAAAGCTTATGGCGATGGCGCGCTAGGTAGCCGAGGTGCAGCGCTTCTTGCGCCCTATTCCGATGCCCCACACCAGCATGGTTTATTACTGACTCAACCTGAAGACATGACGCAGCTTTTCACCACCGTTATAGGCGCAGGATTTCAGCTTAACTATCACGCCATTGGCGATAAAGCGAACCACGTAGCGCTAAATGAATTTGAAACTACCTTTGGCAATATTGGCGGCAGCGAACTCCGCCATCGTATTGAGCATGCGCAAGTAATTGCACCCGATGATTTGGCCCGCTTTGCCAAGTTAAAAGTGCTACCTTCTATGCAGCCAACGCATGCCACCAGTGATAAGAACATGGCCGAAGATCGCATAGGCAAAGAACGTATGAAAGGCGCCTATGCATGGAAAACGTTGCTAGATTCAGGCATTGCGCTGCCACTAGGTTCTGACTTTCCAGTAGAGTTAGCCAACCCCTTTTACGGCCTTCACGCGGCGGTAACCCGTCAAGACAGAAACAACCAGCCAGTAAAAGGCTGGTATGCTCACGAGGCTCTAACCGTTGAGCAAGCGTTTAAAGGCTTTACGTTAGATGCGGCATACGCTGGGCATATGGAAGACACACTAGGTACGCTAACGCCAGGAAAATGGGCCGACTTTATCTTAGTGGACCAAGATATCTTCACCATTGATGCGAAGGACATTTGGAAAACCGAAGTGCACGCTACGTACGTGGCAGGCAAGCAAGTATTTGCCCAATAACCGCGAGTGTAGTGCGTAAATGAGCAATTCAAACAAAGGCCTTTTAAGCAAAGGAATTGGCGGTGTAGGTGCCGCCCTCTTAGTGCTAAACGGCCTTATTGGGGCGGGAATTTTTGCCCTACCAGCCAAAATGGCCGCTGAATTAGGTGCGTTCAGCCCTTACATCTTTTTGATTTTTGGCGCCCTGATGCTTGCTGTGGTGTGGTGCTTTGGGCAGCTAGCCGTCTTGTATCAAGAAACCGGCGGGCCAGTGATTTATGCCCGCAAAGGCTTCGGTGATGCCGCCGCGTTTCAAACTGGCTTTATTTACTATTTAGCCCGCGCAACCGCTATCGCGGCCAATATGCACGTGCTGTTACTTTACGCAGGGTATGTTTGGCCTGAGCTAAACGCAGGGATAGGTAAGTCTCTGGCCATTATTGCACTAACAGCAACGCTGATCTTTGTGAATATTGTGGGTTTAAAAGCTGCGATGCGGGCACTAGACACCATTTCAGTGTTAAAGCTTTTGCCCTTTGCCGCTCTTATCGGTATAGGCTATTGGCAGTTAGATTTTAGCCTCGAGTCTGACTCGTCAATGTCAAACACGCTACCGGCTTTTGATACCATTTCAGCTGGTGCCCTACTTACGCTTTACGCCTTTATAGGGTTTGAAACTGTGGTGGTAACCAGTGGAGAAACGAATTCACCGAAAAAAACCATACCTCGGGCCCTAATGTTAACCGTGTCAGGTATTGCACTGTTTTACTTTTGCGTGCAGTGGTTGTACTGGCATACGGTAGGCGCAGCAAAGCCCGATAGCGCGCCGTTGATTGCCCTTGCCGATATGATTTTTGGCGAAACCGGTGCGCTTATTATGACGCTAACTGCTGTGGTGTCTGTTGCAGGTAACTTGCTTGCCAATATGATTTCTACCTCTCGGCTAACGTTTTCCATGGCGCATCAGTCGCTTATTCCGGGCAAACTGGGCAAGCCGTGGTTAGGCAAAGTACACGGAACGTTTGCTACACCTTACATCTCCATATTGGTATTGGGTATTTTCGCCGGCATGATGGCGCTAAGCGGAAGTTTCGTGTGGCTGGCCATTGCGAGTGTTCTGGCAAGGTTAGTGGTGTACGCAATGTGTGTGTTGGTGCTCATTAAGGCGCAGAATCAGTTAACGCTTCCGGTTAACCTTATTAAGCGCGTGTTGCCTTTTTTAGCGCTTGCGGTGTGCGCGTGGTCTGTTACACAATCTTCAACCCATGCATGGTTATTTTTAGTGGGCGAACTCGTTATTGGCGCAGTGCTTTATGTCGTCCTACACAACAATGCTTCAAAAGGTTAAAAAGTGGAAATTCAAGTTATACCCGTTACCCCGTTTGCTCAAAACTGCTCATTAATTTGGGACTCATCTACTATGCTAGGGGCTTTTGTTGACCCTGGTGGCGACATTGAAAAGCTGATAAGCGCAGCTTCGAACAAAGGCGTCAATATAGAGAAGATCATTTTGACTCATGGTCACCTAGATCATGTGGGCGGTACGGTTGCTATTGCCGAACATTACAATGTACCTATTGTAGGGCCGCATGTGGGTGATAAGTTTTGGTTAGATGCCCTAATGCAGCAAAGCCAAATGTTTGGGTTTCCACCGGCACAGTCTTTTGCTCCTACCGAGTGGTTAAACGACAACGATACCATTTCAGTTGGAACCTTAACGCTGGACGTTCTGCACTGCCCTGGGCACACACCGGGCCATGTTGTATTAGTAGAGCGCACAAGCAATAAGGTGATTGTGGGGGACGTCATTTTTGCAGGCTCTATTGGCCGCACCGATTTTCCGCAAGGAAATCACCAGCAGCTTATCGATTCTATTAAGCAGAAGATAATGGTGTTACCCGATGATATGACCATTTATCCCGGCCACGGCCCGACGACTACCATAGCCACAGAGAAAGCCACAAACCCGTATGTTTCTGGGCAGTTTGGGTAACGTTGATGTAGTGAGTGCGTATTAAAAAGCGAGGTACGCTTATATCAGAAGCGCCCTCGCCTTTTTCGTATTTAGTCGGTATTTGGTCGTTAGCTGCCCTTGTTAACCACAGGTGTTAACTCAAATTACAGCTAGGTTAACTGCCACGCGCTTATTCGTAAGCACCGCTTGCGTAGTGTAATTCATAGCTGTGGCTATAAATTTCAAGGATGTTGCCAAACGGGTCTTCCATGTAAATCATGCGGTATGGTTTTTCACCTGGGTAATAGTAACGTGGCGCTTTCATGCGTTTTTTGCCACCACCAGCAACAATTTTCTCGGCCAAACCTTCAACATCAGGGTCTTGAACACAGAAGTGAAAAATACCGGTTTTCCAGTATTCAAAGTTATTTTCTGGGTTTTCCTGATTGCTAAACTCAAAGATTTCAACGCCTACACGGTCACCCGTTGAAAGGTGTGCAATACGGAACTTGCCCCAGCCTGCGCCAAAGACATCGGTACACATTTCACCAATAGCCGAGTCGTCTTCTACTATTTCGGTTGGCTTCATAATAAGGTACCAGCCAAGCACTTCGGTGTAGAACTTAACTGCGGCTTCCAAATCGGGCACCGAAATGCCAATGTGTGAAAACGTACGTGGATACGGTGTTTTTACTGCTTCAGTCATCACTTACTCCTTTGTAGTACAAGTATTCAAAATGGCTTAAACGCACGGTTTATCTCAGTGGCCTTACGGCAAGTGATAGCGCGTTTAAGTGAACGTGGGCACATAGTAGCTAGACAAGCATAAAACATGAAATTATCATTATTTCTTAAAATGATAATTTGAATTTATAGCGTTATGATTAATCCAATTTGGCTGGATACCTTTATCACCTTAGTTGAAGCAGGAAATTTTACACGTACGGCGGAACAGCGCTTTATGACGCAACCCGGGGTGAGCCAGCACATAAAAAAGCTAGAAGATGTTTGCAATTGCGAGTTAGTAATTCGGTTAGGTAAAGGCATTCAGCTTACCGAACAAGGCCAGCGCGTTTATCACTACGCAAAAAGTCAGCAAGCCCAAGCGCAAGATTTTATTGCTAGCTTAAAGTTCGACGCGTCGTATGAAGGAAAATGCGTAGTGGCGTGTTCTGGCGCAATTGCTCAGCGTATTTACCCTGCGCTAATTAGCCTTCAAAAACAGCATAGTGCACTTAATATTCACGTTGAAGTGGCGCCCCGCAGAACGATTTTGTCAGGCATTGCCAACAATACCCTTGAGCTTGGTATTGTCACCAACATGCCAGACACAAAAGATGTGCAAAGCGAATACTTAGGCGAAGAGCCGCTGGGGCTTATTCTGCCTCGTGCGCTGCTTGGTTCAGACCTTGCAACTTCGGATAACGCAAAAAGCGCTGACGTTGGTCTTCAAAAAGCTGACGATGATCTGCAAAAAGCTGACGGCTCTATCAAAAACGTTGTCACGACATTAGGGCTTATTAACCACCCGGATGCCATGCACTATGTACAGCGTTACTTTAACGATTGCGGTGAAGCTGACCTTGCCAGCATTAACCCAAATCAGCTTCACCACACCGGCTACATTAATCAACTTTCGCAAATACTATTGCCTGTGAGTGAAGGACTGGGTTTTACCGTACTGCCTACAAGCACGCTAAACTTTGTCAGCTTTGCCGAAAAGCTCGCTGTATACCAAGCTAAAAACGATGTAACCGAGCCACTGTACAGCGTTCAAACCCCACATAGTACGCTTCCCGCCCGCTATGAAATCGTTAAAAAGAAAATCTCCCAAGTACTGGGGTCAGACTCTGCCCCCACAATTCGTAATTAGTCGTGCAGCGAGGGATCCGGTGCTACCATCTCAGCTTCTTTTTTATGTTCAGGCACATCCACTTTACCCGAGGCTATCACCTCGCCCTCTTGCCAAAGCTTCCATTCGCCCCGTTCGTATATATCCCACTGTTCGTCATTCGTTAACGGTTCTGTCGCGATAATACTCACCACATCCTTTGGCGTGGTTTCAGCGGCAAAATCAATTTCTACTTCGACATCACTTAAACAAGCCGGGCCAAAAGGCGCTCTACGGGTAATGCTAGCTAGCTTTGTACTACAAAACGTAAATAACCAGTCGCCATTACTTAGCAAACAGTTAAACACACCTTGCTGCGCATACTCTTTTGAAAGCGCCACCAGCGTTTCGGCTAACTGCTCAGGCATAGCGTCTCGGGAAAGGTTTTGCCTAACATTATTCATAATGTCGCAGAAAAGCTCTTCGCTATCGGTATCTCCAACCGCTTCGTAAATACCTATTCGGCGTGAGAAGTTAGGGAGTTGACCGTTGTGAGCAAACACCCAATACCGCCCCCACAGTTCGCGAGTAAAGGGGTGTGTATTAGCTAAATTGATGTTGCCCACGTTAGCCTGGCGGATATGGCAAATGGCGTTTTTACTTTTTATAGGAAGCTTCGAGACAAAATCTGCAATAGGCGATGTGGCGCAAGGCTCAGGGTCGTGAAACATTCGCACGCCTTTACCTTCGTAAAAGGCAACGCCCCAGCCATCTTTGTGCGGCCCCGTTTCACCACCGCGGCGAGTTAGACCGGTAAAGCTAAAACATAGGTCTGTGGGAGTGTTCGCACTCATGCCTAAAAGTTCACACACAGCGTTTATTACCTCTAGCAGTTATCTCATAAAGTACGTTGAGAATACGCAAGCTATCGAGTCTTATCAATTCGACCTTAGGTAGGAATATCAATTTTTCCCTAAGATTCCAGCTTTGTGCAACAGTTCGACAAAGATTTGAGGCAGAGTACTTTTTGACGAAATGTACTCTGCCCCCGTAACTTTTATGCGGCTTTTACTTTAGTGTTGGCTTCAGGTTGTGAAGCTTTGGTTTCTAATTGAGGGTCGACGCTACTTGGCTCACTTAGAGTTTGGCTATCGCGTACGTTCTTTTGTACCGTGATGGCGGCAAACAGGCTAAGCGTAAACGCCATTCCGAAAAAGCCTTTCTCACTTAGTAAAAGCTCGGCATTCAGCAATCCAATAACTAACAGTACTATGGCTGATCCGGTAGCTACCGCTGAAGCTAAAAAGTATGCTTTGGTTGTGGGAACACCTTCCATTTTATCGCGTACCGTTTTTTGCAAGCTTACCACTGAAAATAGGCCAAATAGCATAATAGTGAAGTAATAACCTTTTTCGTTAAGGGCCATAGGTGCGTTGTACAAACCTATGAAATACGCACCTACGCCTACGATTAGTGCTGCTAGTGACGCAATTCGAAACGCTTTAGTGGGTTTATTAATGTTTTGCATAGTAAAACTCCTAAATATTCTTTATTTGACCCGTATGGGTAAACGTAACGGCCTTGTTCATTAAATCGTACTTTTGCATATAGCGGGCAAGGCTACCAAAGGTGGTGGTTTCTACCTTGCGGCCGTGGTCTGAGAGGGTTACGCCATCACTGAACATACTTGCCAAACCAAGTTTCGCGCGGCTCATATGTACTTTTTGCGGTGTAAAATACGCTTTCGCATTAACCTTTAGCTGTGCAACATCGGTCGTTGAGTACATGGCTGCGTTCAATACATCAAGGGTATACTCGGTGCAGTTTTGGCGTTCACTATTAAACGGGTTCGCCACCACTGAATATCGAGAATTATGAAGTAGCTTAGCTTTGTCATCGCGGTATAGGTTGATTAAAGCCTGCTGCACTTCTACTGACGGAATAATAATTCCCGCTTCCAGCGCATAAGCACTCCAGAAAAAATCAACAGGGTAGTCAGTAATTAAATGACTTTCGCCCTGCTCTTCAGCGTCTTGATATAAATTGTGTATGGCATAGCCTTTCGCCGTATTACCATCACTTAGCTGAATGCTTGAATAAATAGCAATTGCGGTATGGGTAAAGCGAATTCCTTTCGGCATATCTTCAATAGGTCTGCCACGTCTTGCAATAATAAACGCCCGCGCGCCTTCACTAGCCGCATACTTTTCTACATCTTTTGAAAAGGTCGCAATTGCTTCTGGCGTAAAGGTGGGCTTACCATGTTGCTGGCTCCCCGCGTATGCCTGGTGAAAACCAGACATTAATAGTACAAGGGCAAACCCGATTGAAGTTAAGTAGGCTTTCATGTTTAACCTACCGCTTAGGATTAGTTGTGGTTGTGATCACTTTGGTTTTAGTAGTAACCACTTGGTTTGGAGCGGGGTCTGCAGTAATAATGGTTTCGGTTATCACCAAAGGCTGATCATGCGCCACTGAAGATTGATGGCTTGCCCGATGAAGATTGCGAGCACTTTCATTCACAGCGCTTTCTACCACCGCGCTTCCGGCAACAACCACACTCCCTGTCAATACCACTGGTACTGCCACGACCGCACTCGCTACCGAAGCTGTTGTCGCTAAACCTTCGGAGGCAGCTAACACACTGTGCTTACTGGCTTTACCGCTATGGTCTATAGAATCATCTGCCATTGCTGAATGGGAAAGAAGCGCACTACTGAGTAATGCAGTTAACATCAATGTTGAACGTGTATTTTTCATATCACTTGCTCCTGTTTGTTAAGACAAGGTTTGCCTGAACACGTACTACACTAGAACCAAGAATAAATTTCGTAAACCAAAATGATTACTGTAGTATTAAATTACACCACAAGTATAAAAAAGTAATACCATGAGCCAAATTAGCCTTGTATACGACACCTTGAAGCAGTGCTTACGCGAACAGCGACTCACCTATAAGCAGCTGGCAGAAACACTCAATGTGAGCGAGGCTAGCGTGAAGCGTAATTTCTCGTTACAAGCATTTAGTCTTGATAAATTGGAGCAGATTTGTGAGTGCTTACATTTGTCGTTAAGCGATTTATTCAGTCTTTCACAAAAGCAACAAGAGAAAATTTCACAGCTATCTGAACAGCAAGAAATGGAACTGCTCGCTAACCCTAAGTTACTGCTTGCCGCGGTGTGTGTAAGAGACGGTTGGCGCTTTTCAGAACTGATCAAGCATTACGATATTGATGAAGTGGAAGGCATTAAACTAATGACAACCCTCGATAGACTGAAGCTTATCGAACTGTTGCCAAACAACCATTATAAGCTGCTTATTGCCCAAGATTTTCGATGGATCCCCGGCGGACCACTAGAAAAGTTTATGGAACAGGAAGTGATGGTGAAGTTTATGGATCCGAAGAAGAACGAACCGTGGATGTTTCGCTTTTACTTGCGAGGGCGCTATTCACAGAGCTCGGTTTCTATTATTCAGCGGCGTTTAGAGCAGCTTCGGCAAGAAGCAGCAAAACTGAGTAGCGAAGATAATGACTTACCTATTGAAGAGCGCCAACATGTGGGGTTACTTATGGCCATGCGGCCTTGGGAGCCTTCGCTTTTTGAAAACATGAAGCGAAAATAACCCCTTGAAGTATATTTGGGGGTCAGAGTACATTTCGTAGAAAAGTACTCTGACCCCACGGCCTTAAAGAAATGTACCCTGACCCCATTATTAAGAGGCGCTTCTTGCCTGTATGGTATCTGGTACTCTGTTGGACAGCAGCAGGTATACGACACTGGCGATTATTAACCCTACGAACCACGCGTAGGCGTAAAGCGTATCGAAAATGGCTGGTACGCTGTCTACAAACCCTGCCGCGTGCATAAAGCCGGGTATATTAGGCAAAATACCAACGACAAGTGCAGCTACACCCGCCATGTTCCAACCGTTGTTCGCACCGTATTCACCTGAATGTTGAAACAGCGCATCAATATTTAGCGTCGATTTTCTCAAAATGAAATAGTCGGCAATTAGAATACCTGCGATGGGGCCGAGGAGCGCTGAATATCCGGTTAACCAGGTGAACAAATACCCACCGGCGGTTTCAAGCAGCTTCCAAGGGAAAATAGCTACACCAATTCCCGCGGTGATATATCCGCCCATTCTAAAGCTAATTTTCGAAGGTGCCATATTTGAAAAACCGTAGGCAGGGGCAACCATATTCGCAGCGAGATTAGTGGTTAGTGTCGCAAGGGCTAGTGCGGCAAGGGCAAACACAACCCCCATGCCGCCCATTCGACCAGCAAGAGCGACAGGGTCCCAGATGGCTTCGCCATAAATGGTTACAGTTGCCGAGGTAACCGCTACGCCAATGAAGGCAAACAGTGCCATGGGTAAAGGTAAGCCAATAGCTTGCCCTAGCATCTGATCTTTCTGTGATTTAGCAAAGCGAGTGAAGTCGGGGATATTTAAAGCCATGGTCGCCCAAAAACCCACCATGGATGTAAGACCTGCGAAAAAAGCAGACCAAAACTGCCCTTCTTTAGCGCCACCTTCTACAAACTGTGACGGCGTGGATAGCATTTCACCAAAACCACCCGCGTTAATGTATGCCCAAGTAAGAAGCGCTAAGCCCATTAAGATCAAAAATGGTGCAGCGAAGGTTTCGAGCCAGCGTATAGACTCGGTACCGTGTTTTATAAATACCAAGTGCATCGCCCAGAAGGCAAAGAAGCATAACGTTTGAGTGATATCTATTCCTAAAACAGGGAGTGTTTGACCTACAAAGGCATCGCCGCTAATACTGTTTAAAATAACGTAGATGGCACTTCCCCCCACCCAAGTATTTATTCCAAACCACCCACATGCTACGAGGCCTCGTGCTAACGCGGGTATTTTCGCCCCCTTGGTGCCAAAAGCACTACGTAGCAATACAGGAAAAGGTAAGCCGTATTTCGCGCCCGCGTGGCCAATTAACATCATGGGAACGAGCACGATGATATTGCCTAACAGCACCGTAATCACTGCCTGATACCAATTCATGCCTTCAGACACTAGCCCGGCAGATAAGAGATAAGTAGGTACGCACACCACCATGGCGACCCACAATGCCGCATAGTCTTTCCACCCCCAGGTTCTTGTTGCTTTGCTGGTTGGCGCTAAGTCCTCGTTCCATAAATCGCCATCGTAATGGGAAGGTTTTGTCATGGGTTGATTGTTGGTGTTATCCACGATCTCTTTCCTTGTTGAGTTTGTAGTGCTCATAGTGGCATTTAACAAACGTTGTTTCTTGATAAAAAGTCGCTCTGCGCGAAGTCGTTTACTTACGTTTAGCTTAATAAAATACAGCGTCTTTGCCTGTAAAACTGAAAGAAAAGCAAAAACACTGCCGTTTCGCGTGCTTTGATAAAGCGATACCTACATACCGTTTTGTACTTTTGGTATCTCTCCTAATCACGTGTGTTTTTTGGAGCTAAATTTGGCGCTTCATTCAATTGGAATAAAGCGCATTACTACTCAAATTAAAAATTACGCCTTACCGTTACGCCATAGGTTCTGGGTTTTGCATAAGATATTTGCGATGTACCATAAAAGCCCGTCACGTCAAAACCAATAAGCTCATGGTCTGAGTCGAACAGGTTATCTACGTAGGCAGCCAAGCTCCATTTGTCTTGCCCGTCAACCCAGGTTAAACGGGTATCGGCAGTGGCATAGCTATCAATTTCATGAGCGGTAAAATTACGCGCGTTGTGAAAGGTTTCTGATTGATAGCTAGCTGACAATTGCGCCGCCATATTGCCGTTAAAGGCATCCCAGTTATAGCGAAGCATGGCAGACGCCTGAAATTCAGGGGTAAATGGCGGTGTGGTATCAGCAAAATAGCCAGAGGCCACCTCTAAGTCTTCAACCACCGCATCGGTATAAGAGAAATTCACCATGACATCTACGCTGTCTGCTGGCGTTAAAAAGACCTCTAGTTCCACACCACTAAATGACGCTTCTTCATTGGTAACCACACCCGCGTTATTTACCCACGAAAACGATTGGTAATCGCTGTAGTCATAGTAAAAAACATTGGCATTAAACACGCCGCTTCCCTGCATAAAGCTGTGCTTTAAGCCAGCTTCGTATGAAGTCAGCTCTTCAGGTTCATAAAAGCTAAATCCACCTAATAGTGGTGCATTGAAACTGCCCGCTTTTACACCTCGATTTATACCGGCGTAGTAAAGACTATTGCCCACGCTATACTCTAATTGGAGTTTAGCTGACCATAAGTTTTGATCGTTTTGTTCATCCATTACCTCTAACGAGGCCGTGCTAGTATCAATTTCTATAATGCGATCGTTGGTATTTTCATTCTGATACACATTACCCAAAAAGTCTTTGTTCTCGCGGGTATAGCGCAAGCCGCCCACTAAAACAAGGTCATCGGTTAAGCTATAGTCTACCTGTCCGAATACAGAGTAAGAATCAGTTTCAAGCGATACTAACGTATTGTTTTCTTCGCCACCTAAAAAGAAGGTAGTGGGTGAACCCGCTAACCCTTGACTGTAATCCGTATCGATAGAAAGGTAATAGAGCCCCCCAACCCACTTTAAATCTGCGGTTTCACCTGAGAAACGAAGCTCTTGGCTAAACTGTTCTATGGTGCTGTTAGATTGAAAGATGAGTTCTGGCGATGCCGTTTGATCGGAATCAAGGCCAACGGTACGCTTGAATTCTTTATAATCTGTCATAGCAAAGAGGTCGAAGTCTTCGAAGGCATAGTCTAACGTTGCCGCGAGGCCTTTTGATTTGATCTTGTTTTGATCGTCAAAAGCGAAATCTTTATTTACTTTATTGCCCGAGCCGTCAGGGTCGAAGTTACCGTTGAAATCCCCACCTTGAACGGGGCGGAAGGGGTCGCCGTTAAAGTTACCGTCTACACAAACGCCGGCTTGAATAGTGTCGCAGCCTAACGGGTCATCGGCAGCGTAAATTACATCTATCACATTGCCATCAGCATCTTTTATCTCGGTGGTATTAACCACCTGATAAGGGCCTTCACTTTTTGTGGTGTCAGACCAGTTACCGCTAAGAAGCAACGAGCCTTCCTCGCCAATGTCAAACAACAGCTGGGCGCGGAACGCTTTGGTATCATCGTTGTAGCCGTCTTCCCCGCCGCCCACTGACCCCAAGCGCGTATCGGGCGCTGCGCCGTCTTCATAAATATTTTCGAGTATTTCACCTTGCTGATTGGTGAACCCAGAAAGGCGACCGTAAATGCCCTCTGCAATTTCACCAGAAATAGCACCTTCAAAGCGGTATTGGTCAAAGCGAGCCGCTGTGAATTCCCCGTAACCTTCTGTATCGGCGGTAGGTTTTGCGGTAACGGTATTAACCAAGCCTCCGGTGGCGTTACGGCCAAACAAGGTGCCCTGCGGGCCTTTGAGTATTTCTATACGGGCTACATCAAATAAGCCGAAGGTTTGCGCTTGGGTACTAGCAAGATACCCTCCGTCTACATAAACCGCTACCGGCGCTTCGGCCAAATCGGCGTAGTCGTTTTGCACCACACCTCGAATATTAAAGATAGCCCGTTGCCCACCTATATCCCCGGCTAACGACACGCCTGGTGTAAACGCGATAAGCTCGGTACTGCTCTCAAGACCCAGCGCTTCTAATTGCTCGCCTGAAAAGGCGGTAATAGCAATACCCACATCGCTTATATTCTCGTTGCGCTTTTGCGCGGTAACTTCAATACTTTCCCAAACGTTCTCTGCAGCAAAGGCTGCTGGCGCACTTAACGCCATCCCAACGGTTAACGCCAGCAGACGCTTGTGTGTATTTAACGTATGCATGTTTTACTCTCGTTTATAGTTCTTTTTGACAAGCCTTGCGGCGGTGTTGTCCCGATATTTTTTTAAGAGTAACGGTCGACGTGAACTGCTTATCGATTGCCACTAGGGTGCAAACCTAAGGCAGGACTGGAGAGGAACTGCCAAAGGTTTGCGGGTTTAAATTGTTATTATTAATGGCTTAGTGTTAAGCCTGGTTCTAGGCGTAATTTGTTCTGCTTTTTCCCAGCTAACGTTAGCTTTTACGACAAGGTTTTCTTAGCGAACTAACCGTTTTTTCGAAAAAACGCCTTGCTAGCTAGGAAAAGAAAAGCTCACTCCTTCTCGAACGCCACTTGAAGGCCAACGTTGGGTAATAGTTTTGCGCTTAGTATAAAAACGCACGCCGTCAGGTCCGTATGCGTGAAGGTCGCCAAAGAGTGACCGCTTCCAACCACCAAAGCTGTGATAAGAAACAGGTACAGGCAGCGGTACGTTTATGCCTACCATGCCTACTTGAATATTGTCGGAGAAATAACGGGCAGCTTCACCGTCGCGGGTGAAAATGCAAGTGCCGTTGCCGTATTCATGCTCGTCAATAAGCTGCATGGCTTGCTCCATGCTTTCAACGCGCATAACTTGTAATACCGGGCCAAAAATTTCGGCTTTATAGCTGGTCATTTCCGGCGTGACGTTATCGATAAGGGTTGCGCCCAAGAAAAAGCCAGTTTCATACCCCTCGACTGTGGGGCTTCGCCCGTCAACGACCACATTAGCGCCTTGCTCAGCGGCACTGGTGATATAACCTTCTACTTTCTCTTTGTGCTGCAGAGTAATAAGCGGGCCAAAATCGTTAGATGCATCGTCAAATGCCCCTACTTTCAAGCCTTTCATGGCTGTTTGCATTTTATCTACGATTTTGTCGGCCACCTCATCGCCCACCGCTACCACTACTGATAACGCCATACAGCGCTCGCCGGAAGAACCGAAAGCTGCGCCAAGCAACTGGTTTACCGCGTTATCAATGTCAGCATCTGGCATAACAATAGCGTGGTTTTTGGCACCGCCTAAGGCTTGGCAGCGCTTGCCGTTCGCGTTTGCTTTTGAATAGATATATTCAGCAATAGGCGTAGAGCCTACAAAACTCACTGCTTTAATGCGGTCATCATCAAGAATTTGATCAACGGCTTCTTTATCGCCATTCACCACATTAAATACGCCATCAGGTAGCCCGGCTTCTTTGAGTAGCTTAGCTAAGAAAATGGCGCAGCTTGGGTCGCGTTCTGAAGGCTTAAGTACAAATGTATTTCCGCACACTATGGCAAGCGGGAACATCCAAAGCGGCACCATAGCGGGAAAGTTGAATGGCGTAATGCCGGCAACCACACCAAGAGGCTGAAACTCACTCCACGAATCTATGCTTGGCCCAACATTCTTACTGTGCTCGCCTTTAAGTAGCTGAGGTGCACCACAGGCAAACTCTACGTTCTCGATACCACGCTGCAGTTCTCCTGCCGCATCGTGGCTTATTTTTCCGTGCTCCGCGCCAATTAGCGCGGTTATCTCTTCAGCATGCTCTTCCAGTAAACTTTTGAATTTAAACATGATGCGAGCGCGCTTGCTAACCGGGGTATTCCGCCATTGAGGGAACGCTTGCTGTGCGCTCACAATGGCATCGTTCACCGTGGCTTTCGATGCCAGTAAAACCAGTTTCTCTGCTTCTCCCGTTGCCGGGTTATAGACATCTTGCATGCGCCCTTTCGGCGTGCAGGTTTCACCATTTATAAAGTGGCCTACTACTTTCATTTCAAATCTAATCCTTTAGTTATGCGTCTTTACACGCGCTGTGATAGCCGCGCTGATAATATAAAAGTGCGTCGGCCTCTGGGTCTTGCTTAATGTCTACCACCTGGCAGAAAAGCACATCGTGTGTGGCCACACTTTTAACGTCTGTAATAATACAATCGAAGCTCACGGCAGCATCGGCAAGTCTAGGGCAGCCGGTCGTAGATTCCACCCACTCGCCAATTTCGAAGCGTTCACTCATGGGCGCTTTACCACCAAAGGTGTTTGAAATTGACTGGTGCTGCGAGGTAAGCGTGTTGATAACCAAGTGCGTGCTGTTTTTAAACACCTGATGCACAGAGGCGCTTCGGTTTAAGCACACTAACAGTGTGGCGGGGTTGTCGCTTACGCTGCACACCGCTGTGGCGGTAAAGCCTGCTCGCCCCTCTGGGCCATTTGTTGTAACGACATTTACGGCTGCCGCTAAGCTAGACATGCCTTGACGGTATGCCTCTGAGGTTACCGGGGGAAGCACTTCTGTTACTGCGTTTTTTATTGCGGTAATAGTCATACGTATATCCTTTTTCGTTAGCGTTACAGTATTTGACAAGCTTGTTCGAAGCTTAAGCGAGGCAAACGTTTATGGACTTTCTTGCCGTCGCCATAGCCGATGTTCAGTAAGAAGTTCACCTTCCACGTGCTGTCTGAAAAGAAAGTCTCATTGAGTAATTTGGGGTTAAAGCCAGACATGGCACCGGCATCAAGCCCTAGTGCGCGGACAGCGCTAATTAAATACGCGCCCTGCATTGAGCTGTTTCGCATCGCCGTTTCATAAGCCGCTTCTGGGCTTGAGGTAAACCAGCTCTTAGCGTCTGCGTAAGGAAATAGCGTAGGTAATTCTTCATAGAATTCTTCATCATAAGCCACAATGACCGTACAAGGGGCTGTCATGGTTTGCTCAACATTACCGCTTGAAAGACAAGGTTTGAGTTTCTCCCGCCCTTCATCTGACGTAATAAAAACAAAGCGCGCCGGGCTGCAGTTTGCCGATGTCGAGCCTACTTTCACTAAGTCATAAAGCTGCTTTAGCACGGCGTCATCTATCTTTTTATCCAACCAGGTGGTGTGGGTGTGTGCATCACTAAATAGCTGGGCTAAACCACTTTCGCTAATAGGGTCTTTTGTTCCAATTTCAGTTATCTCTGATACCGTCATTTCAAGTTCTTTCCAGTGTTTTAAGTTGTTCGACAAAGCCTTAAATGACTTTGATAGCAACGCTTGTGTAGGAGCACGGCTTGCGACTACGCTACGCGCTGCAAATATTCCAATACCAATTTATTAAATGCATCAGGCACAGTAATGCTTGAGGCATGACCGCCATATTCCATCACCGACAGTTCGGCATTAGGCATGCGGTCTACTAACATCTGAGAGCGCTGCCAGGGCACTAGGGTGTCGTCTTTGTTCGCCAGCGCAAATGTTGGCGTGGTGATGCCCTTTAACTTGTCATCAATATCAAACGTGCTAAGTGCGCCAATACGAGCAAGCAAGTTATTCACGTTGGGAAAGTGGTTAAGCAACTGTGCCTCTTCCTCTTCCAAGTGCTCGGCGTTTTGGGCTATCCAGTCAGGCGGAAACAGCAGTAACGCCTGTAGCTGTAGGTACATATCTTTTCTATCTGCTGCCAATAAGGCTTTGCGTATGTCAAAGCAGCGCAGCGTGTGCGGGTTTGGGCTACTCCATGCGTTTACTAGAACCATGCTTTTAAGCAAATCAGGCTGAGTTAACGCAAGCTGAAGCCCTACCAAGCCACCAAGCGCGTGACCAACGAAGTGACATTGCTGCACCTCAAGTTTTTTCAGCAGTACATCGAGTTCATCCGCCATGTGCAAAATGCTGTATTCACTGCACAAATCAGCCTCGCTCTTATTGGTACCAAGCTGGTCGTAAGTGATCACTCGATAGTGTTGAGTAAAGTCAGCCAATTGGGGCTGCCAAAACTTAGCTGCGCCACCTAGCCCCGAACTAAAAACAACGGTTGGCGCATCTGGCGACGTTAGCCCGTGAATTTCGTAATGTAACTTGCTGCGCATTTCGCTTTTCATACTGGGGCCGCCGGCCTGCATTTCAGAAGGCATAGAGCTCACCTACATAGAACCAGTGGGCACAGTTAGCGGGGAGTCCAAACATAACCGCTTACCCTATGTGTGCTGTAGAGGCAATTTCTATTAAGGCTTCCGGCTTTACCAGGCCTACCTTAATGCAATAGCGCGCTGGCTTTTCACCCGGGAAGTATTCAGCATACACTTTGTTTACCGCCGCATAGTCGTCCCAATCTGTAATGAATATAGAGTTAAAGGTTACATCTTCCATGGTGCCACCGGCTTCTTGAATAACGCTCTTGATGGTTTCTAACACGTGGCGTGTTTGCGCTTCGGCATCGCCCACGTGAACCACGTCATTGTTTTCGTCAAACGGTAACGTACCCGACACATATAAAATGTTGTCAGCCATAGACCCTGGAACAAAAGGGGCTATCGGTGTAGACGTACCGGCTGGAATAATCGCTTTCTTTGGCATGTTTTCATCCTTCTCGTTGCGCTATCTATGCATTGCTACTTTGCTTAGTGCTTATAAATGGTTTCTTTCAATTTGTGCTTAGTGCTTTACCGCGCTGCTTTGTTGTACGTGGCGAGCCTTGGCCAATAAAACACCGCCTAACGCGCCCCTTCAAACACTTCACAGAACTGGGCTGTGGTAGATACCCATCCGAAGAACGTTTGAATATTAAAAAGTGAGGCTTCATGAATGTCTGGCGGGCCGGCTTGATAGGCTGCATCAGCAAGTACTACCCCAAAATACTCTAAGTGAAATCCATCGCGTAAGGTGGATTCCACGCACACATTGGTGGCAATGCCGGTAAACACCAGGTTACGGATACCGCGGGCCCGCAGCATGCTGTCTAAATTGGTATTGTAAAAGCCGCTGTAGCGGGTCTTGGGAATAACGATATCGCCCTCTTGCGGCTTAAGGGCGTCTACAAGGGCGTAGTCCCACGTTCCTTTGGCGAGCAAACTGCCTTTTAATTCTGGCTGTTTGCGCATGGTTTTAAGGGCATTCGATTTGTACCAGTTAGGTGAACCGGGGCCGCCAGCCTCTTTATAATCGGCATCCCAACCGTTTTGTAAAAAGACTACTGGCATACCTGCGGCGCGAGCGGTATCCAGCACCTTGACGGTATTGGCTATCACAGGTTTGGTCGTTGACACATCAAACCCAGCCTTATCTAAATACCCGTTTTTACTGGCGTATGCGTTTTGTAAATCCACTACGATAACGGCGGTTTCACTGGGGTTTAACGTTAAAGGTTCAGGTTTAGCGGGCAATACAGGCTGCCCGGTTTGGCGTTCCTGAAAACAGCCTGAGACTTCAAACACATCACCGGCAGACATTAGGCAGCTCCTGATGTGTTTAGCAGGTGCTGGCGCGACTTCATCAGTGGCTGAATTTTAGTGCCGAAATCATCCATACCTTTTAAGAAATCATCAAACGTTAGCAGTACCCCTTCACAACCCGGAACCGTTGCGATTTCATCTAGCATAGAAGCGACTGATTCATAAGAGCCAACGAGCGTACCCATATTCAGGTTTACCGCTGAGGTTGGGTTGGTCATGTCTCGAATGTTAGTGTCTTTGCCCGACTTTTTATCAGCCGCACCCTGCGTTGCCATCCAATCTAACGCCGACTGATCTTTACCCTCTTTATAACTTTCCCATTTAGCCATGGCGGCTTCGTCGGTTTCATCAGCAATAACCATGACGAGTACAGCGGAGCCTACGCTGCGACCGTGTTTTTCAGCCGCCTCGGTTAAGCGCGCAGCGGTTGGAGCAAATGCGGTAGGTGTATTCACACCTTTACCAAAGCAGAAGTTATAGTCGGCGTGACGGGCCGAGAAATCCATGCCCGCGGCACTTTGCCCTGCACAAATAAGCGGTATTTTGCGCTGTGGTTTAGGCAGCATTCGGCAGTCATCCATTTGGAAGTGCTCGCCTTTAAAATCACTTTTTCCCGTTTCCCACAACTCTTTAACCACCTTGATGTATTCATCAAGGTACTCATAGCGATTACCAAAGAATTCGTCGCCAGGCCACATGCCCATTTGGGAGTACTCGGGGCGCTGCCACCCGGTAACTAAGTTCACGCCAAAGCGGCCGTTAGAAATGGAATCGATAGTGGTTGCCATACGCGCCATAATCGCTGGCGGTAAAACTAACGTGGCGGCTGTGGCATATAGCTGAATTTTTGAAGTGACGGCAGCAAGACCGGCCATTAGGGTGAACGATTCTAAGTTGTAATCCCAAAACTCCGTTTCACCGCCAAATCCTCGTAACTTGATCATCGAGAGTGCGAAATCCATATCGTACTTTTCAGCCTTCATCACAATCTCTTTATTAAGATCGAACGTTGGTTTGAACTGAGGTGAATTTTTAGAAATTAACCAGCCGTTGTTACCAATTGGAATAAATACACCAATATCCATGTTGTTCCCTCTGCTTGTATGCGTTTTGAGCTGTTTAAACAGCTTTTTGTCAGGTTGCCGAGTTCAAAAATTTGAAGAGGCGGTACAAAGACTGAACAGCATAAAACAGGCCAATTAATTTACTTGTTAATTTTCAACACCTTAATAGGATACCAAGTTTAAAATGGACCTTTTGGTTCAATTTGAAACATCCAGTCCAGTGCAGGTGAACTTATTTGGTGCAATTTTGTGCAAAGCGGTTTATCGCTACACTAACTCCGCGTAAACTAGGTATATGAATATAAAATGCTGCAGTTAAGAAGTGATGAAGTCTGAAGGTAAAGCAATTCCAAAACCAGCCCGCGCATTTAGCCCCACGGCCCAAAAGCGCCGAGAAAAAGCACTGAAGGAAAAGCGCGCTCGAATTATGCAGGCAGCCCTTACGTTGTTTTCAAAAAATGGAGTAAGCGGAACAACGGTGGAACAAATATCCGAGCTAGCCAACGTATCGAAAAGCAACTTACTTTATTATTTTAAAAGCAAAGATGGGCTGTATTTATCAGTGATCACTCACCTTCTAGATGTGTGGTTAAGTCCCCTACAAAGCTTTTCTGCAGAGCAAGAGCCTATAGAAACGTTAAGAGAGTACATTAAAGTTAAGCTTGAAATGTCGCGAGACAACCCCGCCGAATCCAAGCTTTTTTGTATGGAAGTAGTACAAGGTGCACCGCTTTTGATCAAAGAATTAGAGACACCGCTTAAAGTCTTGCTCGACGCCAAAAGCGCCGTAATCAATGAGTGGATTACTGCAGGTAAACTCAATGCAGTAGAGCCCGTTCATTTAATATTTAGCATCTGGGCCATAACTCAACATTACGCAGACTTCAGTGTTCAGATAAAGGCCGTGACTGGCAACGATTTAAGCGACCCCGTTTTTTTTGAAAGCACCTTAAAGAACATTCAGCATATTATTTTAGATGGCTTGCAGCCCCACTAATTGCTATATGGGCAACAGCGAGGAGCTTTCCTTCAAGAATTTTTCAAGACGCTCGATGTTGCTTATCACAACCCCGCCATAGCGCTTTTCAAGGAGTTGCATGTCATATAATTTAGTGAGCGACTTATGCGCGGTAAGTACTGTAACGCCAAGCCTTTCGGCATAATCACTTTGGCGCAAAGGTATGAAGTCGCGTCGAGAGGTTAAATGCGCCTGGTAAATGAGTTTGGCTAACTGAACGTGAGTGGGTAAACGGCGAATATCATCCAGCCTCTCTAACGCGGCGTGTAGCTTTATTGCTAAAGAACGTGTAATAAAAGCAGCAATAGCAGGATGTTGGCTTACCAGTGAATGAAATGCAGGCTCGGGAATTTGTAATATTTTACATTCAGTTAGCGCTTGGGCGTGGTGTGTTCTAGCAAGTGATGCATACAAAGTAAACTCGCCAAAGGTGTCTCCCCTGCGCAAAATCGTTGTAATTTGATAGCTGCCATCTAAGCCATAGTTTCCTATTTTCACCTCTCCCGAGACAACGATAGACAGCCCTTTATTCTTGCTCCCTCTATCATGAATTGTAGTGCTAGCCGCATAGGCTTTAACGTTACCGTAAGGCATACAGTTATCAAGGTAGTCGTCGGGCATCACCGTTTGCGCTATACCGTGAATGTAAGACATACGACTCCAAAACTATACTTGTATATATTCTTGAATGTTAACTCAATGTAAATTGCTCGACAACATTCAAATAGCAGGTAATAAAATAATGAATTATCAGTGGGCAATTTTGGCGGTGTTCATCACCTTTGCGCTGTTGGAAGCAAAAAACGGTAAGCTATTTAAAAAGTCCAGCGAAGTCAGTGATGATGGGAAGGTAGAGCTTATCGGTACGTTGCTGTTGTTTGTGGTAACCCAACCTTTTGTCCTGTTTAGTTCTGCCGCCATCATGGCGTTAGCCTTTCCTCAGCTTCAAGGTGCACTTGCCGACTCGCCGGTCCTTATACACATCGCGCTGCTATTGATATTCGATGACATGATGCAATACTGGTGGCATAGACTATCTCACTCCACGCGCTTTCTTTATAACTTGCACAGGGCTCACCACAACGCCAAATACATGAGCGTTCGCATCATCTACAGGAACAACTTTTTCTATTACTTATTTATGCCTTCGCTGTGGTTTTCTGGTGCACTGATTTATTTAGGGCTAGGGTGGACTTACGCATTCTATTTGGTGGTCAAGCTTACCGTAATCACAGGCGCACACGCCGAGTGGAAATGGGATAGATTGCTATATCAAACGCCATGGCTACATCCCATAGCTTGGGTGGTAGAGCGCACAATATCTACCCCTTCGACACACAGTGCCCACCATGGTTTAAAAGCGGATGATGGCATTACCAACTACAAAGGTAATTATGGAAATCTGTTATTCTTTTGGGATGTGCTATTTGGTACCGCTAAAATCACGCGCCAATATCCTGCGCAATACGGCATAGAAGGCATGTTTTACGCTAACTGGAAAGAGCAACTGATATGGCCGCTATATAAGACGCCGAGAAAGCCTAAAGCAGTGCAAACTCCATCGACGAAAGTGAACGATGCTAGCCAACCTTTGATACCAAACACAAAACAATTACCCTCGTGTGAAACAATTGAAGGTAAAGCCTAGCGCATTGATACGCTGCAAGTGGGTTCGTGCTAGAATAGGGTCTTAATCTAGAACAAGCAGTGGCACTTTATGAATCAACAACCCAATAACCCCTTACATGGCTTAACGCTAGAGAAAATCGTCACGCAACTTCACGAGCGTTACGGATGGGATGGATTGTATTACCGCATCAAAGTGAACTGTTTTAGTAACGATCCTTCGATTAAATCGTCACTTAAGTTCCTTAGAAAAACCCAATGGGCGCGAGATAAAGTAGAGCAGCTTTATATTCAGACGTTTCATGACGCCTCTAAGCGTGATGATGAGTAGATTCTAAGGTAGTTGGTAAGAAACAAAATTAAGGGTAGCGCGAGATAAATGTACTCGCGCTACCCTTTTTTATCTAAGGAACGGTGGGTGGATTAGAAGGAGTAGTTTAGATTTAACAAATAACTAGGACCGAATTGACGTCTTGAAGATACCACACCAGTCGCATCATCTATCGTTTCTTCATCTTCGTCAGCAAGGTTCGTCCCCGACAAGGACACTCTTAGGCCTTCTAGATACTCTATTCCCGAGTCAGCAAAGTCATAGCTAATCTGTGCGTCGACCAAGGTTACATCACTGCGCGTTGCTTCCTCGATTTTATTCGACCCACCCCTTTGGTAAGTTAAAAAGTCAGTTCGATGAGTGGTTGCTAGGCGAATTTCAAAGCCTTCGTACTGATAATAAACCGTCAATGAGTAAGATTTATCTGATTGCCCAGGTACTCTTGAACCATCTTCTAGCTCGGCATCCACATAAGTAAATGAAGCAGCTGTACCAAAGCCGTCTAGCGCTGTAGTAAACGCATTGAATGGTAAATTCAGGGTGACTTCAACACCCTCTACTTTTCCTTCTAAACCGTCTTCAAAGAACGAGTAAGTTCCTAGATCAGGAGGAGTGACGATATCTCCTGCTTCATAGGCTACGTTTGCAGGCCCGTAAATGCCGTCAGCTTCAATAACACGGTCGTGAAAACCAGGCACAAAGTAGTTTGCTCCGCCATTCGTTTCATCATTGGTAAAGTCAATCCACTGGCTTCCATCGCGCGTCCAATTCACAAGATCCTTATAGAAGTAAGCGAGCGCAAAATAACCTTCGTCACTGAAATAATTTTCATATGACAGATCGAAATTGTTTGATTCCAATGGTCGTAGAAGCGGGTTACCTGAAAACTTAGACCAAGGCGAACCATAATTTTCGACGGCCTCTTGAGTATTAGGAATGGAAATTTGATCAATATTTTGGGTGAACTTGACGAACCCAGAGGCCTTCATTTGGTCAATGCGAGCGCGGCTAATGGTTTTGTTCGCAGCAAATTTAAGAAACTGCCCAGTCTTGAACTCTAAACTAAGGTTTAAACTCGGTAACAGATGACTATAGCTGTCTCCCATATCTACTAGGCATGATTCATCAACCAGATCATCATTGTTGTCGTCACACACTTTAAAATTGCTACCTATCACCGCTATCGTGCCAATAGAGGACTGTTTCGTATCCACATATTGAACACCAAGGTTTCCTGACAAGAACATTTCATTGAAGCTGAATTCAAAGTCAGTTTTTGCATAAAGGGTTAAGACCTCTTCTTCCACCTCGTAGGTGTCACCTAAACGATCTGGTTCCAAAAACCCTGCGTCGTTCTGCGTGTAAGTCCCATCTCTGTAAGGGCGAAATCCATCATATGCCACCACTTCACCTAACCCCATCCACGTCAAATCGGCAGTGCCGTATACATAATCGCTCGGAATGGAATCGCTGAATGGATAGGAATCAGCGGTCGCAAAGAAACCTTTATTCACTTTGTCTTTATAGCGGTCAGAGAAGTTAACACCGGCTGTAAATTTAGAAAAGAACTCACCATCTACCAGGCCGGAAAGCTCTAATTTAACAGTAGTAAGTTCTTCGCCAAAGTCGGCATAGTTTAAGAAGCCGTCTTGCCCATTAAGGTATGAAAATGGATTACCATTCGCTTGCAATACATCGGTTTCGAACTGTTCGGCCAAACTTGCCATACCACCGCCCCAACTTTGCGGCCCTGCCAATTGCAGCAGGGTTGGGTCTGAAAAAACATCTAACCCACTGGAGTCGGTAAAAACTATCCCATCAGGTGACATTACGAACTCTCGCGAGCCATATTGAGAGGGATCTAAAGCACCTGAACGCCCAACACCTGCATAAGACTCGCCACGTAAATCACGCTTTTTGGAATCACTTCGCGCGACGTCGAGTTCTACTGACCAGTTGTCATTGAGGAAATAAGTCGCATTGAGGCCGAAGGTGTCTAATTCCCCATCTTTTTGTCGGGGATCGGTTCGCAAAACTGAATTGGCGTTTATCTGCGTTCCTGTAGAGTTAGCTCCAGAACCAGTAACATTTACTGCAGTAAACGGGTCAATAATACCTCGTCGTACCCCTGAGTCTGAATAGTCGATAGACAATATATCCACGACAATATCTAAGCTATCAGAGGGCTGATATTGTAGAACAGCAGATACCGTATCTCGCTCAAGTTCCGTGCTGATCACATGACTACTGATTCCGGTAGGTAAAATTTGGCCAGCCGAATTAGTTCCGTAGCCCCATACTCCATAATTTCTTTGATTATTCGGAGAGGTCGTCGTAGCAAGTGCGAGAGCGAAACCCACTTTGTCATCAGCAAATTTCTTGTTTAATGATAACGCGAGTCTGTGCCCTTCATTATCGAATTCAGGGTTATCAGAGTCTCGCTCCCCTACTTCATAGCTGGTATTGATTGTATAAGATTCTTCAGCTTGAAGAGGGCGTACAGTTTGTAAATCCACAGTACCACCAATACCTTGAACCATAAGATCTGCTTGAGTGGTCTTGTATATCGTAGCACCTGTCATTATCTCTGAAGGATATAGGTCATACTCCACACCGCGGTTGTCACCGATTCCAATCAGTTCTCTTCCGTTTAACGATGTGCCCGTAAAATCCTCTTTGAATCCGCGGATAGATATGCCTGATGTGCGTCCGCCACTTCGCTCGCCCGATAAGCCAGGGAGCCGCGCTAAGGATTCTGCTATAGAAGAGTCTGGCAATTTACCAATATCTTCTGCCGAAATGGACTCGATAATAGAAGCTGCGTCCATTTTAACAGCTTGCGAACGTGCCAAGGCACCTCGAATCCCTGCTACAGAAATGACTTCTATATCTTGCTAAGTTGCTCCCTCTTCCTGCTGGGCTAACACGCCATTGCATACAAAAACAGATGAAACCGATACCGCTAACATACTCGCTTTGAACATCCTTAACTTCATACAAGTCTCCTAATTGTGTGGTGTGTAATGTGTTGTGTTGTTGTTTTTGTGAATTTTGTTAATCGCTACTTCGACGCTACATTCTGCTCGGCCAGTAATCGGTAAAAAGCGAGGTCCACTCCGTTTGTCCATCCGAAGCCATCTTGCGTAGGGTATTCTCCACCGCCTGCTTTTAATGTGGTGTCGACGACGTTGTACTTCTCCATCATTTTCCCTTCGGTTTGGTACACTTTTTCATTTAGCGCTAACCATCTGCTCATTGCGTCATTCGCGAGCGCGTGTTTGTTATAAGTCAGTAAACCTCTAACGCCGATATACTGAAGAGGAGCCCAGCCGTTTGGAAAATCCCACTGCTCCCCTGTCTCCACCAACGTGGAAACAAAACCGCCCTGCTTTAAAAAATGCTGATTGAGGTACTTTGAAACGCTGTTCGCTGCTGACGCAGTTGCAGCTCCTACAAATAACGGATAAGCCATTGCCATTGACATGCGTCCAGTTAACTTTCCCTGAACATAGTCATAATCTTGGTAGGTTCCTGTTTTCTCGTCGAAGTGGTACTTATGAAGTAAAGCTTTTCGACGCTCGGATGCAGCGAAATAATGCTCGCTCTTTTTGCTGTTTCCGGAGTGATCAAAAAGTACCGCTAGAGTATGCTCGATTTGAAATAGTAAACTGGTTAGGTCTACCGGGATTATGTCCATCGCGTACGTCGTCGACTTATTCATACCATCGCTGAACCAGCGACTACTAAAATCCCATCCTGATTCACATACTGCTCTTAGATGCTTGTGGTATTTACCTCGCTCGCGCTCTGGCAGTGCTGAGGCCCAACGTAACTCTTTGCCATATGCTTCGGCTCGAGGCTCTTCTTTAGCGCCTGCGTATCGATTTAAGTAATCACCATTCTCCAATACAATAAGGTGCACACCTTCTACTGCTTCCTGTGGCACAGATTCATTACCATCCATCCAGTATTGATATTCTTTTTCAAGCTGTGGCAGATATTGAATAACGGCATCAAGCCCGTGCTTTTCAGCGTAAGCAAGGAGTGTTGCCGCAAACAAAGGGGGTTGAGAGCGGCTTAGAAAATAACTGCGGTTGCCATTTGGTATGAAGCCGAAGCTATCGATTAAATACGCAAAGTTATCAATCATTCCCAGCGCCAATTCGTCTTCACCAGATTCAAGCAGCCCTACAATTGAAAAATAGCTATCCCAATAGAACATTTCTCTAAATCTTCCACCGGGAACAATATAAGGGTTAGGTAAATCAATAAGACTTGAATATTCAGATGTTTTGCGAGGATGCCTGACTAGATTCTTCCAGTGATTATTTAAGTGATTTTGTAAGTGTTCCTCATGCGCGCCGCTCTTTATACTCGGGCTTTCAGGAAGGATGAAGTGCGAGTGAATAAAGGTCTTAAGATCAAATTCTGGCGTGCCCTTTAATGCTCGATAGCGCTTTAACACCTCTCGTGGAGAACTTTTTGGGATAGCGTCAACAAAAGTTTTGTAGTCATCTAAAATTTTAGATACCTGAACATCAATAAACAGCTCTTCAAGCTCGACTTCAGGGTAATAAATGCTGCTTTCTTTCGATAATTCATCTTCGGCATAGCCTGCAAAAGCAATAACACAAAGCAAGAATGCTCCAACTCTTGGGATTGTGCGACAGCGCACAGTATCGAAAATATTAGCCATTCATTTATACTCCTATATCGCCACTTGGAAACCGGTTTCCAAGCATGCTAAAAAAATACTAAAAAAAGTTCGCCCAGCGTTTTAAGATATCAAACGAACAGACCGAGCAATAACACAAGAAAAAGCCCAATAAACCCTATTAAGGTCGCCATGCACGTCCAAGAAACAAAGGTGTCTTTCACCGAAATATCAAAATAACGATTAATGATCCAAAACCCCGTATCGTTCACATGAGACATGGCCGTGGCCCCCGCTGCGATAGCGATTGTCATCAGCGCAAGCACTGCAGGTGAAAAGGCGAACTCCTGCACTACAGGGCCCATTAAACCTGCAGCTGTTAACATGGCAACCGTTGCCGAGCCTTGAATAATTCTGACTGAAATTGCGATAAGAAACCCGGCTGCCAGCGGGGGGAGCGGCGATAGTGCGACAACATCGGCGAAGGCCTGCCCCGCCCCAGAATCGATGAGCACTTGTTTAAACATGCCACCCGCGCCTGTTACCAGAATCACCAAGGCAACCGGTTCTAACCCTCTCGATGCGATGTTTCTAATTTGCTCGCTAGATAAGCCCTGCTTCTTCCCAAGTACTTTAAAACAGGCGATGGTGGCGATGGTCAGGGCAATGAAGGGATGACCAATAAATAGCAACGCTTCTTTGAAGAAACTATCTGGCAGCGTGAACTTCGCTAATGTTCCAATCAAAATAGCCACCAGAGGTAATATCAGTAGCGCAGCCACTGAAGTAAAACTTGGAAGGTGCGCTGGTTTATTGTGCGACGCCTCTAAAATGTGAGCAGGAACCGGAACATACAAGCGCTTGGCTAAAAACGTCGCATAAATTGGACCGGCTAAACATGCGCAAGGTACGCCCACAATAAATCCGAATAATATGACTAAGCCGATATCTGCCCCTAAAATTGAGGCTACTGCGACGGGACCTGGTGTAGGAGGTATAAAGGCATGGGTTACGGCAAGCCCGGCAGTAAGCGGAATACCGTAGTAAATGAGCGATTTTCCTGACTTCTTTGCCAATGAATAAATTAGTGGCATTAAGATAATGAGCCCCACTTCAAAGAAAACTGGAATTGCCACCAAAAACCCCGTTAGCACAACCGCCCACTGGCTGTTCTTCTCACCAAACTTAGTATTAATGGTTTGCGCGAGTCTATCGATACCACCAGACTCTTCTAAGAACTGCCCGAACATAGCACCCAGCCCAACGATAGTGGCCACAAATCCCAGCGTATTGCCCATGCCTGATTGCATGGATGCCAGCACATCGGCCGCTTGCATTCCCGTTCCAAGGCCGACAAATGCTGCAGCCACCAAAATAGCAATGAAAGCATGCACTTTTCTAACTACCACTAAATAAGTTAGAAGCACAATGCTACAAATGGCGACAAAAAGAAGTGAAAAGGTATCGGTCATACGTGTTCTCTGGTACCTGATTACGGCCTCGTCATGGCATGACAAAGCCACAAGCCAACATTAGCTTGCTACCAACATCGACCTAACTACTTCCCGGCCGATGTTAATTATTTATTAAATAGATTGTATTTTCATAACAATATTATAATCACCACTTGAACGCAACCGGTTTCCAAACTAATATTTATGGTAGTGCTGATAGTGAGAATATCTCTACGTATCCTCCTGAACTAAACTGTGAGAAGTAAATTTATGACCCATCGCCATGTATTTTTCGTTTCGGGAGTTTCAGGGACGGGAAAATCAACATTAAGTCGACATTTAGCTGAACGGTTTGCTATGCCTTTTGAAGAAGGAGACCGCTATCACAGCGCAACAAGCGTAGAAAAGATGTCTTCTGGCATACCACTACAAGACGCAGACAGATGGGAATGGCTAATTACCCTAAACATGATTGCCAAACAGCACCTTCACGCTGGCCGAAACGTTGTAATAAGCTGTTCAGCGCTGCGCTCAGCCTATCGCGACGTGTTAACCAAAGACATTTCATCTCTCTGCCATTTTATTTATCTTCAAGCTTCACAGTCAGTGCTAAGCGCGCGATTAAAACAACGGGAGCATTTTTTTAACGGTGATGCTATGCTCGAAAGCCAGTTTGCAGCCTTAGAGCTGCCTTCAAAAGAAAGCGCATTCATTATTGATGTGGCGCAGTCATTCGAGCATGTATCTAAGCAAGCCGAAGACTTTATTCGCCCCTTAATATCAGTATAGGAATGGCGACGTTATTTCGTCTACTGCGCTGATTACCGGAACTAGCGGCACGTTAAAAGATTGAAGAATGAGTAAGGTAAAAAAGTCTCGCACCAAAATATCAGATGTAGCCAATCATTTAGGGGTTCACAAAACTACTGTATCTCGGGCACTAAATAATTCTAGCGGCATTTCTAAATCGTTAGCCCTCAAAATTAAAAAGGCAGCGCGAGAGCTAAATTATATCCCTAACCGGGCCGCCCAATCGCTATGTGCAGACAACAATAGAACCATTGCATTATTACTCCCATCCTTCGGAAACAATGTGTTTAACGATGTAATGTTAGGTGTGAAGGCCGTTGCCGATAAGGCAAATTATGCACTGATGATTGGCGACTCGACCTATACCGAGCTTGGCGAGGAGCGTACTGTCGAATCTTACATTCAACAGAACGTGAGTGGCTTCATTCTTACTTCGACGCGCCATACTGAAGAAACGAGAAAAATGCTGCTAGCCACAGGGACGCCTGTGGCCGAAATTATGGATATTTCTAGTGAGCCCTTTGATATTAACTATGGGGTAAATAACGAATTAGCAGCCCAATCTATGACCCAACATCTCATCGACAAAGGGCGCCGTAATATTGCCTTTTGCTCTTTGTTTTTAGATTGGCGCGCAATATTGAGAAAACAAGGCTGGGAAACCGCGCTGGACAATGCAGGGCTATCAGCAGAGCGATATGTCTCCTCTAGAGCCGACGCTTCATTTCAAGCTGGTGCTGAGCTTCTCTCAGAAACACTGCATAAGTGGCCCGATACAGACGCGCTATTTTTTGTAAGTGACGAACTTGCGGCCGGCGCAGTGATGGAATGTAATAGGCGAGGTATTAAGCCTGGCAAAGATATCGATATCTGCGGTTTTAACGACCTGAGTTTTGCGCGTTCAATTTACCCAGCTCTAACAACGGTTTCAGTCCCGCGCCGAAAGATGGCTGAAATGGCAACCGAGTCATTGATAGCGCTAATAGAAGGCGAAGACGTTGAACCAGCGAGCCAAGTTTTACCTTTTGAGCTTAAAATACGAGAAACTGCTTAGCAGACATCTGAAAGCTTTTTGTCCTTGAACCATGTGCCCGACAACTTTGTGAAAACCCCTTTTAAATAAATTGCAGGGTAGTAAGAGATACTCCCCTGCTCATTTATTCATTATTAAACGCGACGTTGCTTTTTAAGCATCGGTGTAAAGCGTAGTTATCCACTTCTCTTCGCTAATGAAATTCCAACCCCAGTCAGCCCATTTTTCATCTAAGCCCATCGCTTTAACTTCATCAAGGGTTTTGCCGTCTTGCTTAAGTGCCTTAACGTAGTTGAACGTTTCAGAGATCATAGCTAAAAATGCGCTGTATTCTTGCTTGTTACTTATGTCGCCATGGCCAGGAATGATAACCGTCTCGTCATCTATTTTAGCAAGCAGCTGTTTTACTGAGTCCATATAGCCTTCAACATTGCCACCTGCGCCTTGGTCAATGTAGGGAAAACGACCATTAAAGAACAAATCCCCTGTGTGCATTACGTTTGGTTGCTCAAACCACACTACGCTATCGCCGTCGGTGTGGCCTACTGCTAAGTGCATCACGTGAAGGGTTTCACCATTGAAGTAAATTTTAATGCCATCTTCATAAGTAATGGTGGGGAGCGCTTCTGGTTTTACTTTTTCATCATCGGCTAAACGCACGCGAACGTTTTCATGGGCTAGAATAGTCGCCCCTTTATGGCTATGGAAAAACGCATTAGAACCCGTGTGATCGCCGTGGTAATGGGTATTGATCACGTACTTTGGTTTATCGCTGCCAAGCTGCCCTAGTTGCGCCGCTATCTTCTCAGCCAGTGGCGCAAATTGGTCATCGATGATTAGCACCCCATCTTCCCCGGCCGAAACGCCAATATTGCCCCCTGCACCCGTAAGCATGTGCACAGAGCCTTTAATCGCTGTTGCTTTAACTTCGACATCGGCAAATCTATCTTGCGCAATGGCAGTGTTAAACGGTGAAAGTGCCAATGGGCTCGCGGCAATAAGCGCAGCCAAAATATGGGTTTTAAAACGAGGTACAGTTTTCATTATTATTTCCTTGTTAGAAGCCTGTTTAAATAAGACCTCTTACACTATGACCCAATTTCACAATTAGATCATTTTTTCATCATCAGGGATCTCGCCTACGTATTCAAAACGAGGAAGCGTTTGCCCGCCTTTTTCCACCGTTTCGAAAAACATTTCCAGTGGACGCACCCACAGCGCTTTTTCGCCGTAGCACGGACGATAAACCACAAGCTTACTTTCATCTTCTGAATGGGTAGCAATTTCATATACATCATATAAGTTCCCTTTGTAGTGCTTATAGCGACCGGGGGTTTTAAGTTGTTTAGCGTTCATAACGTCCTTCTCGAAAAATTGAGTCAAATATTAAAGGTCAGTTAGCCTTCGCTTTACATTAAAGGTTAACAATAGCGCGCTGCTAAGTACTTTCAAAAGGCAAAACCAGCTGTTGTGTTGATTGGTCGGCGGCGAGGCCTATGTGAACGCCCACAAGTCGAATACCCCGCCCTGTTGCTCGTTCAAAGGCTTCCTGCATGAGTGTACGAAAATACGCTTCATCAAGGGTTGCACAGCGATGCTCGACCGTGGTTAGCTGAAAGTCATTGAACTTAAGCTTCACGCCCTGCGTGCGAATGCGTACCGGTTTACCCGTTCGCTTTTTGTGATTATCCATTCGCTCTTGAAGCTTTTCAAACAAGTGGGGCAAGAAGTCGATACATTCATCAAGTGTATGTA
>Ga0105227_100034_pt1 | contig 63042 bp, 48 predicted proteins | sample Virmet3734_803_FD_89585 | JGI IMG/M metagenome (GOLD analysis project Ga0105227, IMG submission 89585) | Marine viral communities from the Southern Atlantic ocean transect to study dissolved organic matter and carbon cycling - metaG 3734_803 | ecosystem: Environmental > Aquatic > Marine > Oceanic...
CTTGGGGAAAATGGTAAGCAGTTTGCTAAAGAAATTAGTCAATGGCGCAGCGCCGAAGACAGCCTTATGTCGTGGGGTAACGATTGGGTGGTAGCGCAGACCAATACGCTACCAAAAAGTGATAAGAAGCAGCAAAGAACTAACGAACGTGCGCTAAAGCTAGTGGGAATGAGAAAGCTAGTAAGCGACATGTATATTAGACCGAATAACATTCTTGATGGTGCAAAAGGGGTAAGAGGAAAACTTCAGACACTGGGGTTGTCCAAGAAAGTCATGGTTTTTAGTGCCACTGACTTTGAAGACAAAATGCATAACAAGGCAATGGAGTTGTGGCGTCAGGATGATCTTGAAGAGCTTTATCGCAACGGATGCGAGGAAATTGAACAGTCGCTGAAGCATCTGCATCGCTTACCTCTTGAAGAAGCCACCAAAGAGTCATATGTCGTAGGTGATAGCGCGTTATATCGACTGGTATTCGACCCTTTATTACCATCGCCACTGGTGGATGTCGCTTTGCGTAAGCGCTATCGAGATTTGGTAAAACACTATGACGATGTAGGCGCAGAAATATGGCATCGCTTTTTATCAAAGAATTAGGTCAATAGACCCCTGAATTAAAATAGAAGTAGCCGAACTGGAAGTAAATATGACCGCATCAAGACCGTTATTTAAACATATTCGCAATCACACCGCGCTTTTTAGTGAACTATCGCAATATAGAAATGCAGCGGTAAAAACAATGGGGTTTAACGGTTATGAGTTTCACAAAACGCCAAAGTTTATTACTGAAGATGGCAGCAGGTTAACCATAGAGCCAGAGCGCAGTATCGTTCTACCAAAAGTGAATACATTGTCGGGTTTGAAAAGAAAACTGACGCAAGCTATTCCCACTTTACATATGGTTGAGCACAGCGAAATTGGTTATCGGTATCCGACAGCCGCACTTGCGGGTTTAGATGCCCCATTTATTAAGCGTATGCGCTCTGAATATTTTCACAAAGTAGATGAAGATCGCAGTATCTGTAGACCCGTAAATTTATCTTATGGCATAAAAAGCCGAGGAAAGGCCGATAACCGTCAAGAATACGAAGTATGGATGCCAGATGAAGCACCGGATCAAAACCCGTTGCCTTTACTCATCGATCTTTACGGTGAAGACCTGCCAGATGACGTACGTCACTTTGTAGAACAGCCCTCTAAAGTTCACGGTTGGATGGGCGTTAAGCGGGCTGCGTTTGAAGCCCTGTATACCAACCCTCAATATTGCGGTGATCTCATTGTTTGTGTTGCTATGAGTGTTGATGCATACAATATTGGGGCTAAGCCGGATTTAGCCTATTCGCCCGAAGCAGAAAGCTCTATTGCAGTAAGTAACGCGGAATTTGAGTGGGAAATAGAAGGTTACTACGCACCGCGTGGATGGGCGTTTGATCACGACGATGTGTGGTCTGCAATCAATCATACGTTAGAAGCGGTTAATGCGCCATTAGACGAGCTGTACGGTAACCAGATTATTCCCATCGCAGAGAGTAAGACTGAGCGTATCCTCTCTACCCTGAAGTCCCTTGGCGTAGAACAGCAAGAGGTTGATGATTTAAATTTACAGCCTTGGGAATTTATGCGTACTGAAAGTGCACACAGAATGAAAGCGCACGATCCAAGTCGATCGGTAAATTTACTGGGTAGGTTAAATAGACTGTTTTACCAACCTGAGCAGCAACTACCTTCCATCAATTGGATGCATGATTTAATTTCATAGTTCTGTGAACAAGACTCTGCATTATTGCTCAAAGAGTCTTCCAATAGATTTTTAGTTTCAGACGCGCTGAGCTCTGTTGCCAGCGCGTTTTTGTATCTACCGCTCAACCGCATCTGCCAGCATTATACCCAACTTATAAATAGCCAAAGCTGTAACGAAAAAGACTTATATGTAAATGTTTATACAAAACTTGTTATTTTTTGTAAATAACTTTCAGTTTCGGCGTGATCTGTCTGTTTATTTTGTATTTTCTGTAATTTAATTACGAAAATTGCTTTATTTTTTGAAAGTATTGTTCATAATGTACACATCACTTAGGTGATATCTAATTTAGTTACAAAATAGGAATTCAAAAAATGAAACTGTCTACTTTCGCTATTGCTTTAACGCTATCTGTTGCTGCAACTCAGTCTTTCGCAAAAGACATCGCACTTAAGCCAATTAACGATAATATTGAAACACAAGCGTGTTTGACTGCAGCTAAAGATGGTTTTGGTCCTGCATTGCGCCTTATTCGCTCAAAAGGTTTTAATGCGGAAGAGTTTAGTGCATCAGTTCGCTGTAACGGCGAGTCACTTCGCACGTTCGCTTACATGTACAAAAACAACAAAGCCTCTGACAACGCTAAAACTGTTGCTCTTGTTGCTAAAAACAAAGATGTAGCTTCGCAAGCATGTTTAGAAGCGCTGTCTGTAGGTAAAGAAGCGGCACTAGCAAAGTTTGATTTAGAAGGTGAAAACATTATCTGCAACCACAAAGCAATTTCTGACTTTGTTCGTGAATACAAAACGGAAAACGTGGTTGTTCGCACTGCTGCTGAATAAGCCTGCGAAAAGGGTAGCAACCTACTGCTAATTCTATGTACAGTTTCATGGCCTTTCGCTTAAAAGACGAAAGGCCTGACACTTTACAAATTTTATCTCTCAGTCTCTTTTCCCTTACTGGCTATTCTTGCCACACGTTAGCGCTTATATTTCAAAATAAACTCAACGCCTCACGTATAGTTATTGCGCTTCTCCCGAATGAACTAAGTGAAACTCAGTCTGTCTATTATCTAAATACGTCACTGACTTACCGTCAAAAAACGCATCTTCTTCCAGCATAATTCTTATCTCTTTGTTCCACTTCTCAATAAAACTCGCTGCATTAAGTTCTATAGAGTACGCAGTTTGTGCAAACATTGGGTAATCACCTTTAATAGGCACTCCTTCTTGTGCATCCCACATTCCTATAGTTGGGCCAGCTGCATGCCCATGAAAACCAAGCGGGTGAGTGTAAATAGCAGGCGTGATACCCTGTTCTATAGCCTGCTGTCGCGACATATTTAAAATAGTGTTACCTGTTCTTCCTACTTTAAAATTACTGGTTAGTATGTCTTGCAACTGGTTACCGGCTTTGAGCGCATTTTTGAGTGACGCTGGTGCGTCTTTTTCTCCGGGCTTTAGCACGTAAGCATGCTGTTGTTGATCAGTGTTAAGCCGAAGGTAAGTAATGCCAAAATCAACGTGAATTAAATCACCAGGTCGAATAATATTTTCGCCAGGGCGCTTACTAAACGCACTGATTTGATCAAAAACTTCGCTGTCTTTACGTTGGATAGAAACAGTAGGGTGGAACCAGTTGGTTAAGCCTAGTGCGCGAGTTTGATCGCGAAGCCACCAAACCACGTCATCGGTTGTAGTGACATTAGGGGTAATGACTTCATTAGAAAATGCCGTGGCGATAAGCGAATGGCCAATTTGCGCAAGAGCAGGGTAGTGCTTCATCTCTAACTCACTACGCGTCTCTAGCCAACCAATAGCAAGCATTTCACCGCTTACCACTCGACGTTTGAATTGATCAGATAGTGTGGCCATAAACCTATTGTATTCGGTTGATGTCATACCGTCTGCAAGGGCAAAAGCATCGGAAGTATTGATAGCAATTTTCGTCGGGTTTCGCGATTCTATAATGTGTTTCAACGCTTGCCATTGATCGGGTTGGGCTTCTTTGTCCCACGCCTTTTTAAATAGTGAACCTACTGCGTATCGCGCTACTGCTAACTTTTCAAGGGAGCGACCATTCCCAGGATTATAAATGACTAACATGGTATGGCGCCTAGCAGCTAGCCATGTAGAGGGCAGCATGGTCTTTAAAACAGGATCTTCATTGTACTCTCGTGACATCAGCACCCACATGTCGATGCCTTCACGCTCCATAATTCCAGGGAGTACATCACTGAAACGTTGCTCAAGAATAGTGTCAATTAATGCGCTACGTTCTTTCATTGAGAGAGCTGAGTTAGCTAGTGCACTGAAACTGAAGAGGGTGAGTAGAATAAATATAACTTTGTTCATATGCATTCCGTTGATTTTTTTCATAACTTTTCTATTTTCTGTCTATTATTTATATCGTTAACACGTAAATTATGCTTTGTATATATAAATCAATTGAGTGGCTATCTTGATGAAACTACCTTAATCTCTTGAAGCAAAAATAGCGGCGCTGACTAGTTTGAAAACGTCGTTAGAAGGGTGTATTGGCTGTGGGTGTTTGTCATTAGAACGCTGCAGGCTATACAATAACGACGATAAAGTGGCAGCCCGGGGCAGTGGCGCCCAGTTGCTCGATGATAACGTGCAGTCTCAATTTCTAATTTCCAATAAAAAGTAGCGCTTCATGCACCCAAGAAATCTTCACAAGAACGGCTATCCCATGGATGCGCTGTGCCAGTCGTATCCCGCACTTAAACCTTTCTTAGTGCGTGCAAAAAGTGGCAAAACGAGTATCGATTTTACCAATCCCAACGCGGTAAAAGCGCTCAACGCTGCGCTGCTTTTCCACTACTATAAGCTTGAATATTGGGACATGCCGGAAGGATATTTGTGTCCGCCTGTTCCAGGTAGAGCCGACTATATTCACGGCATTGCCGATTTATTATATCAATCTGATGAAAAGCGAGACGCTGTTCGCGGTCTCGCTGTTCGCGGTCTAGACGTGGGCGTGGGTGCCAATGCAATTTACCCCATTATTGGAGTGGCCTCGTATGACTGGGAATTTGTGGGCAGTGATGTAGACGGCCAAGCGGTTAAAAGTGCTACGCGAATAGCGAGCAAAAATAAAAGGCTAACCAATAAATTTAGCGTGCGAAAACAAGCCGATAGTGCACATATTTTTGAGGGTATTATTAAGGATAACGAGCATTTCACTTTTACTATGTGTAACCCACCTTTTCATAAGTCTGCAGAAGATGCGTTACTCGGCACTCATCGAAAAACATCAAATTTAGTCCGTAATAAGCACAAGCGTGGTGGCAAACTACCGGCAAAATCACCAAAGGGGTTCGCTCATAGCGCGAAATCAAAAGGGCATAACAAGGTTACAGAAAATGTCGCGAAACAGGCCAACCTAAACTTTGCGGGTCAAGCGAACGAACTGTGGTGTGAAGGCGGCGAGCTTGCGTTTATTCAACGCATGATTAAAGAAAGCGTTAACGTAAAAGACAATGTTGAATGGTTTACCTGCTTGGTATCGAAAAGCGCGCATTTAAAGCCACTTAAAACGAGCATTAATTACTACGGCGCGCGTGAATGTGAAGTCATTGATATGGGGCAGGGGAGTAAGGTAAGTCGCTTTATCGCGTGGTCGTTTTAGCGACTATTTAGCGGCAAGTTCCAACAACAAAAGCCATAAAAAGCGTGCGCATTAATAACGGCATGCGCACGCGTTAACTTTATGCTTAGCCCTTGTTTTCTATATTAGAAAATAGTACTTAAAAGCAGGCTTTAGAAGCTAAACGTTTTAGATACACCAAATACAATACGCTCATCAGCAGTATCGTAATCTAAGTTAGTATTTTCAGCCGCGATTTCGAAATCAAACCCTTCGTAACTCGTTTGATAAGCTAAGCGGTAATGATAAAACGAGGTTTCATCGTCTTGCCAAATCCACTTGTCGCTGTCTAGCGAGTTCGACACGTCGAAACTTGCGCGTAAATAGTGGTTCGGGGCGAGTTCGAAGGTATGGGCAACCATTGCGATAGCGTGTTTAGCGCCAGTGCCAAAGTAGTCCCATGTGTACCAAAAGTTAAGCTCTGAACTTCCGTAATCGTTAGCGTAACCAAATTTAGTATAAACTTCCGGGTAGTTACCGTCGCTTGAATTGTCACCACCGTGATACGAGTAGTAGGCAATACCGTAGTCGATGCTAACGGTGTCGGTAACCATTTGATAGCTACCTACGTAAAAGTCCCATTCAAGGTTGGTGTCGCCACCAAAATCTACGTTAGATGCCCACGTGCCAGCGTAAGTTCCGTTTTCGAATGCTTTATCAACGCCGCCCTGTAGCGCTGGATCATTTTGGGTCTGGCTGACTCCGTTAAAGGTATAGTCAGAAACCGCTGAGATGTTCGCGCTCCAATCTGCGAAAGATGCTGATGAATAAAGTGTTGCCGCAATAGCAGCAGTGAATACACAAGAAGATGTTAAAGACGCATACGGTTTTTTCATTGTTAAACACCTGTTTTTATCATTGTTTGTATTCGCTTCTCAATTAACACCCTTTAGATGTCTTGCGATAGGCAAGACTTGCCCCGTTGGCTCATTACTGAGCCAATGGGAACAAAAAGTGGGAAGCGATAAATTGCGTTAATTAGTTAAGATTTTCTATTTTCGTAAAGTCGATTTTGTTTTCTTTCGGCGAGGTTTTAATCGCCGTTACCGATTTAAACTTCTGACTTAGAATGAAAGCAAAGCAGCTAAAGAATATGGCAATAACTAGCGCGCCAACCCACTGGATTTGCAAGAAATCTAATTTGAATAATAACGTTAGCAGCGACAGTGCAACGATATTCAAGGCGATGTAATTGGTCTTGCCTATACGTTCAACCGATATGTTGAGGTTATCTGTGTAAAGCCTTATTAATGAATCAAGAGAGTTGATTACAAACACAACGCCGACAAAAACCATCGCTAAATTAGTGATACCTTCCGTTGGGATCCCTGCGCTGTGATAATGGTAAAGCACAGAGAACCAAGCTGCGATAGGAATAGACGGAATGACCATCATTGCCAGTAACACTTGATAGGTTCTAAGGCCGCCTACAAATCGAGATGTAAATTGGCCGATCATGATGCTCCAACTAAACCACCAGAACAGATAAAATGCATGATATTCATTGATAGGCAATACAAAGTTATCAATGTTAGCAAAGTAGCCACCAATAAGACCTAGATTGGTGAAATACGCCATCATTTTGCTTTCGCCAAATATGAATGCGCCGGCCCACATGCCAACAATTAAGGCAATAAACACCCACGTTGTGGTTAGGCTTAAAATACGTACATACTTAATGCTTGTACTTGAGTAAACCGCAAACGCAATGGCCGCGAAAACAATCAGGTAAAAGGCGGGTACGATAGATTCACCGTCACCGACAGAGGGCAGATACCAAGGTAGGTTCGAGAGCAACAAAAATGCCGTAAAAGCACAGGTGCCAATGATCACAACGTTGTTAACTAGCTTAACAACAGGGTTTTCAAAGAATTTAACCTTGGGTTCGATTACGCAGAAATAAAAGCAAGTAAGAAAGTAGAACCCCCAAATTAAGAAACCCCAAAAGCCGAACTCGATAGCGAGTGGGTTGGTGAATGCATATTCAGGACTTGCGCTTATGTCAGCATAACCTGCAAATTCGGTTAGCGGGAACATGATAAGGCCCACGTCTAAACCTGAGGTGAAAAGAATAGCAATAAAGGTAAAGGTTCTAACTGGCGTTACGCCAACCACTTTCATGTTGCCCCATTTAAACAAAATGTACGCGACAGAAAGTAGGGTAAAAATAATGCCTGCACTAAGCCATACTGTCATTATCACCCTCCCAGTATTGATAAAAATGTAACATGTTTTTTCCTTTTTTAGTTATTAAACAGCCCACCCAGCTATGCATCAGCCATATAAAGGCGACATATAGGCACTGTGGATGATGCGCTTGAAGTAACTACAAGCGCATTGGTGCAAAATAGAATGAAATAATTAGCGCTGTTCGGTTTGCCAATTCGGGTGAATAGACACAGGTACGTCCTGTGATGGCAGCGCCGGCTTACCCAAAATCATATCCGCAGCTTTTTCTGCCACCATAATGGTTGGCGCATTCAAGTTGCCGTTTGGAATAGTTGGGAAAATAGATGAGTCGACCACCCGCAGGCCTTTAATGCCGTGAACTTTCGTTTGTGAGTTCACGACCGCCATGTCGTCTTCGCCCATTTTGCAAGAACACGATGGGTGGTAGGCGCTTTCAACAGCTTCACGTACAAAGGCGTCTATTTCTTCATCCGTCTGAATGTGTTCGCCAGGCTGTATTTCGCCGTCTCTGAAGTCGTCGAATGCTGACTGAGCGATAATTTCTCTTGTAAGTCTTACGCATGCTCTAAACCCTTCAATATCATCTTGGTGCTGTAGGTAGTTGAACAAAATCTTAGGCGGCACCGTTGGGTCGGCTGACTGAATAGTGACGCTGCCTCGACTTTTAGGCTTGTTATGCCCTACGTGAACTTGGAAGCCATCGCCGTCAAACGCTGACTTTCCGTCATAGCGAATGGCCGCAGGCAAGAAGTGGTATTGAATGTCAGGCCATTCCACATCGGCCTTAGAACGGATAAAAGCGCACGATTCGAAATGATTTGTTGCTCCTAAACCAGAGCGGTTTAGCAACCAACGGGCACCAATAAGGCCCTTTGAAATAAGACCTAGTTTGCGGTTTAGCGTAATCGGTTGTTTGCATTTATATTGGAAGTAAAACTCCAAGTGATCTTGCAAATTCTGACCCACGCCCGGCAGGTGATGTTTTACGTCAATTCCCGCTTTGGCTAAGGCTTCGCTATCACCAATACCTGACAATTGAAGGATATGTGGTGAGCCAATTGAGCCCGCGCTTAAAATAACTTCGTTAGACGTACGTGCCGTTTCGGTTTTACCGTTAACCACATACTCAACGCCTTTAGCCACTTTGTCTTCTAGCACAACTTTAGTTACCAGTGCGCCTGTTACGATGGTCAAATTCTTACGGTGTTTAACAGGGTCTAGGTATTCGCGACTCGCAGAACTGCGCACGCCATCTTTAACGGTCATATGCATAGGGCCAAAGCCCTCTTGTTGCTTGGCGTTGTAGTCGCTTGTAATGTCATAGCCTGCTTGTTCGCCGGCTTTAATGAAGGCCGTGTAAAGCGGGTTCTTCATTTCATTACCGTTATTGACGCCCAGTTCGCCATTGCCGCCACGGTAAGCATCATTGCCTTTGTACCAGGTTTCAGCTTTTTGAAAATACGGGAGACAGGCTTGGTAATTCCAGCCTTCTGCGCCGTGGGCTTCCCATTCATCAAAGTCTTTTGCATGTCCGCGCACATACACCATGCCATTGATAGAAGAAGAGCCACCTAACACCTTTCCGCGAGGACAGTGCATTTCGCGATTGTTTAGATAAGGTTCTTTCTCGGTATTAAACTGCCACGCGTACTTGTCGGTATTCATAGGAATAGACAGCGCTGTTGGCATTTTGATAAAAATGCTTTTATCAGAGCCACCGGTTTCAAGCAGCAGCACCTTGTGTTTAGGGTTTTCCGACAAGCGGTTCGCTAATACACAGCCGGCAGAACCTGCACCTACAATAATGTAATCAAACGTTTGCATATTCACTCCTTAGGACGCGCCTTAAAACGGGCTCTCTATTTCGCTCATGCCAACGTAAACCGACTTGGTTTGCGTGTAGCTATTAAGCGTTTCAACCCCGTTCTCGCGGCCAATACCTGACTGCTTATAACCGCCTACAGGCATTTCCGCGGGTGAGTTTCCATAAGCATTAATCCAGCAGATACCAGCTTCAAGCTGGTGAATAACGCGGTGCGCGCGCTGAATGTCTTTACTGAATACACCAGCCGCTAGACCTAACTCAGTGTCGTTAGCTCGGGCAATAACTTCATCTTCGTCATCAAAAACTAGCACGCTCATTACCGGGCCAAAGATTTCTTCTTTCACGATAGTCATATCGTCGGTGCAGTCTGTGAAGATAGTGGGTTCAACAAAGAAACCGTTCGGAGCTGACGCAGGAGAGGCTGCGTTGCCACCCGTTAGAAGGGTAGCGCCTTCTTCCTTACCTTTAGCAATGTAGCCAAGTACAAGCTCTCGGTGCTTTTTAGAAATAAGAGCGCCAAGGTTTACGTTAGGGTCGAGCGGATCGCCCATTACAATGTTATTTTCCGTGCGGGTTTTCAGCTCGTCGATAAAGGCTTGATAGACAGAACGCTGTACAAAAACGCGTGTACAGTTGGTGCAGATTTCACCTTGGGTATAGAAATTACCAAGCATTGCCGCGCTTACTGCTTGGCTAATATCCGCATCTTCAAATACGACGAGCGGTGATTTACCGCCAAGTTCCATAGTGACATCTTTAAGGTTAGACGCAGCTGCGCTTTGCATTACCTTTTTGCCCGTACCCACTTCACCGGTAAATGACACCTTCTCAATGTCAGGGCTACTTGTAAGCCATCGGCCCACTTCAGCGGCACCTTGAACCACATTAAATACACCAGCAGGTACGCCGGCTTCGATAAAGATTTCGGCAAGTTTAAGTGCGCCCATCGGCGTTTCTTCAGAAGGTTTGAAGATAAACGCGTTACCGGCAGCAAGTGCAGGGCCTGATTTCCAGCATGCGATCTGAATAGGGTAATTCCACGCGCCAATACCTGCACAAACGCCAAGCGCCTCTTTACGGGTATAGAAAAAGTCACCGCCAACAGGCTGTTGCGTACCCAGTTGAGTAGGGGCAAGACCTGCGTAATATTCAATAACATCAGCACCGGTTTCAATATCTACGCAGTCAGCTTCTTGAATCGGCTTGCCCGTATCAAGCACTTCAAATTTTGCTAGTTCGTCATTACGTTCTCGAAGCAGCGCCACCGCTTTATTTAGAATGCGGGTTCTTTCAATTGGCATCATTGCAGACCAAACCGCAAAGCCTTCTTTTGCGCTTTTTATTGCTTCTTGTTGAATGAACTCATCAGCCACTTCTACGTGGTAAATTACTTCACCGGTTGCGGGGTTGGTTACTGCAAAGGTCTCTTTGCTTTTGTTTGCCATCGGCTTGCCGTGAATGAAATTCTGATAAGTCGGTAATGACATGCATAAACTCCTACGTTAAAAAGGTGCTGAAGATTCTCGCCAAATAGTTGAAGCTAAAAATGTGCAAATAAATACATAACTATAGTTTCAATACGATGAATAGTGTTGAAACTATTTTTCTCTTTCTTAAGAGATAACGTTTATATCAAGTGCTTCACGCTTCATTAAAATCACCGTTACTTTCCAAGCCTGCTGTGCCTCGAACCGTCTATTTTAAGCGCTGAAACGCTTCGTTCTTAACAGTGATTTTATTTTAATTGGTCGTTCAATAAAAATAAATTGTATAGTGCTCTAATTATTATTTCAACTTTGTCTTAGTGACGGAGAGGGAAAACACATTCATTTTAAGTGAGTGTTAATCAACTAAATAACTGCTACATAAGTAAAAAATCGAAAACATTAAAAAGTGTCTAGTGTCGGCATTTTTTATCACTGAGCGGGTATTTAGGCTCATGACCTAAAGGAAAATGTTTAGCTGAAACTAATTATGTTAGGCGAGCGCTGTGATAGTTAGGGTATATGCTTGAAGGAACACGGAATAAAACAGCTTCAAGTCATAACGCAAAAAAAAGCGTTGTTCAAGTTCGCAGGGAGGGAGAAGGCGAGTAAGAATGGGTACGCTCACTCGCCTTAGGGCAAATTGCCGATTACGTAGCGTGTACGTCTACTTAATTAGGCTGCAGTAATAGTTACCTGAATTGACCGAGAGTGTCGCTTCATCGCCTTTATTCCAAAAAACGACGTTTTTGTTATTCGTATATTTCGCGCCAGATGCCGCGCGCGAAAGCTGCACAATATGATGTGTATTGTTAAGTGTTAATGCCAAAGTGTCTGGACCTAAGCTGTTAACTTTCAGTGAGGTAGTATTCGCGCTGGGGGTTTCGCAGTCATAAACCTTTGCACTGGGCTGTGGCGTGTTAACTCGATCCTGTTTTTCACTTACGGGGCGTTGCTGGAGGTTGGTCGCTTGCGGTCCATTAGGTGTCGGCTGCATAGAGGACAGTGACCCCGAGGTGTTAATGGCTTTGACCGTTTCTACTTTATTGCTGTCAAATAGGGTAAGTAATGTATTTTTATCGATAGCGTAAAAAGCGGTCTCTGTAAGTGCATCAATAAATTGCTGCTCTTGTTTCATTAATGCTGGGGCGCACATCTTTCTGCTTAGTGCGATATTGTCAGTGGTTAAAGTAAATCGCTCGTCGCTTTCACTTTCTACATTGATGGTACCCGTGTATCGGTTACATCCTGTGCTACCGCTTATACGGTTGTTACTGATGTTCATAGTAATATTGCTGTAATCAATAATACCGCCTTGTTTAATACTTTCCACTTGCCAGTGACTATCGGTAAAGGTCGTTAGCTCACTCGGGGTTGATTGCGCACCTAAATCTGATGAAGGTGAACCATCAATATCGGGTGACGTGCTGCAGGCTGCTAAAGAGAAAAGTGCGGCGCCAGTTAACGCCCCAAGATACGTCCTGTAGGTCATAAATACTCCCAATCATCTTTTGTTAATAGCACTATGAGTGAAATAGTATGACTAAGTTCACCTTTGCGTTACTACTGTCGTGAAGACGACAGTTCGTTCGTTAACGTACAGAGTAAACTGGTATTTCGAGATAACTTGTCGTAGATACAGTATGAAAAATTTAGAACAACATTTAAGTGAATACGCAAAGTACCACAGAGACCAACGAAATATATATACCCATTATATTGGTATACCGCTTATTGTTTATTCAGTGTTTTGCTTACTGAGCAAGCCAGCCTTTGCGGTACACCTTCCGCTAATTGGTACGATTAACGCGAGCCCGGCACTGTTTGTTTGGCTTATCAGTAGTGCGTTTTACATTAAATTAGATGTAAAGCTTGGCCTTATAATGGCGCTTATCACTGGCGCCATGGTTTATTTTGCTCAGCCTATTGCACAGTATGGCGTAGGTACATGGCTGGCTATCTCATTGGGCATATTTGTAGGGGGCTGGATCTTGCAGTTTATCGGTCATCATTTCGAAGGCAAAAAGCCTGCTTTTGTCGATGACATAATGGGGTTAGCCATTGGGCCATTGTTTGTATTAGCGGAGCTGAGCTTTGAACTAGGCTTCAGGAATGCACTAAAAGAAGAAATTGAGCGCCGTTCAGGCCCTATTAGATAGCACGAGATAAGATAGTCAGATGCGCGTTAACGTTATCAACATTAACGCGCATTTCGAATGCTGGGCCCTTTGCTCACCTTGCTATTTAAAGGTTTTTTGTTCAACCGGTGGTATCTTCTTACGTTAGCCTTTCATTTTTTCTAAGGTTTCTTTTCGCAGCTGAAGTTTAGATGCTGCGAATGCTTGGGAAGGCAGCATTTTAAGTTGTTCCGCGTATCCCATAGCCGTTGCTAACACTTTTTCTTGTGGCACAGCTACATCTAAAAAGCCCGCTTTCACCGCTTCGTTACCTTGATAAATACGAGAGAAAAGTAGCGCTTCGGTTTGGCTCGTGTTAGCAAGCCTTGCTTTGGCGAGTTCCATACCAAAAGGCGGTAGTACCATACCGATAGCCGTCTCGTTAAGGCCGTATTTCGTATCCGCATCTTTACCTATGCGTAAGTCTGACGCCATAAGCATAATAGCGCCCATTGCGATACTGTGGCCTTCTGCAGCAACAATAACCGGTATTGGAAAGCTATAGAGGCGTACAATTAAATCAGCCCCTTTCGATACAAGCTCGTGTTGTTTTTCTTTGTCCCCAGACTTCATAACTGATAAGTCGAACCCGCCGCAGAACTTGCCTTCACCGCCATGCAGTACAACGGCTTTCGCGTTTTTTTCTGCTTCATCAAGGGCATTGTTGAATTGCTCAATAAGGGTAAAGCCAACTGCATTAACTTTTCCGTCATCAAACGTAATGACTGCAATATCGTTATTAATCGCTAAATTAAACGCCATGGTATGTCCTGTTACTTTCTAAGTAGGGGAAGTCAAAACTTCAATGTACGTCACACTGCATTCGGTGCAACTTTCTAGCAGTGATTGTAGGTAATTGATATTTATTATGATAGTGCTTTGTTGCTCATTATGGGGATAACTAATTTTAACCAGAGCAAGCGAAGTAATTATTTTTTTCCTATGACTAGCCAAAAGCCTGTCCCTTTTTACGCTATTAAAACGACTTGCTGCTTTGCGTTTTTCGCTGCATACCTTACACTTGCGCCGAAAGTTAAGAAAAGGGTTGTGATAATGAAACTAAGTGATGTGAAGAAGCTTCATCAGAAGAAATATAGAAACCAGTTTGGCTTCTATTTGGTGGAGGGGGAGCACTTAGTTTTGGAGTTGCTTAAAGTGAGTGATGACGACCACGGCTTTTTTAACGACATTACGCTTTACGCGACGACTGAATATGAGTCTTGGATAAGCCAAAATAGCGATATTTCCCGTGCTAATATTAAGGTACAGATCGTATCTTCTCAGCAAATGCAGCAACTCAGCGACACAACATCGCCTCAAGGAATCATTGCTCGGGTACCGTTGCCTAAAACCACAACAAGCACTTCAGATTTTAAAACTGCTATCAGCGAACAAGCGAAGTCTTCACAGAGCAAGTATATTTATCTTTATGAAGTGCAAGACCCAGGTAACTTAGGCACTATTTTAAGAACCCTAGCTTGGTTTGATAACTTCACGTTATTGCTTAGTCCCAATAGCGTAGATCCCTTTAATTCTAAAGTGGTGCGGTCCAGCATGGGCGCTATCTTTCATGTAAATATGGAGCTTAACGTTCCGTTAGATACGCTAAGCGAACGCTTTGAGCGCTTTGCTTTTTTAGACATGAATGGGGCTAATATCAAAACCAAAGGTTTTAAAGACTTTCAGTGCTACCTGTTTGGCAATGAAGCGCGAGGTGTACCTAGTGAATCATTAAGGCAATTAAACGCAACAGCCTTTACCATTTCTGGAAGTGGTAACATTGACTCATTAAACTTAGCCAGCGCCGTTAATATTTGCGCTTACGAGCTAAGGCGCTAAGTTCAGCGCCTACTACACGTTTACGATAGGAATTAACCATGGCATTACAATGGTTCCCTGGGCACATGCACAAAGCCCTTAAAGAAATAAAAGAGTCACTTAATCAAGTTGATATTCTTATTGAAGTATTGGATGCGCGAATTCCTTATTCGAGCGAAAACCCCGAGATTGCCAAAATTCGGGGCGACAAGCCGTGTATCAAAATTCTTAATAAATACGACTTGGCAGACCCAGAATTAACCGCCCTATGGCAAGAAAGCCTCGAAAAAGAACGGGGGGTTAAAACCATAACCACATCGAGTGACAACCCGGGTAATAGCAAGCAACTCATGCAGTTGATTCGCAGTATTTGTTCCTATAAAGAAGGCCAGCCAAAAGCGATAAAAGCAATGATCACGGGTATTCCAAACGTAGGAAAGTCCACACTGATTAATATCCTTGCAGATCGAATAATTGCGAAAACAGGTAATGAACCCGCCGTAACGAAAAGTCAGCAACGCATCAATTTAGGCAGCGGCATTATTTTATTCGATACCCCAGGGGTACTGTGGCCTAAACTAGAAAACCCGAACTCTATATATCGATTAGCTTCATCTGGCGCGGTAAAAAATACTGCTATGGAATATGACGATGTTGGCTTTTTTGCTGCCGACTATCTAATTAAAGCCTACCCAGAAGTAATGAAAGAGCGTTTCAAGCTAGACGAGCTTCCTTCAACTGAAATTGAGTTTTTAGAAGCAGCGGCAAAAACGCGTGGTGCTATCGCTTCGGGGGGACGGGTTAATTTACATAAAATCTGTGAGATCCTTCTTAAGGAGTTGCAGTCTGGTAAGCTTGGTCGGGTCACCTTAGAAACGCCAGAAATGCTAATTTGTGAAAAAGAAGAAATGGCTAAGGCTGCCGCTAAAAAAGCCGAGGCAAAAGCAAAAAGAAAAGAGAAGTTCAAAACTGGCTCTCTAACGCCTGACAAAAAAGATAGAAAAGAAAAGCGCGAGGAAAAGCGCCAAGAACAAAGCCGCAGAATGCGTAAAAAATAAGAAATTAAAAAAACTTTTAATTTTTGCATCTAAGCATCTTTCTTATACGTTTGGTTAACGTGCTGTTAACATTTTTTAGGGCGCCGCCCTTAAGTTAGCAGTGCGTACACTCAACAAGAATAGGATGCCATCATGCAAAAACGTCCGTTATTTTTACCTACACTCACCTTACTCTCTTTAAGTATCGCCTCACAATTTGCCATTGCCGATCGCAACAAGGGCAAAGTACCCATTGTGACGCCCGAATGCTCAAACATTGAAGTCTGCAAACAAAAAGGGGTTTTTACGGACCCGTTTGAAGAGCCACTCGTATCGGGCGAATTTCCCGACCAAAACAACACCAATATAACCAACCCGATAAACAATTACCCTGACAATGGGAAATGTGAGGAGAACGAGGATGGTGTACTGAAGTGTAAACCTGCCGCAGGGAGTCTTGCGCTTTTAAACGATGGTCGTGTGCTCTATTTCAATGCGTTAGAAGGTACCGAAAATGTTGAATACAACGCACTGCTAGAAATTGGTTCAGCAATAATCAACGACCAAACTCGCGTTCTTACCATGAAAAATGACAATGCGAGTTGGATTGCTCCCTCGCCGGTAGATGCAGGCGCAAACCCAGATGGTAATGATTCAGAAACCATTATTGGGGATATTACCGGCCTGTTAGGTACGAGTTTGCCAGTAGACTTGAATACCGACGATGACCGAACTAATAACGATGGTGCGTTATTTTGCGCAGACCTAGTAGGCTTACCTAACGGTGAACTTATGGCAGTGGGCGGTACAGATTACTACCATGAACCTGGGGTTAATACCAGCTTACTAGGAGAGCCAATTAATTTTGGTTTATCTGAATTAGAAGGCCTTAAAAACAGCCGCATTTTTAATCCAGAAGATAACAGCTGGCGCAAAACTGGGGACATGAACTTTGGACGTTGGTATCCCAGCGCCTTGTCTCTGGCTAACGGCAATGTATTGGTAGCCAGTGGTGTAACTAAACTCGTGAAGCCCGTTTATTTAACGCGGCCTGAGACTTCAGGTAGAAACGTAACGGTGACTGAAACCTACGATACCTCGTGCGGAGAATGGACTGACAACGGGCCGCTAGCAGAGCGTTCACTACCGCTATACCCAAGGCTTCATCTATTGCCAAACGGGCACGTGTTTTACAATGGTGGCGGGCAAGCGTTTAATCCTTTTGGGCAAAGTTATGACCAAGCCTTATGGAATATTGTTGCGGCATATGATCCCTCTTCAAAGACGTGGGCAGATTTAGGCTTCGCTGGACTACCTCCCCACCTTAATGAAGCGGGTATAAGCGACTTGGCAAGTTTCCTAAACGTTACCAATACGCAATCAGACACCTCACTTAATGGCTTACTTACGGGGCTCACTGAAGAGTTTATTGCTAACCCGTTTGATGCATTGGCACCTGTTATCGACGACCCCTATCGATTGGCCGATGTACAATCGCTATTGGGCGCTGGCTTTAGAGGTTCTACGTTCTCAATGATGCTGCCGCTAACGCCAGACAGCGAAGGAAAGTACAGTAAAGCCGAGTTTCTTACCGCGGGGGGAGTGTTGACCGGTGTGGCTGCTACTAGCCCAGGGTTATATGTAGGCACTAACTTGGCGCGTATAGACTCGGTCACGATTGACGGCGAAAAAATGCTTTATGATTCACGTTCTACAGGCAGCCTTACGCAAGGACGTTGGTACGGTACGGGCGTATTGTTGCCGACTGGAGAGGTGCTCGTTGTATCCGGTGCTGATAGAGATGAGGTTGTGTTACCTGGTTCAGGTAAGCCCATACTAAAAGCTGAGATATTTGACCCAGAAACGGAAACCTTTAAGCAGGTCGCAGAACAAAATAGGCCGCGTACGTACCACAACTCTGCAGCGCTTCTTCCCGACGGAAGCGTGTTAATTGGGGGGCATGCTCCGATTAACACCGCGTATGCGTATAGTGTTACCTTGCCAGGCTTCTCACCGAACGACGGCAGAGATCCTTCCTTTGAAATTTACAAACCTGCTTATATGTTTGGCGAGCGCCCTGCAATTGGTAAAAAGAACAAAACAGTTTCGGTGGGCGAACGCTTCCGTATTGGGTTAAAAAACGTTGACGAAGTATCGGCGGCAATGAACGCCAAGATAGAGTCGGCGGTGTTAATAAGAAGAACTAACATTACCCACCTTATCGACGGTGACCAGCGCAGCGTTATATTGCCTATCGTGCGCCACAACACCAACAGCATAGTGCTTGAAATGCCTTCACAACAAGCGGTAGTGCCGCCGGGTGATTATATGTTGTTTGTTAATGCACGCGACGAGGAGGGGAACTTGGTACCGTCAGCTTCTAAAGCCATCACAGTAATGGGTGAACTTTCGGCAATGTGCCAATAGGGGAGGTTAATATGTATACACGTATTATTGCTTTTATCGCGTTAACAAGCGTTGCTAGCGTTTTATCGGCTAATGCTTTTGCCCATGGCGCTTCTGCTGTTGCCGGAGAGTGGCTTCCGGTAATTGATAAGGAAATAACAAACGACACATCCATTTTATCCCAAGTTCAAAGCTCGCCTTTAGGCAACGAAATACTCGTGCAGTTTACGGGTGAAGGAAAGGTAGAAGTGCTCGGGGATGATAATGAACCCTTTATTCGTATCACCAAGGCTGGCGTATATGCTAATTGGGATCACCCCATGTGGTTTAAGGTGCAAACCGCAGGTCCGAGACCTTTGCCTGAATGGGTAACAGACGGAAAGCTAGAGTCTAAGTGGACATTAGTGAGCGATAAAAACTATTACGGCTGGTATGACAAACGCTTAGAAAAGACTGACGAACACTCGGATCATTGGAAGATTGCGTTAGCGGTAAACGGTGAACGTAGTGATATTGTTGGATACTTCAAATCGTTGGCGCCACCTAATGAACGGGTTTTGGTTACGGTTGACCGCGACTCTGCACCGATAGCAGACCTATCAGCTATGGTTATTCCAGGCGCTGAAAGCGCTATTAGAGTGAGTTACAGTGGCGATCATCATATGGTGGTACTTGATGAGTACGACGTGCCAATGATTCGTTTCAGCCCGAACGGAGTAGAAGTGAATACACAGAGTAAAGGTTGGCAACAGCTTGGCCGAGCGCCTTTAAATGGCAGTTCTAAGTGGGTGAAACTGTCTTCGCAAGCCGCCTATACGTGGCCAGACAGCCGTCTTAACAAAAGTGAGCAAGCGGGCTGGAAAATTCCTGTATTTTGCCACCAAGATAAGAAGGTGAAGTTCATTCAAGGAGGATGGGTCGAAATAGCTAGCCTCTAAGCTTGTAACTTTGCTATTGCAACAGTAACTTAAGCGATAGGTTTTTATAGAAGGCTGGGAAGCTAAGCTCGCAGCCCGCCTATCGCTTATTACAAGTTTTCGGGAGGAAATGTTGGCCAATAATGAAGACGTTACTTCAAAGCAAAGCGCTGTTGAACGAATGGGGATAAAGCGGTTTGATAAAACGCTGTTTGAAAACCTAAAAGCCCAGGCTGACAGAAGTTCCCGTCGTCGCGCTCATTTAAATGTACACAATAACTATCAAGATCCCGTTCAGCGACTCTTTATCGCGATGATGCCCGATTCATATGTAAGGCCACACCGACATACTCAGCCGCATAAGTGGGAATTTTTTATGGTACTCGATGGTGAACTCGACCTTATTTTTTTCGACGAACAGGGGCGTTGCGAGCAAAGAATTAGCTTATGTGCGAATGGTGAAACCAGCGGCGTGGAAATTCCGCCAAACGTGTGGCATGCAACCACCTGCCATAGCCCTGTTGTCTTTATGGAAGTTAAGCAGGGACCCTATGAGGTTACCGATGATAAGGGCTTCGCCCCATGGTCACCCGAGGAGGGGAGTGCATTAGTCCCAGATTTTCTCGCGCGAGTAAAACAGGTAAGGGAAGACGAGTATCTTGATGATAAGTAAAGGATTTAGCTCTTATGCTAAAGGTTCAATAACACAAGCATATAGGCACTTTCCTTTTTGGAAAGTCATTGCTATTGCTTATGGACATGCTATGGTTAAGGATAAATGTACGCGGTAAATAGGCAAGTTCAGCGCCGATATATCGTATAGACATCCTAAAACGCTTAGTCACGGCATAGGGCCGGACCGACAAGCGCATCGTGAAAAGAGAATTATTATGCAAAACGTTACAACGGTTTATTTTTATAATTTTAATTACTGATTGCACCTGACCATCGGTGTTCAGGGGCAGTATTGGCTTCTGGGCACAGCAGGTAGAACGTTTTGCAAAAGCCCAGAAGGTATCACCATCTGGGCTTTTTTAATGCCCGTAATTCTCGGTAAGAAACAATGAAAGAAATCACATTAGGTGACATTAGAAAGCAGCATAGAGTTAAACAAGAAGTCGTAGCGATGGCGTTGTCGGTAACCGCATCGGGCGTAAGCAAGTTAGAATCAAAGCGTATTCAAGACGTCTCTCTTCAGCGCGCGGCCGCCTATTTGGCTGCTGTGGGCGGTAATATGAAGATTGAGGTAACCATGCCTGATGGCGCTACCCTACAAGTAGGGTAGCGGTAGTGAGCGTGAGGTATTTCATTGAATAAACATATTTTCACGACTAATCGCTTTAACTAAAATATACCTTGGGTAAAATATAGCTAAATCGATTAAAAGGAGTCTCACATGGCCGTTCACGAAATAACTCACCCGCTCATTGCGCATAAACTCGGGCTTATGCGACATGGTAATATAAGCAGTAAGGACTTTCGCGAACTCGCATCTGAAGTAGGAAACCTTCTTACCTATGAAGCAACGCGAACACTACCTACCGAACGGGCAACCATTAAAAGCTGGTCTGGCGACGATGTGGAAGTGCGGCAGATCAAAGGTAAAAAAATTACGGTTGTGCCCATTCTTCGTGCCGGCCTAGGTATGCTTGAAGGTGTACTTGAGCTTATCCCCAATGCAAAAATCAGCGTTGTTGGGCTTTATCGCGATGAAGAAACGCTTCAGCCGGTGGCATACTTCGACAAGGTGGTGAAAAACATTGATGAACGTACGGCGCTTATTGTTGACCCTATGCTTGCTACAGGTGGCACCTTAATTGCGACCATAGACTTACTTAAGAAAAAAGGGTGTACCAAAATAATGGGGCTTTTTCTTGTAGCTGCTCCCGAAGGAATTAAAGCGGTTGTTGATGCTCACCCTGATGTTGATATTTTCACGGCAGCCGTAGACGAACGCTTGAACGAAAAAGGCTACATTTTGCCGGGGTTAGGTGATGCTGGTGATAAGATTTTTGGAACGCGCTAATGGCGATTTTTTCTAAATATTAAGCCGTACAGCATTTCGTTACACAACCTACTACTAGGACGTTAAAATTTGTAAGTTAAACGTTTAAGATAGTGTTATAGTGAAGGGTAGTCGCAGCGTATGCTTTCTACCCTTTTTTTATAAGTAAGGGTATTAAGTTCGTTAAGAGAGCTAATAATAATGAATAAAACAAAACTGACCCTTAAAGATGTTGCCGAGCAGCTGGGCGTCTCGACAGCAACAATCTCAAATGCTTTTAACCGCCCCGATCAATTATCGAAAGCAAAGCGCGAAGAAATATTAGCGCGGTGTCAAAAAATAGGATACAGCGGGCCGAATAAAGCGGCGCAAATCCTTAGAAAAGGCACGTCAAACATAGTGGCTTTGGTGCTCGCTGACAGTATTTCTTATATGGTAAGTGACCCCGTAGCGAGTACGTTTATCAAAGGCGTATCTTCTGCGCTACAAGAGAACAATAAACACTTACTCTTATATGCCGGAGACTCAGACAGCATCCTTGATGTTGTAGACTTTGTTGATGGCTTTATCTGCTATGGTCAGCCACGCAATTCCAATTTGGTAAAAGAGTTAGCCGCGTTAACAAAGCCTGTCGTCACAGTGGATTTTGATTTAGAGAAAAAGCCATCAATTAATATCGACAATGAAGAGGCTGCATATCGCGTCGCGCACCACGCGCTAAACGAAGGCGATAGTATTGCCATTCTTGGTCTGCGCCTCATTGATTCACCTTCGACTTGCCGTATTTACGATAACCCGCTTATTGATGTTGAAAGCTCAATTGCACACCGCCGTCTAGATGGTTACTTAAAGGCCGCAGAAGAAAAGAACGTCAACGTGAGCAATGATCGTATCTGGCATCTGCCGGAAAGTGATCGTCACTTTGCTAGACAAGCAGCCAAAGAGGTGTTGATGAGTTCACCACGTCCTAATGTAGTGCTGTGCATGAGTGACATCATTGCCTTAGAGCTCCTGCATATGGCGCTTGAAATGGGCATAAAAGTGCCACAAGAACTTAAGATTACTGGCTTCGATGGTATAGAGGAAGCTGAGCGCGCTCGACCAAGCCTTACTACTGTGTGCCAATCAAGCTCTGAAAAAGGCGTTCAAGCAACAAAAGCGCTGCTTGAAAACCTTGAGGCCAAAACTACATTGCCGTTTGAACTAAGAACTGGTGAAACGGTATAAGTCTCTAGCGTCGTTTATGTTGCAGCCTGCTTTTTAGTTCACAGCGATTAAAGAAGGTAGCGAGGTTGTCTCTTCAAAGCGCTCCTCTCGTGCTTTTAATGGGGTAGGTTGATTAGGTGCTGGTGGCGTCAGTATAGACGCTTCAAAATAGAAAAATTGAGAATCACTGTCTCAATAGTTGTGGGCCGCTACTAAGTCTTGGCATAGTAACGGCACCACGTATTTCTGTAACTCCTAATAAAATGCGTAGTTTAAATTGAGCATATAAGAAGGGCCAAACTCTCGGCGCAACGTAACGATTCCATTACCATCAATGGTTTCTTCTTTTTCGTCGGTAAGATTCACCCCTTGTAGTGAGACTCTTAAGCCTGCTAAGTATTCCATGCCGCTGTCAGCAAAGTCATAACTGATTTGCGCATCTACCTGCGTTACGGCGTCACGGGTAGCCGCTTCAATTTTATTAGAGCCGCCACGCTGATACGTTAAAAATTCAGAACGATCGGTTGCTGCAACCCTGAATTCAAAACCATTCATTTCGTAATACGCGGTAATACTGTAAGTATTGTCAGATTGACCTGGAATAGCGGTGCCATCTTCAAGTTCTGCGTCTAAAATCGTGGCAGATGCTGCAATGCCAAATCCATCTAATGCGTCGGCGAGCATTCGCAAAGGAATATTGGCAGTTAGCTCAATCCCTTTCATTTCACCTTCAAGGCCATCTTCGAAGAAAGAGTAAAAGCCTTGATCAGGAGGCGTAACTAAGTCTCCTACCTCGTATGGCGTATCCTCAGGGCCGTAGTTGCCCGCTACGTCAATAATCCTATCGTGAAAGCCTGGAATGAAATAGTTTGCGCCATCATTCGTTGCATCATTAGTAAAATCAATAAGTTGGTTGCCGTCGCGGGTCCAATTAACTAAATCTTTATAGAAGAGCGCAACGGACACATAGCCTTCGCCGTCAAAATAGTTTTCAAACGATATATCGAAATTATTCGCCTCTAATGGGCGAAGGGTTGGGTTTCCTGAGAATTTAGACCAAGGCGATCCATACGCTTCTACCGCAGCTTCAGTATTAGGTGTGGCAATAAGTTCTATATTTTGGTCGAATTTCACAAAGCCCGACGCTTTCATCTGGTCGATACGGGCGCGGCTAATGGTTTTTGAAGCACCGAATCGCAAGTAGCGATTTTCGTTAAGCTCGACGCTAACGTTAAGGCTTGGTAAAAAGTGAGAGTAGTCGTCTCCGTCAGTAATGATGCAGCCTGCATCAACAACTTGGTTACCATCGTCGTCACACACCGCAAAGTTGTCACCAACGATACCGATGAAGCCGGTTGAACTTTGGTCTGTTTGAACATATTGAGCACCCACATTACCTTTGACATTGAAGCCCTGGACCTCTGTTTCGAAATCGAGCTGGGCGTAAAGCGTGGTCACTTCTTCGTCAATGGTGTAGCTATCACCTAATCGGTCTGGCTCTAGAAGGCCCGCATCATTTAAGGTGTATTCGCCGTCGTTATAAGGGGCAAAGCCGTCGTAAGCGACAACGTACCCCATACCTGCCCATGTAAGGTCGGTTAAACCGTTGTATAGATATTGAGATGGAATAGCCTCGGAGAATGGGTAAGACGACGCGGTTGCAAAAAAGCCTTTATTATCTTTTGCTTTGCTTCGGTCGCTGTAGTTAACGCCCGCGGTAAGTGTATTGAAGATACCCCAGTCAACATAGCCTACAGCTTCAAAGCGTGCCGTAGTTAACTCTTCTTCAAAGTCAGCAAAATTTAAGAAGCCATCTTGTGCGTTGAAGTAACTGTAAGGCTGACCGTTTGCCTGTAAAACATCAGTGGCAAACTGGTCGGCAATATTTGCCATTCCGCCACCCCATACTTGTGGCCCCGCTAACTGCAATAGTGTGGGATCTGAAAATGCATCAAGGCCACTGCTATCAGTAAAATAAATGCCATCGGCACTCATTTGAAATTGGCGCGAACCCAGTTCGTCGTTGGTAAGCGCGCCAGAGCGTGCTAAACCCGCATAAGATTCCCCGCGCAAATCTCGTTTGCTTGATTCACTATCGGCTACATCAAGTGAAACTGACCAGTCGTCGTTAACATCATATCTAATATTCAAGCCAAAAGTTTGAAGTTCACCGTCTTTTTGCGCAGGGTCAGTACGCAAAACCGGGTTGGCGTTAATTTGTGTGCCTGTGCTATTAACGCCACTACCACTTACGTTCGCCGCTGCAAAGGGGTCGATAAACCCGCGGATAACACCTGAGTCTGAATAATCAATATCGAGTGCATCAAACACGATATCTAATCTATCTGTCGGTCGCCATTGGAGTATGGCTGAAATGGTATCTCGTTCAAGCACGCGGCTTATGGCCTGGGTGTCGAGCCCAAAGGGAAGTATTTGACCGTCATCGTTTTCACCGTAACCCCATACGCCGTATTTTCTTTCATTTCTGGGTGACTCTGTCGACGCTATGGCGAGGGCTAGGCCAACGGTGTCATCGGCAAATTTTTCAACAAAAGACAGAGCGAAGCGGTTGCCACTGTTATCAAATTCAGGGTTATCTGAATCATTACCACCAAGTTCGTATACGCCGGTAACGGTAAGGGTTTCTTGTGCAGCTAACGGACGCACGGTTTGCAAATCTACAGTACCACCAATACCTTGGACGATAAGCGATGCATCTGACGTTTTATAGATGGTTGCGCCGGTCATGATTTCGGCAGGATAAAGGTCATATTCAACGCCGCGATTATCACCTATACCGATTAGCTCTCGCCCATTAAGAGAGGTACCCGTAAAATCTTCTTTGAATCCGCGAACCGAAATACCTGACGTTCTGCCGCCCACACGTTCACCGGATAAGCCTGGCAAGCGAGCAAGTGATTCTGCAATCGATGAGTCGGGTAATTTACCGATATCTTCCGCTGATATGGCCTCTACTATCGAGTCATTATCCATTTTTACAGCCTGCGCTCGCATCAACGAGCCTCGAATACCGGAAACTTGAATAACTTCCACCTCTGCATCTTCGGATGTCTCTTGTGCGCTTACGGCGCCGCTATGCAAAGCTGCTGTGATGGAAAGCGCAATTAACGCTGGTTTAAATGTATCAGAGTGCGTCATGTGTGTGTCCTTGCTGAGTATGTTAACCAAAAGTTTATTATTTACAGCAGTTTAACAGTAGTCGGTGTTTGCACTTGGCGCAAGTATTTCTTAATGCTTTAAGTCAGGTCTGTGTCGCGCGCTTTTATAAGAAAACTAGATGGGGTGTTGTGAAAGGCTTGTTAAAGCGTCAGCTCTATTACGTCGCTTTTGGGACTATCAACAATTGGTCTAAGTTGAAAAAAATTTAGATGACGTAGGCTAAAAGGTTATTAGCCTACGAAAGAAGATTTAAAATAAGTATACTTACTTAAAAGTATGTTTACTCATCCCAAACTAGCGCTTTAAAATGTTTTCTGCACATAGACTCGTACGTGTCATTACCGCCAATTTGAACTTGGTCGCCATTTTTAACTGCATTACCATTTTCATCTAACCTGACTACAAAGTTAGCTTTTCGGCCGCAATGACAAACGGTTTTCAATTCGAACAGTTTATCAGCCCAAGCAAGCAGGTAATGGCTGCCTTCAAAGGTTTCCCCTAAAAAGTCAGTTCTCAGGCCGTAAGCAAGTACTGGAACGTCCAATTCATCGACTGCTTCTACAAGCTGCCTGACTTGCGCCTTTGTTAAAAACTGTGCTTCATCTATAAACACACAATCCGGTTTACGCTTTTCACAGTCTAGTCGAATTGACGTGAACAGGTCGTCGTCTTTCGAATACAGCTTGGCGTCGGCCTGTAGCCCAATTCGAGAGGTGACTTTCCCCACACCGTAACGGTCGTCTAGCGCTGCAGTGTATATGATAGAGTGCATACCGCGTTCGCGATAGTTGTATGCTGATTGAAGAAGTGATGTCGATTTCCCCGCGTTCATCGCAGAGTAGTAAAAATAAAGTTGCGCCATGGTGGTTAGTAGTTTTCGTTATACCAAGAAATAAAATCGTGAGCATTCATAGGTTTGGCGAAGTAAAAACCTTGCAAATAGTCGGTACCGAGGCGGGCGAGGTGCTGCCTTTGCTCGTCGGTCTCTATACCCTCTGCTATGGTTTTACAGCCAAACTCTTTTGCCATTAAAAGTGTAGCCCGTATTATGGTATCACTCTCTTCAGAGCTATTCTGTACAAAAGAGCGATCTATTTTTATAAAGTCAAATGGTATCGACTGAAGTCGGCTTAACGAAGAATACCCAGTACCAAAATCGTCAATAGATATCTTTACATTGCGCTTAACAAGGTCGCTTACTCTTCTGCTCACGACATTCTTATCGATGGCAAATACACTTTCAGTTACCTCTAAATGCAGTCGCTCTGGTGATACTTTCGTAGATAAGAGGGCATTGTCTAGTGATTTGAAAAAACTGTCGTCGAGCAGCTGTGCGACCGATACATTAACCGATATTGCTAACTCTTGATTAAGCTGCCAGTGAGATAAGTCGATAAGTGCTCTGTTCAATACCCACGCACCAATCTCTGGCATCAAGCCGCTTCGTTCAGCAAGTGGTATAAAAACGGTGGGAGGAATCTTCTCGTTGTCACATGTCCACCGTAACAGTGCCTCAACCGACGATAGCGCGTTAGTGCTAACGTCAATAATAGGCTGATAATGAACCGCAAGCTCTCCTTTATCTATCGCAGAGCGAAGGCGCTCGCATAAACGCTGCTCTATTTTTATCTCTTTGTGCAAGGCTTCACTAAACACGCCTATTGACCCACGGTGCTTTCGCTTTTGGTCATACATAGTGAGATCGGCTTGCTGTATTAATGCTAAGGCGGTATCTCCATGGTCGGGGAACATGGCAATACCAATGGTCGCATCTAGCGTTATTTGATTGTCGTTTGCAACAATAGGAACGGTAACGCCGCTTCGCATGGCATGTGCAACGGCTTTTGCCGTGTCTACGTTGGCGTAGGGAATGACAGCAACAAATTCGTCACCGCCCCAACGTCCTAAGTGATTGTCTTCGGTATAGTTACGCAGCCGTTTGGCAATCTCTGCTAGCACGATATCACCTATTTTGTGACCTAGGCTGTCATTTACCTGTTTAAAACCGTCTAAATCAATAAAAAGAACGGCTAGCGAGTTTTCCAGTGCGCGAGTGGTATCGATAAGTTTATTTAAGTGCTTTAAAAAACCATTTCTGTTAAGTAAGTCAGTGAGGGGATCTCTGTTTGAAAGTCGGTAAAGCTCCGCCGTTCTGCGCTCCACCTCTGCTTCAAGGTTTATATTTGAGGCATCGAGTTTTTGATTAGAGGCAATAAGTAACTGATTAACTTTTTCGGTTTCACTACGTTCAACTTTCATTTGCTCCACTAAACTATTGTTTTTAGCTTTGAGGTGCAACGTGTTAATAAAAAACTTGTGGTAGCGAAATGCGCTGGTAAAGATGCCAAACCAAAAGACCAGCCCAAGAACCCCTAAAATAAAAAACTTCTCGCTTTCATCGAGAAGAGCGCATAAAGACATAGGCACGAGTAGGGCGGTAGAATAAAAGCCTACCAAGTTTTTATTAGGTGAAAGAACGGTCCCGGCGCCACCCGCCATAGCAGCCAGTACCACCATAGTTGCCGCCAGTTCAATGGTAGACATGGCGTCGTAAAAACTAACAGAGTAAATCGCCCACAAGCTGCCGGTGACATATAAGCCAGCAGCAAATCGTATTAACGCTGGACGTGGGCGGTAAGCCCTGCCTGCTAGGTTTATTCGCCAATAAATCGAATCTATTAACCGCGCAAGGCAAACGCCTACCATAATTACCCATAGCTGGAACTTTTGGTGAAACGCAGCGGGAGATTCACTTTCAAAGAAAAAGACAAGGCCAGAAAAGGCAAATATAGTCATCAAAAAACCGACGAAACTGTTGCCTATTAACATGTCTGTGGTGTCGCGTTCTATTTCAACCTTAGGGATTGATTCTTGATTAGTGTTCAACCAGTGTAACCTTCGCACATTTTGTTGTTGTTCCATTTTATTTACTTCAGAACTCTCGCTAGGGCAAACACGTGACCTTGAGTGCCTACCTGTCATTTAGCATAGGCTAAATATAGTACGTTTTCTGTGTTTGAATGTGTATGGGACCATAGTTCAAATTGGTTTATCGAAATTAGCACGCGTTTATTTGCCATCATTAATTCTTCTTAATCGATAATGAAGAAGCCGCTAGCATCGTATTACTCTTTACTAAACAAGCATTTTACTTTTATTTTTGTTACCGCAGAATTGCGCTAAATCAATTAATACAATAAAAGTTTTTCACAGGATGTTTACAATGTTGTTTTTTTGTTATAGATTCTTAATCGATTAAGTATGTTTGTGTTGCCACCAACCCTAGTAGTTAGGGGAAGCGGCTACTTAGGATTTAACAACTCCAACACATTGCCGGAGAAAATATGAAAAAACATCACACACTCAACGCACTGACACTTGCCGTTTGTACTGCGCTTTCTGGGTCAGTTATCGCTCAAGACGCTACGACAGCAGATTCTGAAGCCAAATCTAAAGAAAAATTTGAGCAAATCGTGGTAACTGCAGCGCCAGGCGGTGCGACTATGCAGGAAGCTAGTGTATCGGTTAGTGCATTTGACGAAGAAGATATTTTAAAGCTTGCTCCTCGCTCTACTGCTGAAGTATTTCGTGCGCTTCCTGGTATCCGCGCAGAGTCATCTGGTGGTGGCGGTAATGCAAACATCACCATCCGTGGTATTCCGCTAGCTACAGGTGGTTCTAAATTCTTGCAAATTCACGAAGATGGCTTGCCTGTTTTAGAGTACGGTGACATCAACTTCGGTAATGCTGACAACTTTTTACGTTACGACTGGTCGGTAGCTAACGTAGAAGCAGTGCGCGGTGGTTCTGCATCTACGTTTGCGAGTAACTCACCAGGTGGTGTTATCAACTTAATCAGTAATACTGGTGAAGTTGGCGGCGGTGCTATCGGTACTTCGTTCGGTGTTGATTACGAAGAGTTCCGCTTAGACTTCCGCTACGGCGGTGAAATCAACGACGATCTTTACTACCACATCGCTGGTTTTGCCCGCGGCGGCGAAGGCCCTCGTGAGACGGGATATAACGGTGATCAAGGTGGCCAAGTTAAATTCAACATCACTAAGATGTTAGATAACGGTCATATCCGTTTCTTCTATAAAAATCTTGATGACAAAGTTTCAACATACTTACCTTCACCTGTACTAGTAAAAGGTGACGGCGAGTACGGCCCTGTGCCAGGGTATGATGCAAGCTCACAAGCACTAAACTCTGCATACAACACAAATATTTCTACTTTTGACAGCTATGGCAACCCTGAGAACCGTGATGTTCGTGACGGCATCGAGTCAAAAGTAAACGCATTTGGCGTAGAGGTTGATTTAGAAGTTGCTGAAAACCTGTTCTTGTTAAACAAGTTCCGTATTTCAGATATCTCGGGTGGCTTTATCGCGCCATTCACCGACGGTTTCCCAGCAGGCCCAGGTGACGTATCAAACTTCGCTTCAGCGCTTTGTAGTGGTGCAACAGATGGCGATGGAAACGCGCTTAACTGTGATAGCACCAGCGTTGTACTTGCTAACGGCCCAGGCGCAGGTGAGACTTACACCGGTCAGGCGTTCACAAACTTGCAGTTTGATACGCGCATTAATGACTTAGGTAACATGATTAACGACTTTAGCTTGCGTAAAGAGTTTGATAACGGTATCGACCTAACTGTGGGTTACTACTACTCAAACCAAGATATCGCGACAAGCTGGTCTAGCTGGCAGACATTTATCCAAACCCTTGATGGTAACAATTCACAGTTGCTAACTATCACTGACGCAGATGGCGTTGAGCTTGTGTCAGATGGTTTACTGTCTGCAAGTTTCCTTTCTTGGGAATGGGATTTAAATTACGTAACGAAAGCCCCTTACATGAACGTTGGTTTCGAGCTGTCTGATAACATCTTGATTGATGCGTCGGTACGTCACGATACAACAGAAGCCTCGGGTGAGCTAATTAGTTCATGCTGTGGTGGTAATGCGGACTTTGACTTAAACGGTAACGGGGTTATTGAGCAAATTGAAGATGCATCGGCAACGAACAGTGGCTTTATCAGTGGCGGCGTGATTAACCTTAACCGCGCTGGCGCAGCATCACAAATCGTAGATTACAGTGCTAACAATACGTCTTACTCTATTGGTGGCTCTTACTTGCTAAGCGATAGCCAAACCTTCTTTGCTCGTTACTCAAAAGGTGGCCGTGCTATTGCTGACCGTCTACTGCAAATTGGCGGTACGTTGAATGCTGACGGTAGCCTAACCAGTACAACGTCGGGTTACGATACAACCAAACAGTTTGAAATTGGCTACAAGTACGGTACGTCAGACCTAATGATTAACGCGACGTTATTCGATACGGTTACAGAAGATACCCAAGCAGAAGTAACCAGCGGCCTTACGTTCATGCGCGAGTACGAAGCGACTGGTCTTGAATTTGAAGGTCGTTGGAATGCAACGGATAACTTCGTAATGTCAGGTAACCTTACGTGGACCGATGCTGAAATTAGCGACGATGTGAATAATCCAGCGCTAGTAGGGAACACGCCTCGCCGTCAAGCCGACTGGATTTGGACAATCACACCTGAGTACGTAACTGACACATGGTCTGTTGGTGCATCACTACAAGGCTCTACAGAGTACTATGTACAGGATAACAATGACCTTAAACAAGAAGGCTATACCCTTGTTAACCTGTTTGCTACTTATTGGGTTAATGATCAGTTCTCGGTTTCACTTAACATGAACAATGCAACTGATGAATTTATCATCACTGAGTCAGAAGAAGGTTCAGCGGAAGTAGGTAGTTATGTTCGTGCTCGCCCTCTAAACGGCCGTACAACAGTACTATCACTTAAGTACATGTTCGACTAATATCGAGTGATTCAGCGTAAAGACGCGCTGATACGCAGAGATTAAAAATGCCCACATTCTATGTGGGCATTTTTTTATTTTATTCAGTTTCTTCAGTGTCTAATAATGCAAGCTGCTTGGCTATAGACGCCGACAAATCATCGACCAAATGGGCGTGCTTTTTGTTGATTACGTGTACTAATTCGTGCTTAACAAGCGGAATATACTCAATGCCTGACTGTTCAAAAATCGCTTTTTCAGAGAAGTCACTGGGCATAATGGCATAATCAAAGCGACCATTGAGTAATAAACCAATGACATGATTAAAGTCATCGAACTCAAAGATATTCGCATTCAACTCGCCCGGTTTGGCGCGCATATTAATAAAAAAGCGGGTGGTTGCAGCAATGGCCTTATCAGGGTTTTGAATGATGTCTTTATTACATTCTGCCCCGCGAATACATAAAAGAAACGATGCTCCGTGAGAGAGTGCCGGCGGTACAATCACAATATTGTTATCCGCTTGACTCACAACATCATAGCGAATGACATCCGCATCTGTCATGCCTTCGTTTAGTAGACGGAGGCCTCTTTCACCCCCTACAGTTTCAAACACTATTTCAATACCAATATCGCGATAAGCTCTTTCGATAAGCGGCTTATAAAAACTATTAACCCGGGGATGATTGAGATGTCCTACAACGTATTTTTCCTTATGACTTACTTCATGGCTTAGCGTGCCGGGCTCAGCAATGACTTCTGCATGTGATAGGGGAGAGAGTGGTAAAAGAAAAATTAAGTGTAGAACACCTTTTTTGAGAGTTGTGAGTGTTGTCTCCACTACCTAAACCTTTGAATAAGAATATTTCGATAGCCTAATGGTAGAGCAGAAACTATACAATATAAAGAGGGGGGACTTCTTGTAAATAAAAAAGCCCCATCGAAGGATGGGGCTTTACAGGTATATAACGCTAGGTCTTAACTCGGCGTTTATGCCGCGCTTTGACCGCCGTCAATCGCTTTAAGCGTTTGTGATGCAGGAACAAGTTCCATATCAAACGTGTATTCGTCAACGCGAACCGCTAACTTACGCTTTTCATTATAGTCGTGAAGCTTAGCCGCCTCATCAGCGGTAACCACGCCTTTTTCTTGAAGCTTATTAAGCGCATGTTCAAATGAGATGAACGGCACAACAGGCTCTTTGCGCAGTGCTTTTTGCACTTTACCAAGAAGGTGCGCAACCGCGTGCTTCGCTTTAAACGCTTGCTCATTAATATCGTTACCGTCTCCAGGGCATACGCGAACAAGGTGCGTAAGCTGGTCTTTCACGCTGTTATCTTGCATAGATGCAATTGAAAGCTCACGTACTAGGTCGTCGCTAATACCTGCAACACTATTGGTGTAAGTGTTGGTAAGTAGGCGCATTAGACCACGTGTTGCTGTGTTCGGGAAATTGTTGATGAAGTTAACAATTGCCTGATCAGCTTGTTGTAAAGACCATTGCATAGCGTACTCGAAGTACGGTAGTGCAAGTTTTCTATCTTCAATACGCTGCTCGTAGAAACGAATCGCAGCCATTGCACCGTATAGGTAGCTCATTACGTCACCTAGACGTGCAGATAAAAGCTCGGCTTTCTTAAGGTCACCGCCTAGTACCGCTAGCGACAAGTCAGCCAGTGGTGCTAGCTTCGCTGAGATGCTGTTTACACGCTTTTCGTACTTGCGTACTTCAGGTAGTGCAGACTCACTCTCGCGTAGGAAAGGAAGATAGCCTTTACCTAGGCTGCGGAACGCATTTTTAACACTAAAGCCAACTGTTTTACGAAGTACCTTGTTGAACTCAGCATCCGCAGAACTCTCGTTGCTGTGGATTAGGTCAACCATATCTTTCAGGTAAGGGTGACAACGCATTGCACCTTGACCGAAGATCATAAGGTTACGGGTTAGAATGTTTGCACCTTCTACCGTAATCGCAATTGGAAGTGCAGAGTAACCGCCGGCCAACGTATTTTGAGGTCCGCGCTGAATCGCTTTACCTGCTTGGATATCCATTGCCGAGTTCATCACGTCACGACCAAGTTCAGTCATGTGGTATTTGGCAATAGCCGTAACAACAGATGGCTTGACGCCTAGGCCTAAGCCTTCAGTTGTTAGTACACGCATTGCTTCGAGTAAGAATGTCTTACCTGCAATGTCAGCCATTTTCTCTTGAATACCTTCGAAGCGACCAATGGGAAGGCCAAACTGCTCACGTACGAATGAATACTCAACCGTGCCTTTAAACGCAGCCTGTGCGGTAGCTACACCCATTGCTGGAAGTGAAATACCACGACCTGCACCTAGGCAGCTAACCAGCATCTGCCAGCCACGACCGATGTTCTTCTGACCACCAATGATAAAGTCCATTGGAATGAACACGTCTTGACCACGAGTAGTACCGTTGTAGAAACGCACACCCATTGGGTCGTGGCGGTTACCTAGCTCAACACCTGGGTGAGACTTAGGTAGAAGGGCACAAGTAATGCCTAGCTCTAGCTTGTCGCCAAGAAGTTGGTCTGGATCGAATACTTTAAATGCAAGGCCAAGTACGGTTGCAATCGGAGCAAGCGTGATATAGCGCTTGTCCCAGCTTACGCGAAGACCAAGTACTTCTTCACCGTTAAACTCGCCTTTAGTCACGATTGCCGCGTCAGGGATAGCACCTGCGTCTGAACCTGCCTCTGGGCTTGTTAGTGCAAAGCACGGAATATCGCGGCCATCAGCAAGACGTGGTAACCAGTAGTCTTGTTGCTCTGACGTACCGTAATGCATTAGAAGCTCGCCCGGACCTAATGAATTAGGCACCATAACCGTTACAGCGATTGCGCCGCTTTTCGCTGCGATTGTTGCAACGATTGTCGAATTTGCATACGGGCTGAACTCAAGACCACCAAATTTCTTTGGAATGATCATAGAGAAGAAACGGTTCTTACCTAGAAAATCTAACACTTCCTGAGGAATGTGCTTGCCGTTACCTAGTTCGAAGTCATCGATCATGTTCAGTAGCTCAGCTACTGGACCATCCATGAATGCTTGTTCATCTGCGCTCAGTTTTGCCTGAGGGATATCGCGTAACGCCTGCATGTCAGGCTTACCCTGATAAATAGAAGATTCAATCCACACGTCACCCGCGTCTAGGGCTTCTTGTTCTGTGACTGAAATTGGGGGTAATACTTTTTTTAAGCTAGTTCTGATACTCATAATAACTCATCCGCTCATCTGACCAGTTGTGTTAGTAGATACTACAACAATTTCACAAAAGATCAAAAGTAATTGATTCAATTAAGATTAATAACTGTTAATGTTCTTTTATATCAATAGGATATATTTTTTTTAAAAGCTAAGAGCCTTAGAGCGTGCAGGTCTTACTAAATTATCTTGGTAATTAAATGAATGAGTCAGTTATGTTAATTCCTTTTTTAAATGTAGAATTTACTTATACAAAACGAAGGACATTGTGATGACTCACAACTCTAATCGCCCGCCATTTGCTATTAAATCTCCTGTTTTTACAGTTATTTTGGTTCTGTTGCTAACTGTTACTTCTCTCATCGGCGCAAAGAATCTATATTTCCGGGGGGATTACAAGGTTTTTTTTGAACCAGATGACCCGCAAAGAATGGCATTCGAAGAAATGCAAAATATTTTCAATAAAAGCGAAAATGTTGCTTTTATGGTTGTTCCTGATGACGGTGAGGTATTAAAGTCTTCTACACTTAATTTGGTGGTAGAACTTACTGAAGAAGCATGGCAGCTTCCGCTATCGACAAGAGTTGAATCGATATCAAATTATCAGTACACCTATGATGACGGTGGCGACCTCATCGTCGAGGATTTAATTTCTATCGAGAGCCTTGCCGATGTAGATCTTTCGAATATTGGCCAAGTTCTTTCTGATAGCCCAGAAGTTTATGGCCGATTAATTTCCAAGGACAGAGATGTTACGGTAATTGATACTACAATTCAGTTACCTGACGGAGACCAAACCAAAGAAGTTATCGAAATTGCTGCTGTAGCGAAAGAGATGAAACGGCAATTTGAAGAAAAATACCCTCAGCACAAAATTTATCTCAATGGCATGGTAGTAATGAACGACGCGTTTGCTGTCGCTGCTCAAGAAGATGCAGAGACATTGATACCATTGATGTTTCTTCTTATTTTCATTGCGATTATGTTAATTGTTAAATCGCTTTGGGCTGCAGTATTTACACTCATAATTGTTATGGTCTCAGTCGCAATTACCATTGGGGTAACTGGCTGGTTCAGCGTTTATTTAAGCACGGCAACGGTAAATGTGCCGACAATGATTACAACGCTTGCGGTTGCAGATTGCATCCATATTATCGTTGGAGTTAAGTATTTTCTTGGGCAAGGATTTGCTAATAAAGAGGCGATTCAAAAAAGTATTGAAGTAAACAAAAAGCCGATATTTATTACGAGCATAACAACAGCAATCGGTTTCATAATGCTTAACTTTTCAGCTGTGCCTGTTCTCTCTCACCTGGGAAATATGACAGCCTTTGGTGTAATGCTGGCCTGTGTCTTTTCGCTAACTCTACTACCGTCATTGCTGACGTTTCGCCCGCTTAAATCTGCGACTGCGGTAAACAACTCATTATTTACCCGTTGGGCGGCTGTAATCAATCGCCAATATCGTTTGTTACTGCCTTTGTCGCTTTTTGTTATTGTCGCTATAAGCTTATTTGCAATGAATAATGTGTTAAACGATGTAGCGGTGAAATACTTTGATGAGCGCAGTACCTTTAGGCAAGCGGTTGAAGTAAACGAAGAAAAACTTGGCGGTATGTCGAATATAGATTTCGTAATATACACGGATAAGTCATACGGTATTACTGAGCCCCAGTTTCTAAATGAAATTGAAGCATTTACGGACTGGCTGCGGGCAAGAGATGAGGTTAACCATGTGCTAACATTTACCGATACGCTGAAAAGGCTTAATCGGAACATGAATGGAGATAACGCAGAGTTCGCAGTAATTCCTTCTGACGGTGATCTCGCGTCTCAGTATTTGTTGTTGTATGAAATGTCTTTGCCGTTTGGATTGGACTTAGGTAACCAAATTGACATTGATAAGTCGGCGCTTCGCGTCATTGCTGTCACAGATAATTTGGGAAGTCGCGATATCACGGCACTAGAAAGAGATGCTAAAACCTTTTTTCACAGTCGCTCTACTGATTATCGTATCGAGGCAGCGAGCCCGCCATTGATGTTCGCTCATATTGGTGAACGCAATATGAAGAATATGGTATGGGGAAGTGTATTTGCGCTGGTACTCATTTCAATACTCATATTATTCGCATTGAAGTCGATAAAGTTAGGCGGGATAAGCCTAGTAACAAATTTATTGCCTGCGGCCATTGGGTTCGGTGTTTGGGGCATGATTTCAGGTGAAATAAATATGGCTCTGTCAGTGGTTATAAGTATGACAATGGGTATTATTGTAGATGACACTGTCCACTTCTTAACCAAGTATCAGGTGGCTAAGTCAAATAGCCTATCGGCAAAAGAAAGTGTCGTTTATGCTTTCGAGACTGTGGGGATGGCGCTTACGACAACAACAGTGGTGCTTATCATCGGATTTGCTGTGTTAGCATCTTCGAGCTTTGTTCTCAATGCCCATATGGGGCTTTTAACAATCATTATTATCTTGGCTGCGCTGCTCGTCGATTTTATTTTTTTACCTGCGTTACTGGCGTGGGTTGGAGACTCGAAGACAGTCCAAAAGGAATCTTAATATGAAGAACTTTTCGCATATTCTTTTACTCATTGTGGTTTGCTTATTTGCAAATCAAGCGTTAGCAGCAGAAATAAAAGGTGATGAAAAAGCGATTGCTATAGCTAAAGAGCGCAAAACTAGGGATATTGGCTGGGGGACAAATGAAGCTAAAGTCCTAATGGTGCTTAAAAACTCGCAAGGACGAGAGGCAAAAAGAAAGCTCAAAGTGAAGTCTTTAGAAGTTGTGGATGATGGAGATAAGGCGCTGACTATTTTTGAATCGCCTCGCGATGTGAAAGGTACCGCCTTTCTTAGCTTCTCGCACGCGTTGGAGGCTGATGAACAATGGATATTCCTCCCCGCATTGAAACGGGTAAAGCGCATTTCATCAAAAAGTAAAAGTGGCCCTTTTGTCGGGAGTGAATTTGCATTTGAAGACATGACATCCTATGAGGTGGAAAAGTTTTCTTATTCTTTTTTGGGTGAAGAAACGATAAATGGGGAAGATTGCTTTGTCCTTAAGCAAGTTCCTCAGTACGACTATTCTGGTTATTCTTATCAAAAGGTGTGGATAGATAAATCCCATTATCGAGTACAGAAAGTTGAGTATTACGATAGAAAAGAGGCGTTGCTAAAAGCACTTTTATTATCTGATTATCAGCTATATAAAAATAAATACTGGCGTCCTATGAAGAGTTTAATGCGAAATGTTCAAACTAAAAAGTCCACATCTCTCTTCACTGAAGAAATGTCATTCGACACTGCTCTAAAAGAAAGTGACTTTGATAAAAATAGTTTGAAGAGAGTTAGATGAATAAGAAAGTAGCTACGTTTACGCTTTCTCTAGGGTTATTACATTCGGTAAGTGCCATAGAGGTAACTGGTTCTGCTGGTATAGATTTGCGCTATTACCTTCAAGACGCATTGTACGTGCAGCAGGAACGCACCTACGGCTCGCTTTTTATTTCTCCCGAAATATATGGTGAGTTTAACGATGGGCAAGACGCTCTGCTTTTTAAGCCCTTCTATCGAGTTGACGAACATGATGACGAACGTTCTCATGGCGATATTAGAGAGCTGCAGTGGGCACATTACCAAGAAAATTGGGAAACAAAAGTAGGTATAGGTAAAGTGTTTTGGGGACAAACTGAATCTCTTCACCTTGTCGACATCATTAACCAAACTGACTGGGTCGAGTCAGTAGACGGAGAAGCTAAGTTGGGTCAGCCAATGGCAAATTTTTCCTATTTTTCCGGCTATGGTAATTTTTCGGTATTCGTTATGCCTTATTTCCGTGAACGCACCTTCCAAAGTTCAGAAGGACGGCTTCGCCCACCTGTAGCAATAACTGATGCTAATTACGAATCCGCAAACGAACAAAATAACGTGGACTATGCATTGCGATGGCAGTCATCAATTGGCGATTGGGAAGTTGGACTGTCGTATTTTTCAGGTACAACAAGAGAGCCTGAGTTAGTAACAAATTTCTCAGATAAGGGTGATTTATCAATTAATCCTTTTTACGCTCAAATAGACCAAGTTGGACTAGATTTACTCAAAGTAAGTGGTGCATGGCTACTTAAATTAGAAAGTATCTATCGTAAAGGGCAGTCTGAAGACTTTGCGGCAGTTGTCGCAGGCTTTGAGTACAATCAAGAGCGGGTGTTTGGGAGCAGGTATGGTCTGGGCTATCTAGCCGAGTATCAGTACGATGAGCGAGAAGATAATTTCTTTGCCACGGGGCAAAACGACATTATGCTTGGCTTACGGGTTACAGCTAATGATATTGCTGGCACTGAAATATTAATGGGGTTTGTACAAGACTTAGATGACACGTCTACTTACTCAGCGTACCTTGAGGCGAGTAGCAGGCTATCGGCGAATTGGCGATGGAAGCTTGATGGGTATTTCTTTTCGTCTAACAACCAAGATGATCCTTTTTTCTTTTTGAGGAGAGACGATCATATTGAATTTTCATTAGAGTATTATTTTTGAGGTAAAGAAATAAATGAAGCAGTTTTTATGGATTTTAGGTGTATTAATTTGTGGGCTGCCTCAGGCATATGCTGCACCTAAAACTTATGGATTAGGTACGTTAGGCTATAACAACTTCGATGTTTCGAGTGCAAGCGACAAAAAGGTTACATACAGTTTAGCTTTCGGTAAACAGGTGCATAGGCAGTGGAACGTAGAGCTTGGCTATTTGAGTTTATTTGATTATTCAAGCAATGAAATTGAAGCCAAGGGGGATGCACTTTATCTAGCGATGTTAGGGAAGGCAAGTGGTGGTACCGGTGAGTTATTTTATAAACTCGGTATCGCTAGAGTCGATTTGGATGTCTCAACTCAATGCGTAAGTGAAGATGCTACTACTCAATGTAGCCAAGCAGATAGCATTGCCGCAGGGATAATTGGGCTTGGTTATGACTATTACGTTGGTCTCAAATCAATGGTTCGCATTGAATATGTCCATATGGCAGGTGAGGATAGTTTCTCGACTAATATGGTCAACATCGGTTTTAGGTATAACTTTAATTGATTCTCTCTATCTGTGAATCCAAAACCTACTATTCCATGTAAAAATAGGTAAATTCATAACAACGGATTTACAATGAAAAACGAATTAGACAGCAAGTTCCTACTTCAGGTTTTCGACAAGATTCGCCAGCATGGCGCGAAAGAAAACGAGCAGTATAAACTTAATGGAATTACCGCGTTTACTGACCATGACGGCTATACGCTATTTATTGAAGACGTAAATGTGAAACTGCAGTTTGGCTTTCATAATCAATATCACTTTGATTATGACTCGAAAGATAAATATGAGGCTTTCGAGAAAAAGTTAAAAGAGATAGATAAAGAATATTAAACGCCACAATGACAGTGTTTGACTGACGAGAGTGGGGAGCGTCAATGCCACTTGCGTTAATACACCGCTTTTAGTTTGCGCCTGAGTTTATCGCAAGCGTATTGGCGCTTGTCTGGCGTTATTAGCCCCCGAAAAAAGCTTCTGCTACAATGCCGCCCAATTCAGTTCAAAGGATATAGACATTGGCAGCGGCAATCAAAGCTCCTAAGTTTAAACTGTCATTTCTGGGCCCTAAGTTTTGGCCCGTATGGCTAGGTGTATTCATACTTTATATGATTACATGGTTACCTCTACCTGTGATCCGCGCTATTGGTGGAGGCACAGGAAAGCTTATTGCGCTTATTGTGCCTAAACGAGCAAAAGTCGCGAAGCGAAATCTTGCCCTTTGGAATCCGTCGCTTAACGAAAGCGATATTGACGCTTTGTGTAAAGAAAACATACGCCGTACCGGTATGGCATTATTTGAAACTGCCATGGGCTGGTGGTGGCCTAGCTGGCGAGTAAAGCGTGCCATTGAGATTGAAGGCACCGAGCACGTGGAAGCGGCATTGGCTGGTGGGAAGGGGGTTTTCGGTATGGCGCTGCATAATATGAATTTGGAGTTCGCCTGCAGAGGCATTGGTTTTTATCATCCAAGTATCGCTTTTTACAGGAAGCACAATAACCCGTTGGTTGATTACCTTCAGTATCACGGTCGTAACCGTTCTAACAAATACATGATAGATAAGCGCAACGCCAAGGCGCTGCTTGCTGCGTTAGATGATAAAGAGCTGTGTTTGTATTTACCCGACCAGGATTACGGCCCTAAACAAAGCATATTTGTACCTTTTGGCGGTGTAAAAGACACCGCCACAACAACGGCAACGTTAATGTTCATTAGGCGTAGCCATTCAGAGCCAATGATTATTACCTCACAGTACACAAAACGCGGGTACAAAATAAAAATCTATCCACCGCTCTCTGAGCTAGGTGAAATGGAAGATACTGAAGCATTAACGCTGCTCAATAAGCATGTTGATGCCGCAGTGAAAGAGCAACCTGAGAGCTACTTATGGATGCACAAGCGTTTTAAAACTAGGCCAGCAGATAATCCTGAGTCCCTTTATAAATCGTTATAAATAATGGTTGTACGTACAAAGGCTGAAAGACAGCACTATGCAATTGCCGCAAAATTAGATAAATAGAATAATGGGCTTCTCGGGTATAGGTAGACTAGAATAACAAGAACAACATAAAGACGTGGTTATCACTTTTTTTTACTGCGTTTCTGTTTTTGATGCGGCATTTTGGTAGGTTATGGGACAGACAAGTTATTCAAGTTCGTCATTTTGGGCGAAACAAATTGGTATTGCGGTTGTGCTTGTCATTGCTGCTGGTGTGCTTATTTACATGATACAAAACCAAGAGCAAGCCCCTGCTCCTGAATCGCAAAAAGAGGAAAAGTCGGTATCTAAAGGGCTCAGCGAGTTCTATCGCGACTTTAGAATGTCGGCCACCGATCCTCAAGAAGACGAGCAAGGTGATTTTGTCATTGATGTTGCAGGCGTCGACCCAAATTTAGATAGCAAATTGGCGAACATGTCGAGCCAAACACGGCCTGTTGGAAAAAACTGGACGGGTGAACATAAATACCGCACGTTCAAAGAGGGCAATACACTTCGCGAGGCAATCTCACAGTATGCCCAGGCAGAAGGGATGCAGGTGATATGGAATTTAGAGCAAGACTTTGTTATCAAGCATCAGTTTCAACTAGATAATACGGTGTCAGGGTCGCTAGCGAAAATTGCCAGCGCCATTGATAGCAGCTTTGAAGGCGAAGTAAAAGCTTACTTATGTGCGGGGCAACGCTCACTTGTTGTCACCGCAGAAGAAACCGAGTTCCTCTCTACTAAGTGTCGTTTGGTTACTGGCTAAGGCTTTATTACACTAGCCGGTTTGATTTTGGTACTGAATTCACACCGCTATCGCTTAAGGCGATAGCGGCTTGTTTTCCTTCATTATTGTTCCCTTACACTCTTGCTTCCTTCCTCGCCCCAAAACCGGCTTTCATACGACTAATAGCTTTATTCGCTGCATGTGCCAAAGAGAGTGTCCCAATGCTGTCTAACCTGCTCACGTATAGCGTCTAACTCTTCGCTTTGGTCGGCGTATTTCGTGTCTGCAAGGGTTAAATGATGATATTGCTCTCGCAGTTTTAAATACGCGTTTTGCAGCTTACTCGCCGTAGATGGGTCGATAATACGGGCTTTAACCGCAGTATCAAAAATGCGAAGGTTGTCCGGGTAGGTCGTCATGCTATCTGCCGACTGCGCGTTGGCCAACACTAAATACTGCGCCATAAATTCAATGTCGGTAATACCGCCTACACATTGCTTTAAGTCGACTTTGTCATTGTTTTTAGAAAGCAGGTGTTCGCGCATTTTTAAGCGCATTTTGCATACGTCTGTCGCCAGTGATTTTGAGTCTCTTACTTGGCTCAATATTGTATGTCGAACTCGAGTAAAATCTTTTAGCAACCCAACGTCGCCGCATATTGCTCTTGCTCTAACTAGTGCCTGGTGCTCCCACGTCCACGCTTCTTCGGTTTGGTACTTCTCAAAGCCCTCTATATGGCAACAAAGCAAACCGGCGTTGCCGGATGGGCGCAGGCGCAAATCGGTTTCATAAAGTTGGCCAAACAGGGTTTTCGTGTTGAGTAAATGCATGATGCGCTGCGCTAATTTGATATAAAACTGCTGGGATTCAAGTGACTTATTACCGTCGGTGCTAATACCCCGAGGGGCGTTGTGTAAAAAGACCAGATCTAAGTCCGAGCCATACCCGAGTTCATAACCACCAAGCTTGCCATACCCTATGACCGCAAAGCCTTTGTCGTTACCTTCAAGGTGTGACGGCACACCATAGCGTTGGCGCATTTGCATCCACGCCGCATTTACTACGTGTTCAAGTATCACTTCAGCCAGAACGGTAAGCTTATCGCTGACATTATTTACCGGGAGCGACTCGCTTATATCACTGGCTGCAATACGCAGTTGCTGGCAGAGCTTGAACTGGCGCAGCCCGTCCATAAGCATTTCAACGTCATCTTGCTCTATGCGCAGCATGGTTTCGCGCAGTTCAAGCTGGTATTCCTTTTTGCTGGTATGAATATCGGTATTTTGTTGACCTAAATACAAAGGCGTCAACAATTCATCAAGCAGCAACGGAAAGCGTTTGATTTCTTGCGCAATCCAGTCACTTCGCTCGCAAAGCTTAACCAGCTGCTTAAGTACATCTGGGTTTTCGAGTAAAAGGTCGAGGTAAGTGGTACGCCCAGTGATGGCTTCAATCACGCCCAGTAAACGCTTTAAGACCTGCGAGATGTGATTGGGATGTTGATTTACCAGCACGTACAAAATCTCGGGAAGCAGTTTGTTTAACGTATCTTCTCCTTTTTGACCTATTCGATAGTTACGCTGTTTGTCTTTAAACGCGACAAGAATTGGATAAACGCCTGTAATGTCCTTGCTAGATAAATGCTCGCTAAAGGTCTCTGCAAATTCTTCCTCTTGCAAAGAAAGCCGCCAAGCATCTTGGCATGCAATAAAAAGCTGATCTTCGTCGGAATGGCTGTCTTGTGATTCCTCCACAAGTTCATTGAAGTGACCGTGAATGCGCGCCATGGTTGCATCTAGCTGGTTTAAAAAAGTGCTATAGGAATCAAAACCCATTACCTCAATCAAGGCGGCTTGCTGCCATGCGCTATCTGGCAAGGTTTGAGTTTGCCGGTCTTGGCACTGCTGAAGGGTGTGCTCTACTTTTCTAAGGAAAAGGTAGTCGTGTTTCAGCTGTTCTGTTACATCCTTTTCCACAATATCTAGCTCAGTCAGCGCGTCTAACGTGCGCAGTAAAGACTTACTTTGTAGAGCTGGCTCTCTACCGCCATGAATCAGTTGGAAACTTTGGGCAAAAAACTCCACTTCACGAATACCGCCAGCACCCAGCTTGATATTATTGTTAAGACGGCGTCGGCGAATCTCGGTCGCTATCAACTTTTTCATATTGCGAAGGGCATCAAGGGTGGTGAAGTCGAGGTAACGCCTGAAGGTGAAGGGGTGTAAAATACTATTTAGCCATTTTACATCTTCAGAGTTGTCGTCGTTGATCACCCGGGCCTTTACCATAGCAAAGCGTTCCCAGTGGCGCCCTTGGTCCTGGTAGTAGTCTTCAAGTGCAGCGAAATGCATTACCAGTGGGCCTGAATCTCCAAACGGGCGAAGGCGCATATCAACCCGGTAAACCTGTCCATCGTTAGTAATTTTGTTCAGCGCTTGAATAAGCTTTTGCGCTAGTTTAGTGAAAAACTGTTGGTGCTCTATGCTCTTTCGACCGCCTTGGGTTTCACCTTTTTCAGGGTAGCTAAAAATTAAGTCGATGTCTGACGAGAAATTCAGTTCCTTTCCGCCTAGTTTGCCCATGCCTAAAATATACATGTGCATATCTTCGCCGTTGTTTTGTGGCGTGCCATAGCGAATGGCCAAATGTTGATAAATCCAGTGGTATGCGCCCGTAAGTAACACATCTGCCAACGCTGAAACCCGTTCTAATGATGTGCTGATATCCTGTTTGTTTAACACATCAAGAAAGGTAACACGGGCCATTTCTTGATTTCTGTATTCACGTAATGCTTTTAAAAGGTCATCTTCAGTTGTTACAGTTTCAAGCGTTGTATTGAGCGCAGAGCGATACATCGCCACCCAGGGAGAGGATACTTCTCTGTCGACATTTTTTTGCAACTGGTCATCGCTATCTTGATCGGTTGTTTGCTCAACTGTTTGCTCAACAGTACGGGAAACAAACGAAGGCTTTTGTATAATTGTTTCAGCTAGGAAAGAAGAACGGGCAAACGCGGTTAACAGCACGTCATGATGTTGCTTTGCTATGGCTTTGTCGTCGTCGGTAAGTGCAGGTGCTGTTAAGAACTGCTGCCAGTACTTTTCTGCTTGTTCTACGTTTGTCATGCTATTTTCGTTATCTGTTGGCATAATACTCGCGTCTTTTGATGATACTCTCGTTTTTAAGATAAACCCGCGTTGAATTGGTTTATATACCCATTTTAAAACGCAAGAGTTCAAGGTTTGATAGCGTTGAGGTTTTTAACCACAAGCGCAATGTTATCAGGCCCTTATTAAAATAAATCTGAACAAGTTCGTTGTCATCTTTGTACAAGTTTGTAATAGATGGAAGCTGTTTATTTGAATGCCGCTGTTTTTGCGGCATTAACGCAATACAAATAATCAGCATGGAGCTTTGTGTGTTCAAGGAGCAAAGATAACGTGGAAGCCTTAGTAAAACTAGTACCGCTAACCCGAGAGTTATTGATCTACCTTGCCATGGATGTGGCAATAGCGTTACTGCTGCTAATGATTATGAAGTGGCTTACTGGTGCATTTAGGCAGTTTTCAGTAACAGAAGAGTTGGGTGTTAAGGACAACTTTGCCTTTGGTATTAGTGTTGCAGGAGGCATGCTTTCACTGTGCATTGTACTAAGTTCCGTAGTGGGGCGGCATATTGGGCAAGGCTATAAAGAAGCCGCTATTGGCATGGTGACATTCGGGGTCGTGGGGATTTTGCTGGTGAAATTTGGCCGTTTCGCCCACGATAAACTTGTATTAAACAAAGTTGATACCCACGCAATGATAGCTGAACGCAGCGTAAGCGTTGCGCTTGTCGATGCTGCCAGTTTAGTCGCCAGTGCCATTGTTTTACGTAACATCATGGTATGGGTAGACGGTAGCGATATGAATGCACTTATTGCGATTGTTACCGGTTTTACCGTAGTGCTTACCATGCTGCTTGTGATGACCCGTATTTTAGAATTCAGATATGCAAGAGATAACCAAAATGACTCTTTCCAAGGGGCGCTTGAAAAAGGGCAGTTAGCGCTTGCTATCGAACATACGGGCAACTTGCTTGGCACCGCAATGATCGTGTCGGCAGCTAAAAATCTACTGGTTTATAACCCATCTGGGTATGTGAGCAATGTAACTGGTTGGCTTATTGTTAGCGTTGGACTCGCAATCGCACTTCATATACTGGTGTTAGCCAGCAAAAAAATTATTTTGTTTGGTATGAACTTCCGACAAGAAGTTGATCAGCAGCACAATGTAGGGGTGGCAGCTCTAGGGTTTACGCTTAGCATTGGTAATGCCATGATCATAAATGGCGTATTGGGCGGGTAGAGGCTCACACGTCAAATTGCGATTTTATACACGGCAATTCATTGAGCTGGCCTTTATTGATAATGTTATCTTTTTGAAAGCGGCTCATTTTCTTCACAGCGTATTCAAGTTTTGACGCTTCAGACTTGTTTGCGACCTTAAATACCGCCCTAAACACCAAGGGCGATTTACCTTTAAGCGCCTTCGCACCGCCTTTTAATTCACCTCTGTGCTGCGCTATACGGCGCTTTGGTTCTGTAGTTATTCCTGTATAAAGTTGCCCAAGTTTGTTCTCTATTAAATAGAGGTACCATTGGGTATTTATGCTTCCTTGGTGTGTACTGCCTGCGTTGGCTGTTATACTCTTTGCCAATGTTTTCAATATCTAAAAAGTTATTCTCAGCATGATATTACCAGATTTTACTAAAGCGAAGGTGCTTATTGTTGGCGACCTGATGTTAGACCGTTATTGGAGCGGTGGCGCTGGGCGAATCTCACCAGAAGCGCCAGTACCTGTGGTAAACGTTAGTGGTTCTGAAGATAGGGCTGGAGGAGCGGCGAACGTTGCGGTGAATGCAGCAACATTGGGCGCAAACGTAACCTTGCTGGGGATGTGTGGCGATGACGAGAATGCAAAAATTCTCAAAGAGCGTTTGCAAACTCACGATATTGATTGTCAGTTTTTTACAGTAGATGGCTTCGATACCATCACCAAACTTCGTGTCATGAGCAGGAATCAGCAGCTGCTGCGTTTAGATTTTGAAAAAAGCTTTGCTCACACTGATAAATCAGAACTTGAGCACGCATACGAGTTAGCCTTAGATGATGCGGATGTCGTTATTCTGAGTGACTATGCAAAAGGTTGTCTGAGCAACCCTGAAGTACTCATTGAAAAAGCGCGAAGCAAAAATAAGCGCGTGGTGGTAGATCCCAAAGGCAGCGACTTTGGTAAGTACGCTGGCGCCACATTAGTTACTCCTAATTTGGATGAGCTTCGCGGTATTGTGGGTGAAATAGAAAGCGAGCAGGTATTAGTAGAAAAAGCACTGTCGTTAAAAGAAACGTTAGGTTTAAGCGCGCTGTTGGTTACTCGTTCAGAAGATGGCATGACCTTATTTGACGGCGATAACACCGAGTTTCACCTGCCAGCAAAGGCGAAAGAGGTTTACGATGTTACAGGCGCTGGTGATACAGTGGTATCGACGTTGGCAGTGGCAATTGCATGTAACTTGCCCCTTCAGGCGGCTTGCGTGCTTGCTAACTTAGCGGCAAGTGTAGTGGTTGGAAAGCTGGGCACATCTGCCGTCACTAATACTGAACTGGCTTTGGCGTTAGGTGAGCAGTCTGTGCATCTTGATGGCGGTGTAATGACAGAAGACCAACTAGAAATTGCCCTTAAGGCAGCGAAAGCGCGAGGTGAGCGTGTGGTGATGACCAACGGGTGTTTTGATATTTTGCACTCTGGTCACGTTGCCTATCTAGAAGAAGCGGCGCAACTTGGTGACCGACTAATTGTTGCGGTAAATACCGATGAGTCGGTAACGAAGTTAAAAGGTCCGGGCCGACCGGTAAATAATGTTAACCGCCGCATGGCAGTGCTTGCAGGCTTGAGCGCCGTAGACTGGGTGGTTCCGTTTGAGGAAGATACCCCCCAGCGTGTTATAGCCCGTTTACTGCCAGACGTGTTAGTGAAAGGCGGCGATTATACAATTGAAGAGATAGCGGGTGGCACTGAAGTCATGGAAAACGGTGGCCAAGTCAAAGTACTCACGTTTGAAGACGGCGTGTCTACAACAGGTATTATTGAGCGAATTACTCAAAATAAACTGCGCTAGCGCTTCGTTTAAACATTAGCGGAGATAATACTTCGAGAACGGCGCGTTGTTGGTTACCATGTGTGTAATCAACATAGGTCAAAAACAGCGCGCTGATACAAACCAATATTACGTTTGTTTATTTGAACGCACATTCTTTAATGGAATAACGGTAAATTGCATGTACGAAAGTTATTATGGACTAAACTCGAAACCGTTTCAGTTAACCCCAGATCCTGAATTTTTCTTCGCCAGTAAGTGGCATAAGCGCGCCATGTCCTACTTGCAGTATGGCCTTTCTCAGGCTGAGGGATTTATTGTTATTACTGGTGGAATTGGCACGGGAAAAACCACCGTAGCCAACAGTTTACTTGAAGAAATTGAAGACGATATTGCTGCTGCGCAAATTGTAACGCCGAAGCTCTCGCCCGATGAGCTGGTGAAAATGGTGGCGTCTAAATTTGATATTCCTACGGAAGGGCGTTCTAAAGCCGATATTTTAAAAGCGCTTGAGCTATTTTTATACGACCTCAACAAAGCAGGGCGCCGCGCTTTACTGCTTGTGGATGAGGCACAAAATCTTCCCCTAGAAACAATTGAAGAGCTTAGAATGTTGAGCAACTTTCAGCTTAACGGTAAGCCGCTTATTCAAAGTTTCTTGCTAGGGCAGGAAGAGCTTCAGCCTATATTACGTGCGCCAAATATGGAACAGTTTAGGCAGCGTATCGTGGCGTCTTGTCATTTGGCACCGCTTTCATTAGAAGAGTGTAAAGAATATATCGAGTACCGCTTACATCATGCAGGGTGGAATGGAACTGCCCTATTTAGCGACGAAGCGTTAGAACGCATTCACATGTTCTCTCGTGGCATACCTCGTAAAATTAATACCCTTATGGATAGGGTGATGCTTTATGGTTTTCTTGAAGAGCTTGAGAGCTTCGATGCCGATGCGGTAAACGAAGTTATCGAAGAAGTGAAAGCCGAAATGTTCGAGCCTGATAAAACCGGCGCGGAAGTTACCGAGCATATGGGCTTTGCCGATCATCCTGAAAGCCAAACTATCATGACGCCGAAAGGCAATGTTATTCGTGACACCAAGTATTACTTGGATATGCTAGCTGAGTTGGTTGATGCTTTGGATGACGCAATTTCACAGAAAGTGAAAATGACCCAGTACGTGGATAAACTTATGAAGAAAAAGTTTAAGACCTATGTGCGGTTAAAGAGTGATGATAAGAGAGACATCAATTAACTCGAAACTTTGCGATAAATCAGAAATAGCAATATTGCTTGTTGCCACTAACCTAAAATCGCAGGCCTAATAGATAGATGAACATTTTAAACTTCATAGTAGTTTAGTTGTTAATTTGGCCACTTGAATTGCGCGCTCCATTCCTATTCGTAAATGAATATGTAAATGATAGCTGTATTCTTCGCTCTTTAAGCCCTATAGCCTCTTCTACTAAAGTATTGTTGTCACGCTCTATATAATAAAACCCAAAGTTGGCTGATAAGGGGGAGCGAAAAGTGTGCTGAAAAACTATGGAACCGTTAATGTTTTCACTCTCTCCATCAAGTTCGACAGTATCGGTTAAGTTGTTTTCAACTTTCGCATAGGTAAGAGAAAGGTTAAGATTTGTTCTCACTCCTAGATTGTGCGATAAAGTCGTGCCATATGAAGTTGTTCGCGTTTGACGTCCAGTGTCAATTGAAGAGTCAAGTGAATAGCGGGTGTTAAACGACAAGTTTGTTATACGGCCTTGTAGCCCGACCTGCGCTATTAAAGACTCTCTGTTTATTACAGCGTCTGATATTTCATAATTAGGTGCGAGAAAGTCGACGAACTGCTCTCCAGTTTTTAAATCGTAATCCAAACTTGCGGGTTGAAAGCACGACGAAATTTCTGAACTTCCTTGCTGACAGACAAATAACCCCAAACTCTCAGGAGATGATATCAGTCTAGAATAGCTTGTCACCGAATCACTATAGTTTATTCGTGCCCTTAGGCGCCTAGTGTTATAATTCAGAGCAAATTGTCCAGTCTTTCCTGTCGAGCGACGTGTATAATTTGCACTTAGATTACTTCTTGTAGAAAGAGCCCAGCGAAGTTCTCCACTCAAATAATAATCATCTTCATTAATATCTTCGTCATCGGCGAGTTCAACGTTTATGTCTGGATCAATTTGCTTATTAATTGCTACACGCAAAAACCTTTGGTTTTCCTGACGATAAGTAATACCCGCACCAAAACTGTAAAACTCTTGAGTAGTTACGCCGTTACTTTCACTTTCGTATTGATATGCGTCATGAAGTGTTGTAGCGAAGATGCCAAAATCACCGATAACATTGATCTCTGCATTGGCAACGTAATTTCGCGTCATAAAATCGCTCTGCGAACTGTCACCGCGGCCAGTTTCTATGTAACTACCGGAAACGTTCCAAATAAACCCATATTCTGTAGAAGTACTTTGAGCATCGCCTGATAGAGAATAGTTATTATCTTCTATCCTATCAGTTCCTTGCTCAGACTGATCTGTTTCCGTAAGTGAATAGCGGGCGATACCGTTGGCTATAAAATTTCGGTTCTTTTGTGTTTGTATGGATGCAGAGACGCTATTTGTCCTAGTTTTAACAAGTGAATCGGAACTGTTAATAAAGTCAGATGTTAAAAAGTTTAATGCATTTCCGTCTCTATATGTAAAACCACCGTCCACACTAAGGAACAACAAGTTTTCAACTATTTCAGCCCGTGAGTTATAATTATAGCTACCAAAGGTATTACGCTGAGTATTTAATGCTTCACTATTATCACGCTCAAGATAGGTCGCACGAGCATTAATCGACGCATTTATGCGGGCGCTTTGATAGCTAATCGCAATGGTCGGGTTTAATTGCCCAACGCTTTCATCCGAGCGAACCTCATTGTCAACATTTTCTCTATAGATAGCGTCAGCAGTAATACTCGACGTTATCCTTACCTCCGAAGCAAGGGCCTGAGGTAAGGTCGTTAATAAAGACAGGATAGATATACATGCATAGCACGTAGGTGTTCTCTGCTCTCTAATCATTTCGTTCGGCATAGTAGTATCCATAATATCCATTTAGCGAACTACTGTCGACAGACTTATTGACAACGAAACCTACAGCCATTTCAGGGTTCAATCTTTCAATCGAGAATTTAATATCATTTAACTTCGAACGACCTTCTTCAACAACAACGACCGCTTGTCCAGCAAAATTAGCAAGCACTGCTGACTCAGTGATACCAATTAGTGGTGGCGTATCGATGATAACTACCCTGTCTTTATAACGGTTGGAAAATTCGTCAACAGTGTCGTGCATCCTTTGGCTAGCTAGTAGCTCGGTGGTTCTATGATCGTATTTACCAGCAGGTATAATTTTAAGAGTATCTATGTTTGTGGGATAGAGTACTTCTGATACTTCTTTGACTTCTCCCATCAAATACTCCATTAATCCCTTGCGCCTTTCGAGACCTAATGTTCGAAGAACATTGGGCTTTAAAACGTCAGCGTCAACTAAAAGAACCGTTTTGTCCTGCTCTGATGCAATGCTTAAAGCAAGATTTGCAGCGGTAAATGTTTTGCCTTCCGATGGGCGACCACTGGTAACCATAATTACATTGCTGTTAGTTAAAGTTTTTGAGATTGGACCAAACGCATTTGACAATAGCTTTCGCTTTATCTCTCGGTACTCTTCGTTAATTTGCTTTCTTTGACCAGTTGTAGAAACAAACCCTTTCTCTTCTAGTTGGCTGAAATTAAGTTTATATTTGTGTTTATGTATTGCATTTGCCTTGGCAACAGCCTCCTCTTGAGCCGGAGAGGGGAGCTCACTTCCTGTGTTTCCATTAGAGGTTTGCTCTGACTCCGTGCTTGGCAGGTCTTCAATTTCGGACGCTGACTCAGATTTATTCTGACGCTCTTTCTGCTTTTCGGCGGCTTGCCTTTGCAGCGCTTTTTCAATTGTACTTTTCACTAGAATAACCCCTGCAGTATCGTCTTGTTTGTTATGTCAATGGCAATAACGGCTGCAAACATCATTAAAATAATACCAGTAGAAATAGCAAATATAACAATTCTAAAGCGATTCCGCTTCTTAACCTTACTTATTTCTAAATGTCCAACGACACCTAGTACGGGCGAGTCGGTGATAGATTTCAACTGAGATGCACGGAACAGTACTGGCGATAACTGACTTATTAAAAATGCCAAGCCTAAGCCCGCACTGAAGCCAAATATAAGGACCACTACATATTGTAAAATACGCTTAGGGCCAGCGGGTTTACCTGGAAGGTTAGGGGGCTGCAAAATTTTAAACTGGATGTCCTCTCCACTTAACTCTGCTCGTTTCGCTAGTTCGGCAGACTCTTTGCGAGCGAGTAATGCATTATATTTTTGTTTGAGTATACCGTAATCACGGTTGAGCGCGGTCGATTCAGCTTCTATTTGTGGAACAAGATCTATTTTCGACTGAAGCTCTAAAATACGAGTCGCGATGTCGTCTTGCTGAACCATTTGTGAAGCTAATTGGCTCTCTAATCGAGACATCTCAAAGCTCAGGTCTCTGCTAAGTTCATTTAGTTGAACCGGCTGCGCTCCGGAGCTTTCAACCAATTCTTCAATTTCTTCAGAGCGACGTGCTTCTAGCGTTTCAATTAATGCTTTGGTCTCAATTACATCGGGGTGTTGTTCAGTAAATCGTAGTGAAAGTTCATCAAGCTTCTGTTCCAAACTTCTAATTCGTGAATCGTAGCGAGTTGTCAATCCTGAGTTCTCTGTATTACCGTTAGATAATTGGGACTTTGCGTTAGCTAGCTGTTTGGCAAACGCTTCAAGTTTCTTTCGCGTCTGTCTAATTTCGAGTTCAACAGAGGCAAGTTGCCTCTTTTCATTTTCTAAACGGGAATAAAAAGAGCCTTGTACAGGTAAAATATCCGCATAATTTCTTTTGAAATCGGCAAGTCGCTCTTCCGATTCCTTTAGGCGCTTTTCATATTCGGCTATTTCATTGTCGATAAAGCGCTCGGCATTGTCTGAATTTCTGCGATTATCGCCTAATGCTCCTTCTACAAATAAATTTAATGTTTCCTGAACAACACGCTGCGCTACCAGTGGATCCTTATTTGAATAAGAAACTCGGTAAATGTTATCCCGAGAAGTGCTCTTCAAATTAATCTGATTTTTTAGCCTATTAACCAACGAGTCAAACTGCCCATCTGTTTTTGTTGTAAGGTCTAAATCTGAGTTCCTCGCTATTTTGGCTACATTTTCTGGCGTGAAAAATGTTCTCGCCATTAATCTTATTTCCTGCTCTTTGTTAGTCTGGATGGTAAGACCTCTTAACAGAGGTTGTAACATTGACCGCGTATCAACATGAACGGTTGCGCTTGAGGCATAGTAATCAGGTTGATTTGCTACATACATAAAACCCGCAGGGCATATAAGCCAACTACAGATAATAACATAGCGTTTTTTAATCCAAATCCCTTTGAGGTAATCAGATCCTAATATAAAAAGTGATTGTAACTCTTGCATTACTACTACATCTAATCCCTAAAACCACGCTTCTGGAATAATTACAACATCACCTGGGAGCATATCTACGTTTTCCGTGATATCACCATCGCGAATCAAGTCGTCGATATTTAACTCGAAAACTTTCTTTTCGCCGTTTATCACACGGATTAGCTTTGCATCGTTACCGTCAGCAAAGTTTGTAAGTCCACCTACTGAAATCATAAGGTCGAGTAAAGTCATATGCTCAGTGTAATTCACTGCTCTTGGTTGAGCAGCTTCGCCAATAACACGAACTTGCTCGCTTAAAGGTCCCGAAAAATTACCAACACTCACTGTTACGCGAGGAGAGTTTACGAACGTTGATAATACTTCTTCAATTTCTCTAGCAAGAACAGTAGGCGTTCTCCCAGCCACATCTAGGTCTTCAACCAACGAAGTAGTAACCTTCCCATCAGGACGAACGACAACTTGTGCTGACAATTCAGGGTTACGCCAAACAAAAATATTTAACCTATCACCGGGACCAATCAAGTATTGGTAATCATCAACGTCTGTAGTCAAAGATGCTCGGGTGGTTGCCTCAGGCAAAACTCCCGTGTTACTGCATCCATATAAGCAAATTAGTGAAAGTATTGCGCAACTAGCTATTCGTATTTTAAAAGAGAACATAAGAGATCATCCTACACTCATTATGGTTGAATTATGGCTTTTGTCGTTTACCCTACGGTAATTGTCACTATAATGCCAATAACAATTCTAGTCTATTGTAATAAATCCATTTATGATGGAAGGAACGCTGAAGTTTTGGGGGGGCCAGGGGTGGCAGGAAGTAAGCGCAATCAAAATAAACGCTCGAACATACTTGTAATAACCGAGGCGTTGCTCATAGCCTACATGGGGTATATTTCTCACTTCATTCTCACTCAGATCGGATTGTCGGTCAGTGTGTCTGTGGAGAAATTAATTATCAATGTGGGCATGTTGACCGTTTCTATTTTACTTTGCTCATTGTCCGTAGGGCTTTATGAAGCAAAATTAAGAGAAACTTTTAGAGGTATTATCCGCCGCATTTTCGTAAGCGTCGGACTAAGTTACTTTTTAGTTGAGGTTCTTACGCGAGCTTTTTTTGACGAGCTGGTTATGGATTCTTATTTTTTGCCAGCGTCAGTGTGCTCAATAATTATAACACTTGTCGTCTTTAGGTATTTTACAAATCGGTTAGGCTTACTTGGACTTGGTAAAGTTCGAATATTAGTGCTAGGGGCGGGTGAGAGAGCTTCCATTATTGAAAAGCGTATGCGTAGAGACGTGGACAGAATAGGTTTTGATTTAGTCGGCTTTATCCCTATTCCCGGAGACAACAGAGAGGATGGAATAAGAAAGGAGAACATTATTCACCTCATAGTAAACGAGAACTTCCAAAAATTTATCGCAGATAATGATATCGAGGAGATTGTTATCGCTTGTGATCAACGAAGAGGCACACTGCCCGTAGAAGTCTTATTCGAGTGCAGGCTTCGAGGAATAGAAGTTACTGAACTGCTTGACTTTATGGAGCGAGAAACAGGGCAAATCGTTGTTAATTTAATGTACCCTAGTTGGGTAATCTACTCTAATGGCTTTCAAAGTCAGAACTATTTGCGTGACGCGCTTGATTACACGCTCAACTGCTTTCTTGCACTCATAATATTTTCGCTTGTATGGCCTATTATGCTATTCACTGCTTTTATTATTTATTGTGACGATGGAAGACGAACCGGTGTATCAGTGTTTTATAAACAAGAGCGCGTAGGTCTTAATGGTAAGTTATTCAAAATTATTAAGTTCCGTAGTATGAGACCAGATGCTGAAAAAGATGGTGCAAAATGGGCAAGTAAAAATGACGATCGAGTGACACGTATTGGACATTTTATGCGAAAATACCGAATAGATGAGCTGCCTCAGTTATTGAATGTTTTTAAAGGTGAAATGGCGTTCATTGGACCTCGTCCAGAAAGACCTCAGTTTGTTGAACAGCTCGTCAGAGAAGTGCCTTATTACAATCAACGACACAATGTTAAGCCGGGTTTGGCCGGATGGGCACAGTTAAATTATCCCTACGGTGCCAGTGTAGAAGATTCCATGGAAAAGCTTAAATTTGACTTGTACTACGTTAAACATCAGAGCTTGCTACTAGATATACTTATTTTAATTCGCACAGTGGAAGTTGTGTTATTCGGCAAAGGACGATAATTATGAAGGCGAAGGGTCGTCTCAATGCTATGACCGTGGATGTAGAAGACTACTTCCAAGTGTCAGCGTTTGAAAATGTTTTCACTCAGAAAGAGTGGGACAAAGCTCCTTTAAGGGTTGACCACAACACAAACCGACTACTAGACCTATTCGCAGAACATGAAGTAAAAGCCACGTTTTTTACGTTGGCGTGGGTGGCACAAAAATGCCCTTCTCTGATAAAGCGAATTGTTAGCGAAGGCCACGAGTTGGCAAGTCACGGCCTTGCTCATAGGAGGGTGACAACAATGTCGCCCGAGGAGTTTAGAAAAGATGTCAGCGAAAGTAAGACTATTTTAGAGGATATTGGTGGGGTCGCAATTAATGGTTATCGCGCACCAAGTTTTTCCATTAATAGGGACAACGAGTGGGCCTTCGAGATCGTAAAAGAAGTGGGTTTCTTATATTCGTCAAGTACTTACCCAATTGAGCATGATTTGTACGGTGTGCCTGATTGGCCTCGGTTTAAATACCAACGCATAGAGGGGCTTTGGGAGCTGCCCATTCCAACAATAAGGAAATCTGGGAAAAATGTTGGTATAGGGGGAGGTGGTTTTTTCCGTCTTTATCCTTACTGGTATTCGAAGAAACGTATAGATACGTTCTTTGCCTCTGAATCAGCGCCATACAATTTTTATTTCCACCCGTGGGAAATAGACCAGCAACACCCTCAAGTGAAAGGGGCACAATTTAAGTCCAAATTCCGACATTTTGTAAATCTTAAAAAAATGGAGTCGAAAATCGTTCGACTGTTGGAAGATTACAACTGGACAACAATGAGCTCGGCTTACGATATTAAAACCGTGTAGTGGTATAACTAATGGATAAGAGATTAGACAGGGAATTTGGCATAGTACTACTTTCAACGCTATTGCTGTGGTTGTTTTTTTTCTGGCAAGGCGTTGTCACGGCTATTGATATTTGGTGGGGAAATGAAATTTTCAATCACTGCTTTTTCGTTTTGCCTACCACGGCTTATCTTATCTATTTAAAACAAGACTCGCTGTTCTCTAACAATATAAAGCCTACGTTACTCCCTCTGTTTGCCATTGTTCCTTTATGTGTTCTCTATGTTGTTGGACGCGTTGGCGATATTCAGCTTTTCATGCACATTGCAACGTTTACGCTTTTGCCTGTGCTGATATGGACAGCCATTGGGCACAATGCTGCTAAAAGTATTTTGTTTCCCCTCGTATTTTTACTGTTTGCTATTCCCGTTGGAGAGCAATTAATTCCGTTACTTCAGGAAATAACCGCCGACGGTTCGGTAGCGTTATTAAAACTGGTGGGCGTTCCACTTTATAGAAATGGCTTGTATATTGAGATCCCCGCAGGTCGTTTTCTAGTTGCCGAAGCGTGTTCTGGCGTTAGTTTCTTCATAGTCAGTATCGTAATTGGCTCGCTCTTTTCTTACTTAAGCTTCGTGTCGTCTACAAAGAAACTCATTTTTGTCACAATTTCGGTGTTCTTACCTGTAGTCGCAAATATCATTCGGGTTTTCGGCATTATTTACATTGCGCACAAAACCGATATGGAATATGCCGCCGGTGCGGATCACCTTATTTATGGCTGGTTTTTCTTTGCCTTTGTGATTGTGTGCCTGTTAGGCGTTGGTGAGTTACTTCGTGATAAGGGCGTGGAGACTGAACAGCATAGTCAGATGCAGCGTGGCAACATACAGTTAAATGTTAAAAAAGTGGGGTTAGTTTATTTTGTACTGATTGCGTTTGGCGCCTGGTCTTGGTCTTATTCATTGTATAAAACTGAAAATGCTACCCGTGCCTTTAATACGAAAGACATTGCGAGCCTTAAAGCGTGTGATGATGAACAGCTATATTGGCAACCAAAAATTGAAAATGCCGATAAACAGGTAAGGCACCAATATATACTTGATAGCCAATGCCAAGCCGTATTGGTACAAGCTGAATTCCACCGCTTTGACAGTGAACTAGTCAGTGGCCTAAATCTTCTTTATGTAGAAAAAGAATGGTCTTTAGTGCGCACAGACAATGAGATTTTAGTCATAGATGATGTGGCTCAAACAGTACCTGTATTGTACCTAACGTCGCCACATGAAAAGAAAATAAAGGTAGCAAGATGGTATGAAGTAAATGGGCAAGTACTAACGTCTACGATAAAAGCAAAATTATATGTCACTTACTTAAAAATGACGCGTCAATATGATGGTGGGCAACTACTTATAATGGCAGTGCCTTACACATTAGATACGTCTACATTGCAAATTACCGAGAATTATGAATAAAACGTTAGTGCTTACTGAGAACTTTCCTCCGGTAGAGGGCGGAAGTGGCCGCTGGTTTTGGGAGCTATATTCTAGATTGCCAGGCTTTCAGGTTGTTGTAGCAACGAACAATGCCACCCAACACATTGCGCCTCCCGCCAACGGCATGGTGATTGAACGCCTACCGTTACAAAGTGCCGAGTGGGGCATCAAAAGTGTTACGGGTCTTACATTTTATGCCAAAAGTTTTACTCGTATTATCAAGCTAATAAAAAAGCATAATATTAAAGAGATACACTGTGGGCGCGTTATACACGAGGGCGTTATCGCTTGGCTTGCCTCGAAAGTTACAGGGGTTAAGGTTGTGTGTTACGTACACGGAGAAGATGTAGAAGTTGCTGCGGTTAGTCGTGAACACAGCCTGTTGGTAAAGCAAGTGTGCAAGCGCAGCCACACGCTTATTTGTAATAGCGAAAACAGCAAAGCACTGGTACAACGTTTGAATTTTGCTGACGCTGAAAAATGTGTGGTCTTGCATCCGGGGTTTGATGCTGAACACTTTCAACCTGCCTCGCAAGACAATCAACTTAGAAAAGCATTTGGCTGGGAAGATAAGTTTTCAGTTATTACGGTAGGGCGTTTGCAGCGCCGAAAGGGACAAGATTATTTTATTCAGGCTATGCCAGAATTATTAAAGCGTTTTCCGACGCTGCATTACACAGTGATAGGGCGAGGCGAACTTGAGCAAGAACTCAAAGAGCAGATTAGCGTGCTGGGTTTATCTGACCATGTACAAGTGGTCACCGATGCCGACGACGAAAAAATGGCAGCTATGTATCAGCAGTGTGATGTATTTATATTACCTAACAGGACCATTGGAGGCGATATAGAAGGCTTCGGCATGGTGCTACTAGAGGCTCAGGCTTGTGGAAAGTATGTGGTAGCGGGCAATTCTGGTGGAACAAAGGAAACCATGCGCGTTGGAGAAACGGGGTTCGTTATAGATTGTAGTTCGCCTGACGCTATTGTAGACGGTTTCTCTATGGTTATGCAGAAGCTTCCAAGTTTGACTATGTCGCCCAGCGAGTTCGTTAAAAGCACGTTTTCCTGGGATGTTCATGTAGAAAAAGCAAGGGCGCTGTTTGACCGCTTCGCTAACTAAGAAAACGCTGGTCAGTTCTGCGTTTTCAAGTGCTGCTCAGATAATTAGCAAGCTATTAGGCTTGCTAAGTACTTTAGTTGTTGCCCGTGTTCTGACTCCTGATGTCTTTGCCTTGGCGGCCATTCTTTCTATTACGCTTTACTTTGTTGATGTATTAGGCGATGTGGCAAGTGAAACTTACATATTGCAGAAAAAGCGTGTTTCGTTTTTGGATATTCAAAGCGCGTGGACATTAAATTTAGCCATCAAAATATGTTGCTGCTTGTTGCTTGCCTGCCTCGCGCCATTTGCCGCCCGTTTCTTTGAACAGCCTTCGCTAACAACGCCATTACAAGTGGCTACCTTGGTGCTTCCACTAAAAGCACTGTGTTCTGTCTACTTCCTTAAGCTTAAAAGACACCTTAAATATGGCTTATTAACCTTGGCCACATTTGCTGAGCGCGTTGTCGCTACCATTCTTCTTGTTTCCTCTGCATTACTTTTCGAAAACGTTTGGGCGTTTGTTGTTGCTGATATAGGCGGGGCATTTACATTAATGGTGATCAGCTATGCGTTATCGCAGCAACGTCCGGTGCTTACGCTTGCAAATGTGGCCGAACAGTGGGCGTTTTCAAAATGGCTCATAGGAAAACAAATTGCCGGTTATTTGCGTTCTCAACTTGATACGTTGCTTGTTGCTAAGTTTTTTTCTTCAACGGTAACAGGGCATTATTACATGGCACGAGATGTGGCTATGTTACCCGGAAGGTTTTTATTGGGGCCTGCAATTGAACCTCTTATTGCCTCGTTTAGAAATGAAAAATTGAAACGTCAGGCCTTATTAGAAAACGTTGCGCTTAGCTACTGCGTTGCACTACTTATTGCTTCTCCCATAGCCATATTTGTCGCATATTTTGCCGATGTGGTTGTTTTAACGTTACTCGGGCCGCAGTGGGATATGGCAGCCGAGTATCTGCCTTCGCTTATTTTTTTGTTCTTTTATTGGGTTATTTTACAAGTAACTGAGCAGGGCCTGATTGCACGCGGTAAAGTGAGTTTTTTGTTCTATTTCGATGTGTTCTCTTTGTTGTTTATTGCATCTGCGCTACTCACATCGCTTGCGGCTCATACTGATATTTTATTACTCATAGAAGTGCGTATAGCGGCGGGCTTTTTTCTAACGGGTAGTGCAATGGGGGTTTTGTTTAGCAACCAATGGAAAATGCTGTACGGCGTAATGATTAATCTAATGGCCTTTTTCGCCATTAGTTTATTTTCCGCAGAGGTAGCATTTAAACTTGGCGGTATGTTGGGCATAGCGTGGGCGCCACTGAAGTTGTTGGTTGTCGGCTTGGTGTTTGGCGCTACATATTTACCCTGCATACTACTTTATGTGATAAAGCTGTCTCACAAAGACTATCGCGGCCCGCTTATTTTTATTTTCCAAGAAGCGTGGACCACATTGAGCGCTTTTCGTCGCTAAGTGTTAGTTGAGCATTTTCTGCAACGGTGCCCGAAGCGCCATTTCGTTGTTTAATAGCACCTAATACCACGTTGTTTCTTATTTCTACGCTGTGGGTGAAACCAAACCGGTATTCAATGGCATTTGGATAGCCAGAGCGAAGCAGTACCGTATTATTAAGTACTTTAGTACCCTTAGCGCTTTCTAGCACTATTCCTGCGTCTTTGTACGGGTGCGCTGTGTTATTGTGAAGAATAACGTTGTTTTCAATAATTCCCCCAAGATGTTCGTTATCGACGTTTCCTAAACCAAACCCTATGCCTCGGTCGCTGTTAATAATCGTATTTTCTCGCACTATGGTATTGTGAGAATTGCGCCAAAAGTGAATAGCGTGTTCGGCAATGTGCTCTGAAGGGCTGGCGATATTCTCGAAATGGTTATTTTCCACTACCCAGTTTTTAGCGCGATGCGCATCTATTCCACCAATATAATAATTTGGGCCTACCGTTGCCGAGTATGAAAAGCGGGAATTGCTAATTTTACCGTTGTGTGAATAAGGCGAGTCTGGCTTAGGGCTGGCGCTTACTTTGAGGAGCTGTTCGTAACTGTCGCGAAGTATGCTGTTAGTTAACGTGAAATTGTCAGCGCCCAGTTCGGCTCTTACCTGTATTAGGTGGTTAGCACTTTGCTCTAAGGTTACCCCTGTAAGGGTAAAATAATCTGCGTGCACATCAATGAGTATCTCTGCGCCACCACTTCCCGATGCGGCGCGCATTCCGTTGCCCCTAAAAACAACGTCTTCAGGTAAGCCAGTAGCGCCGACAATAGTCACGTTATCTGCTTTTATTTGCAGCCGATAGTTAAGCTTATAAACGCCAGGCTCAACAATAATGTGCGAATTAGGGCGTGTAATTGCTCTTGCCAGTGCATCAATATTGTCGACGGTGATCGCTGCTAGTGCGTGAACGTGTAACAAACCTAGCAAAGCAAAAATAATTAGGCGCATGATTACTTCCTCATTTTTATGATAGCCGCTGGGTTTCCCGCAACAATGGCGAAATCAGGAATGTCTTTTGTGACTACTGCGCCTGCTGCCACAATACATTTTTTGCCTACATTAGCCATAATAATAGCCCCGTTTCCAACCCACGTGTCTTCACCAAGAGTAATCGGTAAAAAATGACCGCCCTGTTCTCTAATAGGTTTATCTAAATCTTCAAAATTGTGTTGTTGCTTACCACTCAAAACGTGCACGCCGCTGCCCAATAAACAGTCTTTTTCTATAATACATGCACCTATGTTGCATTGGGGGCCAATGTAAACGCCACTATCGACAACGGTATTTTTTTGGCTAAGCAAAGTGCCAAAGCCGATAAAGGTGTTTTGAGAATAACGGGGGAGCGTTAATCGATAAAAAGCGCCCCGCAGGAAATTACCTGACTTGCCTGGGAACAGGCTTAAAAATTGGCTAAATGCAGCAAAGCAATTGTCAGACGAGAATATATTCAGCGCAAAGTAAAGAATAACCAGCGGGCTGACAGCAATGATAGCGGTAAAGTGAATGCACTTTTTCAATACAGATTTCATTGTTGTTGCCTGTTTTCGGTAAGGGACTTAAACAACGGCGCCATCTTACTTTCCCACGAGTAGTGTTCTAATATAGTTTTTCTGGCGTTTAAAGATAATAGCTCGGCTAAGGCCGAAGAACTTAGCGTATTGATAAGCGCAGCGGCAAACTCGTCAGCATGACGTGCAATAAGTACATTCTCTTCATTTTTACAAAGTATACCCTCTGCGCCCATCGGGGTAGTAACGACGGGTAAGCCACAAGACATTGCCTGCAATACCTTATTTTGCACACCGCGAGCAATTTGAAATGGGGCGACGAAAGCGCTTGCTCTGTGAAAGTAAGGCATAATGTCATCAACAAAGCCTGTTACCTCAATACTTGGATGTTCCGCCAGTTTTTTTACTGTTTCTATGGGGTTCATGCCGGCAATGGTAAATGTTGCATCAGGAAAGCGAGACAGTACAGTTGGCCATACCTCTTTGGCAAACCAAATAACTGCATCTATGTTAGGTTTATAATCCATGACGCCGGTGAAAAGTACATTGTTATTGGCTATGTTCTGCTAAATTGTTGCTATACTGTATATGAATACAGTCATTGAGGGTTAATCATGATCCCAGCACAATTTACAAAGCTTATAGCCGAGTTAGAATACTTAACAGATAGTCAAA
>Ga0105227_100045_pt1 | contig 54181 bp, 37 predicted proteins | sample Virmet3734_803_FD_89585 | JGI IMG/M metagenome (GOLD analysis project Ga0105227, IMG submission 89585) | Marine viral communities from the Southern Atlantic ocean transect to study dissolved organic matter and carbon cycling - metaG 3734_803 | ecosystem: Environmental > Aquatic > Marine > Oceanic...
AGAAATGGTCGATGCCGATTCAAAACTGGCGTCAGGCGATGAGTCGATTTATTATCGAGTTCGAGGAACGCCTCGAAAAGCATATTAACTAATGGCAGTTACACAGAATCTGTTACAGGCTCTTCCACTAGACTAAGGTTTACAGTGTTCACTGCCTTCAAGTAAGAGCGCTATAGCAATACCAAGAATGATGAATATTCGTTTTTGCTCACTTGCAGTTCGTTTATGTTCGTTTTATGATACGTCCCAATTAAATGTACATGGGAAGTTGCGTCAGAATAAGAACTAAACGGCCTGTTAGTTAGATGAACAGTTAGTGCAATATTGCGCAACATAAAACGCTTTTCTGCCTTCATTTTCCCTAACATAACTCTGTCGTTTCTTTTTCTGCACAGCGCGTTGTACTGGTTAAAGATTTAAAGGATGAATTATGTTACCTCTCACGGAACCAACGCTTTTCCGCCAGTGTATTGCTGAATTCATAGGCACGGCGATTCTGATTTTCTTTGGTGTTGGTGCAGTTGCAGCACTGGTATTAACAGGTGCTTCGTTCGGTCAATGGGAAATAAGTATTGTCTGGGGGTTTGGCGTAGCTGTTGCCATTTATTGTACTGCTGGGGTTTCGGGTGCACATATTAATCCTGCGGTAACCATTGCGCTTGCTCTTTTTCATGGTTTTGAAAAGCACAAAGTAGGCCCCTTCATCCTTTCTCAGTTTCTGGGAGCATTCGCTGCTGCCGCACTTATCTACGGCTTATATCATCAACTTTTTACAGACTATGAACTTACTCACAACCTTTCGCGCGATAGTGTAGAGGCTCTGGCGACCGCCAGCATTTTTTCTACTTTTCCTCACGAAGCCCTTTCATTCTGGGGTGCCTTTGGCGTTGAATTCGTTATCACTGCAGTGTTGATGTTTGCAATACTGGCATTGGGCGATGAAAACAACGGTGCATCACGTGGAGCCATGAACCCGCTACTAATTGGTATTGTCATCGCTGTCATTGGTTCGTCTTTAGGACCGTTGACCGGTTTTGCCATGAACCCAGCTCGCGATTTTGGTCCAAAGCTCTTTTCCTATATTGCGGGATGGGAGCATGCGCTCTCCGGCGCGAAAGCCACTCCTTACTTTATTGTACCTATTATTGCGCCTATATGTGGTGCATCCTTTGGCGCTTGGCTTTACCCTGTATTAATAGGTCGCTCTCTCTCCCAAGACAGTCGCGCCTGTACTATTCCTAGCGATTGCGAAACTTCCGTTGTTACACAAACTTCTCAAGAGAGTTTTGATAGAGGGTAAGCTGACTGTTGATATACGAGCGGCAATGGCCTATTTTACGCCGCAGTTGAATTTACAAAGAAGCATAGCGCGTGTTTTATTTAATAACAGTTACTGTCCTTTGGGCATTTTCCTTTTCGCTTATTGGCGAATTTTTAGCAGGATCAGTAGACAGTTATTTTGCTGTTTTGACACGCATTGTGCTCGCCACACTGGTTTTCCTTCCCTTTCTTAAGCCGGCATTATTAAACCTTAAACAAAAGGCGATCCTGGCGAGTTTAGGTGCTGTGCAGTTAGGGTTAATGTACATCTTTTTTTATCACGCATTTTTGTTTTTAAGCGTGCCAGAGGTGTTGCTTTTCACCATTTTCACACCGCTTTACGTAGCCATTTTAAACGACGCACTCTTTAAGCGCTTCACCCCGTTTTACTTGTTGTGTGCACTTATCGCTACCACAGGAGCTGCCATTATTCGTTTTAACGGCATTAGCGATAATTACTGGTTTGGCTTTGCCGTTGTTCAAGGTGCTAACCTTTCCTTTGCGCTAGGACAGGTGGGTTATAAAAAACTCACCTCCACCTTCAAAACACAAGTGCCCTATCACAACGTGTTTGCGTGGTTTTATTTAGGCGCACTGGCTATAGCACTACCTGCTTTCTTCATTTTTGGTAACACTAGCCAACTGCCGCAGAATGCTCAGCAGTGGGGCATATTGTTGTGGTTAGGTATCGTGGCATCGGGGCTTGGGTATTACTTTTGGAATCAAGGCGCACTGAAAGTATCAGGAGGCACATTAGCCACCATGAACAACGCGCTTATTCCAGCAGGGCTGGTGGTTAATTTACTGCTTTGGCAAAAAGACACTGATTTTTCTCGTTTGTTTCTTGGCGGTGCCATCATTGCCATTGCGCTTTGGATGTCTCATCAATACAGCAAGAAACAGAAGCAGCTCTAAGCCTCAACAAAGCCGACTCTACGCAGGGCTATACTCGCTAATCATGGTGTAGTCTTTGCGCGGCCCTTTGACCTGCCATGTTGAGCGCCACACTGGCAACTTTGTAAAGTCATAGCGCACTACGTAGTTGTCATCGCCGCATAAGTGTTCGGCATTCGGGTTGCTCGCACTAAATGTATGAAAATAACGTTCATCGTCAAACAAAACATCGAACACACCATGCTGTGACTGTTGCCAAAAATAGCGGCGCTCGGCAGGCATAATGTTTCCATTTGGCGCGGTTACTTCGCCCTGCTCGTAATAATTCAGCGTCGGTTTCTCCCACGCTGGCTCCCAACAAAAAGCAGCTGTCCCAACAAACGAAAAAGTATCCCCGTTTTGCTGGATAATTTTCCGACGCAAATGCCAGCGCCCTGCGAAGTCGTCAAGAGACGCGGGGCCCTTAGAAGGCGCTGACAACGTCGATACGCTGGGGCTAGATGACACCTTAGAGCCTGTCATATAATACATCCAATCACTTCATAATTAATCAGACCAAGCAATAGTAAGCACTTACAATAAGCGTACTTCCCTACTACCAAAAATAGGTCACGGTAGCCGAATACTGTTCGCCCCGCCCTGGCGTACCGGGAATTTCTTCAAAACGTTCATCCCAAAAGTTATCAACTGCCAGTACTAGGTTTAACCCTTCAATTTGAGCCGGTGAATAGGTGAGTGTAACGTGAGAGAAGAATGCCGAATCACTGCCGTTTCTAAGCGCGTTGGTTTCTTGCTTGCGCCACTCGTTGTCTATGCGAACTTCAACCGTATCAGTTGCAAACCACAGCAGTCCAAGGGTTACTCTATGCGGTGGATAGTTTAGCGCGTAAAAACTCGCATCCACACCTTCAATGCCGTAGTCTTCTGACTTATCAAGATAGGTATAACTGGCAACCACATCCGCATTATCAAAGCGCTTAATCGCAATTAATTCAAACCCTAGCGTCTCAATATCTACGGGGTTTGCGCTGCGTGCCGAGGTGGAATCGAAGCTGTAAGTCCAGTCGGTCAGCTCGTTATCCCAGCGATAGAAAACGGCGGTATCAACTTTCCATGATTGCTCATCAAACGATGCGCCAAACTCGAGATTTTTACTCACCTCTCGCTGTAGCTGATTGTTACTTCTGAACAAGCCACTCGTGGTGCTGCCGCCCACTGCAGTATAGCCGGCCACTTGAGTCGCTTCTGCATACGAAAGATATAAATTTCGCGAGGCATTATCGCCAGTTTGCGTGTACCAGTTAATATCGCCCACAAAAGACAGCCGATCTTCATCGCGATTAGTATCATCAAACGCGCCACCTAAGCGTACGGTAATCGACTCCTTAGTGTTTAGCTGGGTACGATACTCTGGCACCACACTAATGTTGTAGTAGTCGCGGGAAGTGAAGTTATTTTCTAGCGTGGTTGATTCAATGTCGTCTGCGGTGATTTGCGCGGAGTAATTGATACCAAAGTCTGGCGAGAGGTTGTGAGTACCAGAAAGCGCGAGTGATTTTACCTGCGTTTCGTGAAACGCCTGAAAACTTTCTGGGTTTTCGCGCGAAAATACATAGTGGTCATCGTTTTCCCTGTAATAAGTCGATACCTCAAAGGCACTTTCATTACCCTTTTCACCGTAGCGCTGCTTATGATTTAGCATTACCAAACGCGTTTCAATATCTTCGGTTTCGTTAACGTCAAAGGGCGTATACAAATTAGGCCAACCAAAGAACTTTTCCTGATAACCATAAAACAAGTCGGTTTGCGAACGCTCACTTGCTAACTGAACGCGACCTGACGCGCGTTCAAATTGGTGATCACCATTGGCAATAGTGCCATCGCTTTCAGAGCGAGAATACTCCCCTTCCACACCCACAGACCAAGCTGGATAGCTTTTAAGATGTTGCTTTACTGCGCCGTGAACGCGCTGCAAATTGAAGTTATTGTTGCCCACGCCAACAGATACACTGCCAGCCTCTTGAATAGGTCGCCATCCGTAAGACACCGTACCAACAGAGCTATTTACACCATAAAGCGCGTTATCAACACCGGTAAAAATACTCGGCTCAGTCAACATTTCTGGCGCAATAGGAATTTCGGCGAAATAGTGCCCCGTTTGCGGGTCGATTAGCGTTGCGCTACCTACGCGAAAGCCGGTGTTCTCGAAGATACCACCGCGGATGGTGACATCGGCCTGTGCTTCGGCCATGTTTCTTGATTGCAAATCTACCCGCGGGTCGTATTCCAAATTTGAAATGGGTGAATTAAACGTACCAACCGGCTTGTTATTCGCAGTTGCCGCCCCTTCAATCGTAATTTTTTCGACGTTCGCTTCAGCCTTTTCTGTGGATATAACATCTACGTTTTCCGTTGCGAAAACAGATAAAGGAAGCGCAGATAAAAATAGAGAAAATGTTTTATGAAACATTGAGTGTCCTAGTTCCTAGTGCTAGTTCATATTCACAAACGCTAAACGCTTTTCAGGCACCTGACTTTTGCAGGTGCGTAACACGTACTATCACCGATACAGACTTTTATTACGTCGGTTTATAGTGCGTAGTGTAATTTATGGTTAAGTGTTGGCTTATCGCTTAAATAAGGTCGCGAAGTGTATAGCATATGTGAGCATAGGAAAACGTCACTTCGCTGAGTTTAGACCAGTCTCCAACTATAAACCACCTCGCCAAAAGAAATGAGATAACATAACGTCACCCATGTTTACAAACCCTGCTGAAGACTCGTTAAACCTTCTTATGCTTAACTCTAAAATACCGTTTTTATTTTCGTTAGTTGGACTATCTGTGAATGCCGCTGCGCAAAGTAGTAAAAGTTCCCTTCAAGATGCTCACGATGAATTAGAGCACATCGAAGTAAAAAGACACTTTCAGCCTTATCGTGGTAACGTACCGCTTATCGACACGCCGCAAGCAATTGACCGAATTACCGCCGATACATTAGCAAATGAAGGGATCACACGCTTCATCGATGCACTGGATTTTGCGCCGACTATCGTAAGGCAAAACAACTCGGGCGGTATGTTCGATAGCTTTGCTATTCGTGGCTTTTCTGGCGATGAAAACAATCCGTCGGGGTATCTGATAAACGGCTTTAACGTACGTGGCTACAGCGGCAATAGAAGTACGGTTAACGTTCAAACTATTGAAGTAATGAAAGGGCCAGGCTCTGCCCTTTATGGGCAAGGCGAGCCTGGCGGTACCATCAACATCATCACCAAAAAACCGCAGTTTGAAGAGCAAGGCTACGTTCAAGCCACCGTCGGTAATTTTGATAAGAAGCACGTAGAGTTCGATTATACGAACGGCATTAGTTCAGATATGGCGTATCGCGTTAACGGTTCGTACGAAGACTCTGATACTTATCGCGATAACGTGTTTTTCAAAAACCTAAACCTCAACCCTTCATTTATTTGGAACCTCTCTGATCACACCAGCTTAAGTTATCAGATGGAAATCTTAGATCAGGAAAAGCCGCTTGATCGCGGTGTATTTATCTTAAATAACGACTTTGACGCTGTAGATGCCGAAGACTTTTACGGTGATATCAGAGACAGTGCCCATGAAGTTAAAGCCTTTGGACATCAGCTAGTGTTAAATCACGAGTTGAATCACAATTGGCATTTTCTTAGTGGCTTCGCCTACAGAGACTCTTCTTTTGAAGGGCAGTCTTCAGATACTGAACTGTCAGATGGTCGTCAGCTTTTGTATACCGACCCATCTGTACTTTCAAGGCAGCGACGAACCCGCGACTATCAAGCGCAAGACTTATCACTACGCTTTGAACTAAGCGGCGTGGTAGACGTGGCAGGCTTTGTAAATAACGTCTTGTTTGGTTTGGACTATTACAACTACCACATTGATACAGACTATCGTCGTTGGCGCACGGCGTGGGGCGCGGGTGATACCACATATAGTATCGCCCCTGAAAACCCAGACTACACTATTTTTAGACCTGATGTGACGCCCACTACACTCACCGCCGAAAAGCAAAAAGGGTTAGGATTTTATGCACAAGACGTTATAGAACTTACCGATGCCACCAAGCTTTTAGTCGGCTTTCGTGTGGACAAGTTCGAGCAAGACATTTTTAATAAGCTGAGCGAAGAAGGGCAAGAACAAGACCAAACGGAAGTGACGCCACGCTTCGGTTTTGTGTATGAAATCAATGACGCTGTAAGTCTATACACGAGCTATGCAGAAGGTTTCAGACCCAATCCAGGGCTTGATTCAGACCGCAACGCCTTTGACCCTGAAGAGACCACCTCTTTTGAGGTAGGTGCGAAGTGGGAAAACATCGCCGATAGGTTCTCAGGCAGCATTGCGATTTTTGATGCAGCAAAGACCAATATGCTAACCGCTGAACCTAACACGGGCTTTTCAGCCACGCTCGGTGAAGTTGAAAGCCAAGGGGTTGAATTCCAGTTAACCACTGACCTTACTTCAGACATTCGTCTTGATATGGCCTACGCATACATAGATGCTAAAACCGCGAATGAAGTCAACAATTTGGATTGGGGGGTGCCTATTCCAAAGGGTTCACGCTTAATCAATATTGCTAAACATTCGGGGTATATCTCGCTTAACCATTTCACCCGCGTATTTGAAAAAGAAGCGTTCTTTGGTGTGACCATGCGTTACGTGGGTGACCGCTTAGGCCAAACCACCGATCCAACATTCATCTTGCCGTCTTACACCCTTGTGAACCTTGCAGGGTCGGTGAATATTAGCGATGCGCTCTCTATGAGGTTTGACGTGAACAATCTGTTCGACAGGGATTACTTTGAGAACTCATACCACCAGCTTTGGACCATGCCCGGCTCACCGACTAACTATACGGTAAGCGTTAAGTACCAATTCTAGCAGTTCATTGCGAACACTTTTTGTTTGAGCAATATTTTTCAACTGCGCTAGATACAGGTTTAAAACCGTAAATAAAAGCCGGAAGTGTCTTAATCACACTTCCGGCTTTTCGGTTTTATAGCTTCAGCAAGAATAAAATTCGCTCGCCTCGCTACAAACGCTCTAAATCAAACGCGCCTTGCTTTGACAGCTTTTCATTCAACGGTTTCACTTCTTCGCCAAACAAGGTTTCTAGCTGCACTTTATATTGCTGCCACTTTGACTCTAAGTCTTTCAATCGCTTCAGTGCACCAGCTTGTGCCGGCGCCCCCGTTCTGTCGAAGTTATCCATTAAGAAACGCACTTGTCTGTCGAGCATATTCGGCCAGTTAATATCATCCTCAAAGGTTTGATGTTTAGGCTGAATAACTAATGCTTCCCAGTCGTCGATTGCACTAACAATGCGCTCGATAGATGCAGACACATTGCTTGCCAGCATGACGTTGTCTTGCGAAACATCACTCAACTGCGCGCGCACATCACGGGCTTTTTGCAAGTGTGCAAACAAATCGTTTAACAAGGTTTCTGTTGCCTGAATGCTCTTTTCAACCACTTGAAGCTGCGCTTTGTCGGCCTCTTCTCTTGGGTCTGGAAGCACTTTAAACGCACGGGTTTGTGCCTGTTCACCCACGGTGATCTTCGCCTTGTAGTCGCCCGGCATCACGCGAGCACCTTTCCAACCGCCAAACAGTTTTACATTCTCAATGCAGTTTAGTGGCTCACGGCGAAGGTCCCACACGAACGTGTTGTACCCTGCTTTGGTCGATGGGTGTTTAAATTTGATAGGGCTGCGAACGTCTTCGTTACCTTTTGCGCATTTCTCAAATGCACTCGGTGCTGATGACAGTGTGCGAACCAGCTCGTTATCTGCATTAAATATGTCAATGCGTAGCGTTTGGTCTTCTTCTAATGCATCTTTCAGGTAATAGCGGAAAGTCGCGCCACGGGGTGGATTTTTCGCTTGTGGCTGATCGGTTATGCCGCCGCCAGATAACAAGCGAACGCCATCAACCGGTTCAAATTGAAATAGCGCTTCATCATCAAGGGACTTATGCACTTCGCGCAGGGGGCTAATGTCATCTAAAATCCAAAAGCCTCGCCCTTGCGTTGCAACAACCAGGTCGTCACCCTTTACCTGCATATCGGTGATCGACACCGGCGGAAGGTTTAAATCTAGCTCTTGCCAGTGTTTGCCGTCATCGAAGCTAATAAACATGCCGCTTTCTGTACCCGCGAACAGCATCCCTTCACGCTCTGTATCTTCACGCACAACACGTACAAAAGCGTCTTCAGGGAGCCCTTCGTCAATACGCTTCCAGCGCTTGCCGTAATTATCGGTTTTGTAGATGTAAGGTGTGTAGTCATTTAACTTATAGCCTGCTACCGCAACGTAAGCTCTGCCTTGTGCATGAGGGCTTAGCTCAATAGCATTAACCTGCGCTTCTTTATTATGTGGCGTAACATCTTTCCAGTTTTTACCTTCATCACGGGTAATATGAAGCTTACCGTCATCAGCACCAACCCAAAGCTCGCCTTTGTTAACCGCTGATTCTGCAATATAGAAAACCGTATTGTAGTATTCAGCGCCAGCTTGCTCATTGGTAATCGGCCCGCCGTTTAGCCCCTGTTTTTCAGGCTCGTTACGGGTTAAGTCTGGGCTGATTTCTTGCCAATTTACACCGCGGTCGGTGGTTTTTAAAATCATCTGCGTGCCGTAATACACCGTGCTAGGGTCGTGCTTTGAAACCAGCACTGGCGCATTCCAATTCGTGCGGTACTTTTGATCCCTCGCATTGCGTCCAAACACATACTCAGGGTAAGGCATGATGGGACGTGTAAGCCCGGTATCGCGGTTGTATTCGGTTAGTGTTCCATTAATGGTAGTGGCGTAAATAAGCGTTGGATCGTCAGGGTTAAACGCAATATGCGCACTTTCGCCACCGCCAACAGCAAACTGATCTTCTATACCCATACCGTCACCCCAGGTTTCAGACGGCGTTGCCATAGTTGAGTTATCTTGCTGGCCGCCATACACATAGTAAGGGTTTAAGTTGTCAGTGATTACACGATAAAACTGCGCCGTTGGCTGGTTGTAAATGCTTGACCACGATTCACCACCGTCGAAGGTAATCGTTGCGCCACCGTCATTAGCGTTGATCATGTTTAAGCTGTTTTCTGGGTTTATCCACATATCGTGGGTGTCACCGTGGGGCAGAGATTTAATTTCGAAGGTTTTACCGCCATCAATGGATTTATGCAGCTGCACATTCATCACATACAGGGTATTTTCATCTACCGGGTCAACCTTAATGTGATTGTAGTACCACGCGCGAGCTTTAAGAATATTGTCGCCGTTCATTAGCTCCCATGATTTACCTGCATCATCACTGCGGTATAAACCGCCTTCATCAGCCTCGATAATGGCGTAGAGGCGCTTTGGGTTAGACGCAGCAATATCAACACCTACTTTACCAATAAGCTTAGGCAGGCCCTTTTCTAGCTTGTCCCAGTTTTCACCGCCATCTGTTGACTTATAAAGGCCACCGCCTTCACCGCCTGATTTAATAAACCAAGGCGTTCTGCCGTGATGCCACATGCTCGCATAAAGAATTCTGGGGTTGGTTGGGTCAATAGCCAAATCAGCTGCGCCCGTGTCGGCATTCACTTTTAATACGTGCTGCCATGTTTCGCCGCCATCCGTCGTTTTGAATATACCGCGCTCTTCATTCGGCCCCCAGATATTGCCCTGCACTGCCGCCCAAGCTATATCAGGATTAGTGGGGTGTATGCGAATTTTAGGGATTTGACCCCGTTTATCTAACCCCATCAGCTTCCAGTTTTCACCGCTGTCAGTAGATTTATAAACACCTTTTCCATGGCTTGTGGTTACACCTCGAATAGGGCCTTCACCAGTACCTACGTAAATAACGTTAGGGTCTGAAGGCGCAACCGCGATAGAACCAATACTGCCTACTTTAAATGTTTTATCGGATATAGCTTTCCACGATAAACCCGCGTTTTCGGTTTTCCACACACCGCCACCAGCGGTGCCCATAAAATAAAGGTTGGTATTACCTTCAACCCCAGTGACCGCCACCGAGCGCCCGCCGCGATAAGGTCCAATGAAGCGATACTCCATTTTGTCGAAAAGTTCAGGGCTAACCGTATCTTCAAGTGCGAATGCAGAATGCGAGAAACTAGAAAGTGCGCTTACGCAGATAGCAAAAGCCGCCACCAATTTCCGAGAAACCAGTCTCTGTGAAACCATAGAAAGTGCCTTGTTGTGTTTTTTATTTTTAATAAGAAGAACTTCTTATACTGCTTTGTTACAGTCGTTATGGCAAAAGTTTTTGTAGTAGGCGCGTGCCTGAATAAGCCATTGTCATAGTACTTGAACGATTTCATTGTGCATAAAGCGCCTTCCCCTCTACAATGAAAGGCACTAAGTTGTTACAGCGCCGATATTCATAGCTAACACTGTGTAAACCAACGCCCTATTGTTTAAAGAGACTTATTATGAGACTTCTACTTTCTGTTGCGCTCGCTACCATTCTTGCTGGCTGCGCCACCCTTTCTCAACTATCGGTTTATACCGTATCTAATGCTGAACTAGAGCAAGTGCTTGATAGCCAGATAAGTACATTACAAAAAAAGACATCACTTGCCGGTATACCTTTGTTTTTAGATGTTGAGGATATGACCGCAACCATAGGCCCAGATGGCAGAGACGTGGTGCAGTTAGGCGCTATTGCTACAGCTCGCGTGAGCGCGTTTGGTTTGAACTATCCGGCTAAAGTCAGTCTGTCTTTAGAAGGTACGCCTTATTACGATAGCGAAGAAAAGGCGATTTTTGTGCGCTCGCTATCGCTGCTTGACAGCACCATTGATGCGGGCGGCTTTAAAGGTAACCTAGCCCCGGTGAGCGGCGAGTTTATGCAGCTTATTAATGGGTACTTGTCGACTAACCCAGTTTACCGATTAGATTCTACCAATAAAGCCGTTAGCTTATTGTCAGCGGTGCCATTGCAGTTGAGCGTAGAGAACGGTCAGCTTGCGTTAAGACCCAAGCAGTAAGCGTTGAGCCTTAACCTACAACAAAGGTTTAGAACGATAATGTTTCGTTCAAATGAGGTATTGTTGCTTCCCATCCCTTTTCTTTAATGGCGCTACACAAGGCTTGTTTAGCGCCCTCTTCACCATGCACCAAGTATATCTTCGGTGTTTTTTCGAAATGCGATAGCCAATTGATAAGCTGAGATTGACTGGCATGGGCAGAAAACCCACCTAAGGTATGGATTTGCGCGCGAATAGCAATATCCTCTCCGGCCATTTTGATACGCGTTGCGCCATCTACCATTTTTCGCCCCGGCGTGCCCATGGCCTGAAAGCCAACAAAAATCACATGAGATTGCTTGCGCCACAGGTTTTGTTTTAAGTGGTGGCGAATACGCCCGCCGTTACACATACCGCTGCCGGCGATAATTATTGCGCCACTCACCACTTTATTAAGCGCAATCGATTCTTCTGTAGAGGTGGTATAACTCAAAATAGGCAACAAGGAGTGTAAGCTTTGGTTGTGGCTGTGTGCTCGCTCGGCACTTTCTTCAATAGCGTCGAAGTCCTCTTCGTTATACACATCTTGATAGCGATGGTAAATCTCCGTAACTGCAATGGCCATAGGGCTGTCTAAATACACTTTTTGATGGGTAAGTTTGCCCTGCTGATACAGCTCGCCCAGGCGAAAAATTATCTCTTGGGTACGCCCTACTGCAAATGATGGAATAAGAATGTTGCCGCCATTCTCACTGGCTTCAAGAATAACCTGTTCAAACTCATCGAGCGTCTCTTCCATTGAACGGTGATTGCGGTCACCATAGGTAGATTCAAGAAGTACAACATCGGCTTCAGTAACGATATCTGGGTCGCGAAGTAATGCAGCCTGTGAATTTCCAAGGTCACCAGAAAAGACCAACTTTTTACTCTGCCCATTTTCAGTGATAAATATTTCCACTATCGCTGAACCCAGAATATGCCCCGCATCGGCAAAATTTATTTCAACGTCTTGCGTGATTTTACGTTTGGTATGATAGCGAGTCGATTTACACTGCTTCATAACGCCGTCCACTTCTTCTTGCCGGTACAAAGGTTCGATGAGCGGTTTACCCGAGCGCTGGCGGCGTTTATTTTCCCATTCCGCGTCGCGCTCTTGTAAAGAAGCCGCATCCTTTAACAGCACTTCTATTAGCTCAACGGTCGGCCGTGTCATGTAAATAGGCCCGCAATACCCTTCTCGTAACAAAATAGGTAAACGGCCAGAATGATCTAGGTGTGCATGGGATAGAATAACAGCGTCAATTTGACTCACATCGATAGGTAGAGGCTTGTGATTTTTAGCTTCTTCATCTCGCCTACCTTGGTACAGACCGCAATCTAAAAGCAAAGTACTATGCTCAGTTTTTAGTAGGTGCATAGATCCTGTCACCCCCTCCACCGCGCCTAAAAAAGTTAGTGTTGCCATATCAGGCTCCTTTCATCATGCTAAGAATGCGTTTGATTATCGACTTGAATTACATTTGCTGTTGTTATGCTGTCCTCTACCTGTTGAATTCGATTAAATACTTTGACCCACATTTGAGCTATCTGTAAAAGGTATTCCATACACTCCGTTGCATCAGTCATTTGCACAATCGCAATATCACCTTGTGTCGCCCCCATCACCAAAGCTGACTTGAGTTTATGATGCTCTTTTTCTAGTAAATCAAACTGCAAATTTAACGCGTCACTACTATCAAACTGTCTCCAACGAACCATTCTCATAAACTCAGTGGTAACTGATAAATGATTCAGTAATTGTCCTTCTAATTCTGGTCTTCCAAGATTTTCTCTTCGTTTGCTCAACGTTAATATTGCTGAGGATTTTTGCGCGATGGAATAAACATAGTGCTCAACACGCATAAGCAACGATAATGCGTGTGTGGTTTCTTCGCTTAGCGCCGCTCGCTCAACGCCTACGATAAATTGCGACACGTGCTGACATAGCTTTTCCACAACACTAATGTCGTTTTCCACTGCGGTCACTTCGCTAACTTTCACGGAAAGTAATTTGGGGTAAACGTTTAAAAAGCGATCCGAAATTGACAACAGTTCAAGAATAAGTGCGTTTACTGCCAAATCCGGCGTCTGAGCGATATTTTTATCTAGGTGCTTAGGTTTGGAGGCCTCCTCTTCTAGCGACACAAAACGTCTTTCAAGAAAGCTTGCTAGCCTGTCGTTCATAGGAAAAACAATCGCAACGCCCAACACATTGAATAAGGTATGAAAAATGGCAAGGGTAATGCCTGGATTAGCTTCAATCTCGATTAGCGCGGTCAACCAATGAATAAAACCAAACAAGAGTGGCAAGAGCAATGCAGCCACAAGGGCAGTAAGGACGTTAAACACAACTTGCGCAGCGGCCACCCGTTTAGCACTTGATGTCGCGCCTATTGATGCGAATATAGCCGTAGATGTGGTGCCAATATTGGCACCAATGACCATTGCACCCGCAGCATAAATACCCACTATGCCAGACGTTGCCGCAGTAATGGTCAATGCAATAGACGCACTGGATGACTGCGTAAGTACTGTCATTACAAAACCAATGGCCAGGTACACAAGAAAACCTTCAACGCCAGAGGCTTTAAATTGACTAAAGTCGAAGGTACTTACTATTCCTTCAAAGGCAGTTTTCAAACTGTCTATGCCTACAAAAAACAGACCAAAACCCGCAATTGCTATACCTAAAGAGGCTAGCCGAGTATTCGGTTTAAGCAGCTTTAAAAGCATGCCTACGCCAATCATAGGCAACGCGACGGCTTGAATATTTAACTTGAAACCAACGAGGGCAACAAGCCACCCTGTCATGGTCGTACCGATATTTGCACCATACACAATACCCAATGCATGCCGCATACTCAGTAAACCTGCGTTAACAAACCCTAGAGAGGCCACAGTTACCGCACTTGAAGATTGCACTAAAGCAGTCATCGCGGCACCAGACACCACACCTCTAAATGGCGTTTTACTCCACGTGGCAAGCAATGTACGTAAGGCGTTGCCCGCAGCTAACTTTAGCCCGTCCGTCATCATGCCGATTGCAAGTAAGAACAGCCCTAGCCCACCAATAATATTGCCCAGCAGTAAGACGCTATCCATTGGCTTTCCTTTTTACGTTGTATATCGGCTATCGTTAGCTAAAGGCAAGTACGCCCACCGTTATCATTCCCGAAGGTTAACGAGAGTAGACCGGGCAATGTCGACACGTTGAGGCCCCGACGTTCAGATTAATGCTGCGCATTAAACCTATGCAGCGTACCTTCATAAAAGTATAGATAAGAGTACAATGTCTAAAAGCCGTATTGTTTGTTCTTAGTCAAACAATGTGTACATTAAACAAGCTTCAATGCTGGACGTTGAATAAGGCTCGCCATTGATGTGCTTTTCGCAGTCAACAGCCTGTCAAACAGATGACATAAAGCGTTGCCATGAACATGAAAAAGGTGAGGAAGTGACAGAACGAATTGAAACGCTAGATGAATTCGCAAAGCATGTAGATTACTCATTGCTTGACACGCTTACGCCCGATCCCCAATCAACTAGCGACGGTAACGACCACAACCCTCGTCAAGTTTTCTCTGGTCACTATGTGCCGGTTACTCCGACCCCATTAACGTCGACTAAATACATCGCTCACAGCGAGACCCTGTTTGCCGAATTAGGGTTAGACGACAGTTTGGCAACATCTAAAGCGTTCACGCAGCTCTTTTCAGGGGATATGTCAGCAGTACCTGCACCTATGAAACCATTCGGCTGGGCAACCGGCTACGCACTTTCAATTTACGGTACTGAGTACACGCAGCAGTGCCCGTTTGGGACGGGTAATGGCTATGGTGACGGCCGAGCAATCTCTATCGTGGAAGGGGTCTTCAACGGCAAGCGTTGGGAGATGCAGTTAAAAGGTGCGGGACGCACGCCTTATTGTCGCGGCGCAGACGGTCGCGCCGTATTGCGCTCTAGCGTGCGTGAATTTTTAGTGCAAGAGCACATGCACGCCTTGGGAATCCCCACATCACGCTCGCTGAGCTTGTTTATGTCTGAATCAAACACGGTAGACCGCCCGTGGTATCGCGAAGGCTCTCACTCCTATGAACCGGAAGTAATGGTCGAAAACATAACGGCAATCTCCACCCGCGTTGCACCGTCATTTTTACGCGTCGGGCAAATTGAGCTTTTTGCACGACGTGCTCGCTGTGATGAACATGAACATGCACGAGACGAATTAAAAGCCATCGTGATGCACCTTATCGAGCGAGAGTACGCGAAAGAAATTGATACAACTGCTCCGCTAGAAGAGCAAGTGATTAGGCTTGCTGAGCTATTTCGAGACCGATTAACCAACCTTGTCTCACAGTGGGTGCGCGTGGGTTATTGCCAGGGCAATTTTAATAGCGATAACTGCGCAGCCGGAGGGTTTACGCTAGATTACGGGCCATTTGGTTTTTGTGAATTTTTTGAAGCAGACTATCAACCATGGACAGGCGGCGGCCGCCACTTCTCGTTTTTAAACCAGCCGATAGCGGCGCAAAAGAACTTTGATATGTTCTGTCGCTCACTGATGACTTTACTTGAAGAGAACAGTGCTCAGCTATCACAGCTTAACGCTATTAATGATGGCTTTTCCGGCGTGATGGAACGGGCGATGGAGCGCATGTGGGCAGCGAAGCTCGGCCTAGAAGCCTATGATCATGATTTGCTGATCAAACTTCTGCAGTTAATGCTGCGCACTGGCGTCGACTACACTCTGTTTTTTAGAGAGCTATCGTCGATACCTCGCGATATGTCAGGTTTAACCAAGAGCTTTTACTACCCGCCGAAAGCAGAGGTAATGACAGAATGGGAGGCTTGGTTGCAAAGCTGGCGTGAGCGGATTGAAAAGGACGCAGAAGCACAAGGCAATCAAACAAACGCTATTGCTACTATTGCAGAGAACATGCAGCAAGCAAACCCTAAATTCACATGGCGTGAATGGCTTATCGTACCTGCTTATAAAGCCGCAGAGAAAGGTGACTTTACTCAAATACACGAACTTCAGAACATCCTCACCGCGCCTTATGATGAGCAATCAGAAGAGGTAGAGAACAAGTATTACCAACTGCGCCCACTTGAATTTTTCAGTGCTGGCGGTGTTGCACACTACAGCTGCTCTTCGTAATAAAGAGCAGCTTTAATTTAGTTTACTTACAAAGAGTCGATAGATTCACTAGGCTCAGTAAACCATACTGGGCCCTCGTCGGTCATATAGAAGTGGTCTTCTAAGCGAATACCGAACTCGTTTGGCACCACTATCATAGGCTCGTTACTAAAACACATGCCAGGTGCTAACGGATGAGGATTGTCTTTAACCAAATACGGCCATTCGTGAATATCCATACCAATGCCATGCCCTGTTCGATGGGGCAAACCCGGTAAATTATAATCTGGCCCTAAGCCGTCTTTCGCTAAGCTATCTCGGGCGGCTTTATCCACGTCACCACAAGGTACACCGACCTTTGCAGCGTTAAATGCCGCAAGCTGAGCGCGCTTTTCGCTTTCCCATAGTGCACGCTGTTTATCTGTCGGCTCACCGAAACAATAGGTTCGAGTGATATCAGAGAGGTAGCCATGTACTTTACAGCCAGTATCAATCAATACTAAGTCGTTTTTCTTTAATACTTGCGGGTCTTTAACGCCGTGGGGAAACGAGGTTGCTTTACCAAACAGCACAATGCAAAAATAGTTACCGCTGGCCCCCACTTTCTTATGCGCATCGTTAATAAATGCTTCAACTTCTGTGGTGGTAATACCTTCATAAAGCATACTGGCAGTGGCTTTGTGCACAGCAAGGGTCATGTCCATGGCCCGCTGAATTAGCGCAAGCTCATTTTCTGACTTGTGCATGCGGCAATGCGCGGTAACCTCTGAACCATTCACAATTTGCCAAGGTTCATTCAGCACCTTGGTAAACCCATCAACAATAAAAAATTGGGTAGATTCATCAACGCCTAATTTTATGCCACCCGCCGTATTGACGGTATTCAGAATAGACATGGCAAGTGCGTAAGGGCTTTCGTGCTCTTGCCAACCGATAATATCCCCTTCCACTACTTTGCGTTCGTTCAAAGAGTCAATTTCAAACGCAGGAGCTAGGTAAACAACGTTCCCCTCTGCGGGTAGAAGCGCCCCCACTAAACGCTCACTGGCGTACCACTGCATGCCTGTAAAATACGCTAAGTTAGTGCCCGCGTTTAAGTAAAGCGCGCCTATGTCATGCTGTTGCATGTAATGCTGTGCTTTGGCAATTCGGGCCTGATACTCAGCAAGAGTGATGGGTGTTAGGTCGCCTGTCATGTCGACAAGACTATCTAGTGCTTGTTGTGCTGTCTTTGTGCCGATAACTGTGTTCATCAAAGCCCGCCTTAGGTCTGAAATTTTAAAACGGGCTCACTTTACAACACTCAAAAATAATGTCGAGATAGCAGTCGCTCCCCCGACAATTCGTTTAGTTCTTGCGTATTAATTAGATTACACGCCTCACAGCTTGAACTTTAAAGCGCGCCTTTCCATGCCTTTTCAGGCAGTAAATAAAGGCCCTTTTCACTCTTCGCACCTTTATTGACGATAAAGCCTATACCAGCAGCCATAACCGCTAACGTCACGTCAAACGCATTGATGCTGTCGCCATAGCCCGCGGTTAAGTTAAACATAGAACCATCAGCCAGCAAATAAAGCGTTTTATCACCCAGTTTATAAGCATTTACATAAGGCATTGGCTCGCTGTGGGACGCGTTGTTTTTAAGGTACGGCACATCGATTTCTTGCGCTACATGACCTACGTTTAAAATAAACGCCCCGTCTTTCATGCTGTCCAGGTGTTTCGAATTTACTACGCCGTAGGCACCTGTTGCTGTGGCAATAACATCAGCTTGGCTAGCAGCCTCGTCTAAACCAACCACTGGCCAACCGTCGTATTTCGCCTGAAGCGCTCTTGCAGGGTCAAGTTCCGCTACTTGAACCTGTGCCCCAAACGCTTTGGCCGATGCCGCCACGCCCTGCCCCACTAAACCATAACCAATTACGACAACCAGCTTTTCGTGCAGCGTTAAATGGGTGGTTTGGAAGAAGGTTTGCCATGCGCTTAGGCCCACCATGTGCCTGTTGTGAAGGCCTTCTTTTACAGGCAAATCGTCCCAGTTAAAGATGGGGTAATTGGGCGCCATACCGTTTAGTCGGTTAATGCCTGATCCCGTTGCTTCTAACCCCGATATAATGCTAGGGACTGGCTTGTTTGCTTTTACGTTTTCATGCAGTCGGGTAGTGAGGTCCGCGCCCATTTCACATAAATGGGTAGGCTGCCACGCCAGTGCTTTATCGAATGATTCAGACCAGTCAGCGTCGCTCATATCACGCCATGCGTGGGCTGCTGCCCCTTTATCTACAAGGTAAGACACAACGTCATCTTGTACTGTAGTAGGGTTGCAGGTAGTAAGGAATATATCGCAGCCACGTGACAGCAGCCCTTCAACTAAAGGCGCCATCTTTAAGTCTAGGTGCATGTTACAAGCAAGTTTTACGTTAGACAGGTCAGGTAAAGAAGCGATAGCGTGGCGAGTGCGCGGCATATGCAGGCTGGCCCACGCCAACTCTGCTTGAAAATCTTTGTACATGAGAGACTTACCTAGAAAAAAAGAAAACAGAATAATACGTGAGATTTCTGTTTTTATAAATCAGCGATTACTCTTTCCTCTCATTCCAAAGCACAACTTTATTTCGCCCTTGGGCTTTGGCTAAGTAGAGCGCTTGATCAGCCTCTTTTATCAAAACGTTTAGATCATCTTCTCCCGGGTACGAGCCAGAAACGCCAATACTCACTGTCACCCTAACCAACTTATTAATATCATGGCTAAATAGGTGTAGCCTTAAGTTCTCTGCAATTTGCTTGGCGTAATTAGCCCGGGTATTAGGTAAAAACACCAAAAATTCTTCACCGCCCCAGCGAAAGGTTATATCCGACCCTCTCACTTGGCCCTTTATTTCTTTAGCCACGTTTTGCAGCACTTTATCGCCCATATCGTGGCCAAATTTGTCGTTGATACGCTTAAACCAGTCTAAATCGATAAGTAAAACCGACATGTGTTTATTACTGCGCTTTCCTAATTCCCAAATGGGATAGACCAAATCTTCAAATGCCCGTCGGTTATAAAGCGAGGTGAGCGGGTCTAATCGCGCATCTCGTTCGGCACTCAAGCGTGCCTGTTGTACTTGCTTGTAATTGAAGGCCAGAGAAATCGACAGCAAAGACATTTCTAAAACCATACCAATTTCGATACCGCGAAATGCCCATTTCGAATAGCTCACTAGTCCCCACGTAGCGAGACTTGATACCGTCGCGCCCCCAGTTCCACAGAGTACCGCAGGCAGAAAAAACTTAGCCAGTGTATCGCCATTTCTGTAAGCAAAAATACCGATAGCTAACATCCAAAGTGAAATTGTAGTTAGCACAACAAGTTGTGACATAACAGCGAAAGAGCGACTACCGACTAAAACAATCAATACTGCCAGCGCCCCTAACCCTCCGTAAATGTACTTCCTGTTTCGGTAAAGCTTAGGTAAGTAAAGTTGAGTGTTGAGAAACTCAATGGTGAACCGTACGGCGCTAAAAAGGTAAAAGAACATTAGCGTGGGCATAAGCCACTGCTGAAGGAATACAGAGTCAGACCATACCCACCAAAAACCGTGCCCCGTATAGGTGAAATTAAAAGCCAGAAAAGAAAGAAGGTACAAGGAATATAGTAAATACCTTCGCTCTTTTAGGTAGCTATATAAAACCAAGTTATAAACCAAAAGAATAACCAATGAACCATAAAGCGCACCATAGAAATAGGCGTTTTCAGTAGACTTGTCGTTGGCGATTACAGGCTGGCCTAGATAAACCGGAATGGTCATGGGGTCTTGAGATGAGAACCTGAAAACAACGATAGTTTGTTGCTGGGTAAATCGATAAAAAACGGAAGGCATTCTAGCGCGCTCGGCCCGCGCGCTGTGTATTTGGTTATCGCCCAATGTAACGTGATGCTTTCTTTCGCCGTTTTCAAAGAAATACACGTCAATATCGTCCAACCAAGCGTTGTCTATTTCTATGACTAAAGGCAAGAAAGGAAAACTTTCTGATAGATTATGGGGATCGCTTGTTACGGGTTCACCGTAGGTATTGATATCAACAGGCAAAACACCCCATATAGTGTTGTTCGTAAACCCATAACTCACTTGCCCTGCGGTGTTTTTAGTGAGCAACCGGCCTTCATATTTAGCCATAACCTCTTCGGCAGTGAGTGCACTGCCACTTTCCTGCAACATCCACAGCTCGTCATTAACTAGCTGCATCCCTCCTGAAGGGTCTATGCTTTTCGCATGCGCAAGTTTGCACAATAGGATGCTAATAACAACAAAACCAGCGAAGAAAAGAAAAGCTCTCATATATCTATTCTTTCTAATGTCGGGGTAATTTGCAGGACGATTCTCAATAACAGCAAATCTAACTCTGAATAAATATTAACTTACGCTTATTAAACACGTTTGTGAATACTTATAAATCACAAGATGCGGGTCACTGCGCATTTTTCTTATCGTATCTTGAAATTTGTCTTATGCATCAAAGAAGAACGTTGGCATACTGTGTTATCACGCGCTGCACTTCAGTTCAGCTCCAGATCATTCTCTTTGAAATCCAATAAAAGGCCTGGTTCTTTTTATGCTCAGCTTTGTCACCAGTACGCTTATTCCTGTTCTTATTTTACTGTTAATGGGGTGGCTTTTTTTTAGAATTAAATGGCTCAATGAAGGTTTTATTGAAGCAGGCTCAAAGCTTGTCTTTAACGTCGCTTTACCGGCCTTGCTATTTTTGTCTATCGCGAGGGCAGACTTTTCCAAGGCCGCCAACCCAACCCTTATTGGTGTAGGGGTAATAGGTACACTACTTGTGTTTATTATCTTAATGATAACTTCCCATGTAGCGGTTCAGCCCTATAAAGCACGAGGCGTTGTGGTTCAGGGAGGTTTTAGGGCTAATATGGGCATTATAGGTCTTGCGTATTGCGCCAATACCTACGGACAAGAGGGCCTCGCTGTAGCCTCGGTCTATATGGGATGTATCACCATATTATTTAACGTATTGTCAGTCTTTGTCCTTAATTTTTACCAAGGTACGTCACGCTCATTGCTCGGACAAGTATCGGGTATGGCAAAGAACCCATTAATTATCTCCATTGCTGCTGCCCTGCCCTTTTCCTATTTTGAATGGCAGCTTCCCGAAATGATTGTTAAAACCGGTGAGTATTTTGCGCAGCTTACCCTGCCCCTTGCTCTCATTTGTACCGGCGCGTCATTGCAGTTTCGCTCATTTTCCAGTGACTGGTTTAATATTGTATTGAGCACCACGAGCAAATGCGTCATTTATCCTACATTGTTAGTTTCTATTGCCTATGCTTTTGGGTTTAGAGAAATGGAGCTAGGTATTGTTCTTTTATTAGCAATTTCACCAACCGCGGCCGCAAGTTACGTCATGGTGAGAAACTTAGGGGGCGACTACCGCTTAGCGGCAAGCATTATCGCAGTCAGCACATTAGTGTCTTTACCTATTACCGCCCTAGCCTTTGGGGTACTGAGTAAATTACAGTTAGTTTAAAAAAGACGCATCTTCGCTAGACGTACTGCGGGGCTAAAAGGTTAACAAACAGCTGCGGTGAACCCGTTGCCACATAGCTTAGAAACGAAAAGCGCCGGGCAACTTGACATTAACCCGGCGAAAAAGGCGTAGCAGTCACCTTAATCTGCCTCTATCTCACCCTCTTCAATGGCCACAACACGGCGTGCTTCAACGTAGGTTTTTATCGCCCAAAGTGTCTCTTGATCTAGGATAGGATCTTTTTGACCTTCTGGAATACCGCCAAGTGCAGGCATTCCTTTCGCCGAACCGAAGCGCAAGCGCTCAACGAACCATTCGTCATCTTCAAAGCTTTCTGGATCTAGCTCGCGAAGGTCGGGGTTTATTCCGCCTGACTGCGCATGCAAGCCGTGACAGCCTGCACAGTTATTTGCATAGGCTGATTCACCAAACTTGATGACTTTCGTTTTGGTTTCTTCATTAAGGCTTCGATAGGGGTTTTCAAACACCCAGCCATTTTCAGACTCATCGCCATCGGTGATTGGCGGCATAGCTGAGCTATCTGCTCCTTGAGGGATAACATTTCCGTGTGCAAGCACGTGGCCAGACAAGCCCGTTACCACGAGTGCAGCAAACAACATCGATATTTTTGTTTTCATAATTCATACATCCTCAAAAGACTATGAATTAAGTATACTTACGAGGAAATAAGGGGTAACTCTACTTTGGTTTTGAAAGGCTCCTCCTTTGGTAGGAGGCCACAATGATAGCCACTGAAAGCGCAAGCTTTACAGTTGCTGCTTCAACGTTAGTGCTAAAGTCAGAGTCGAAATAACGCCCATAAGAATGATGAAGATTTATCTTGCCAACAGGTAAATGAATAGATGATAAAAAAGGCCAGCGCACGTAGGCGCTGGCCTTTTATTAATCACTACTTACTGCTCAGCTAAGGTTAGTTTTTTGCCACCTGCTGATAGCGCTTAGGCAACTTAAACGTCCACACGGTGCCGCCTTGGTTGAAGTGCTTCACGCGTTTTGCAACTTCACCGCCCCATAATGGTACTGCGCCACCCCATCCAGATAATACAGAGATGTACTGCTCACCGTCCATATCCCATGTCACAGGAGAGCCGACGATACCTGAGCCAGTTTGGAACTTGTAAACCATTTCGCCGGTTTTGTCGTCAAAAGCCATAAGATAACCTTCAGGGTTGCCAGTCCACACTAAGCCACCGCCTGTGGTTAACACACCGCCCCATAGTGGAGAGAAGTTGTTATAGCGCCACACCGTTTTACCTGTTTTAGGGTCAATCGCTTTAAGTACACCAATAAAATCTTCATCCACTGATTTAATGGTGAAACCCGCGCCTAGGTACGCTGCCCCTTTTTTGTAAGCGGTAGGCTCATTCCAAATATCCATCTCCCATTCATTTGAAGGCACATAAAACAGCTCTGTGTCCTTAGAGTAGGCCATTGGCATCCAGTTTTTTCCCCCTAAAAATGCAGGGCGCGCTACAACTTGCTCCCCCTGTTTGCCATCAGCAGATTGTGCAGGGCTTCCTGGGCGGTTAGCGTCAACGTAAATGGGTCGCCCTTTTTCATCGAGTCCCTTTGCCCAGTTTAGCTCGTCGACAAATGGAAAGCCGCGAATAAAATCACCGTTCTCGCGGTTAAGGACGTAGAAAAAGCCGTTTCTGTCGGCGGTTGCTGCCGCTTTCACTGTCTTGCCGTTTTCTTGGTAATCAAACGAGATAAGCTCGTTTACACCATCGAAGTCCCAGCCATCGTGTGGCGTAGTTTGGAAGTGCCACACAATCTTCCCTGTATTAGGGTCGATAGCTAAGCGTGACGACGAGAAGTAGTTATCGCCAGGGCGTAGGTGAGAGTTCCACGGTGCAGGGTTACCTGTTCCAAAGAAAAGTAAACCAGTGTCCGAATCGTAAGTGCCGCCTAGCCACGTTGCTGCACCACCGGTTTTCCATAAATCAGCAGGCCATGTTTTACCTGGCGCGCCACCTGAAATACCATTCTCGGTTTTCTTACCGTCTTTCCATAGATAACCCATGTGCCCTTCAACGGTAGGTCTAACCCACAGCTGTTTGCCAGACTTCGCGTCGTAAGCATACACTTTACCGACGATACCGAACTCACCACCGGAGATGCCTGTAATGACTTTTCCGTCAACAACAATAGGCGCCGCAGTAATGGCGTAGCCCGCTCGGTAGTCTTCAACTTTTTTCTTCCAAACAGTTTTACCCGTGTCTTTATCAAGTGCTACTAACTTGGCATCCAAGGTGCCGAATATGACCAGATTATCGTAAAGCGCAACGCCACGGTTTATAACGTCACAGCAAGGCATAATGCCGTCTGGCAAACGCGCCTCATATTGCCATAGCTCTTCACCAGTTCTCGCATCGATGGCCCACACACGAGAGTAAGATCCGGTTACATACATCACGCCATCTTTGACCATGGGCTGGGACTCTTGCCCCCGCTGCTTCTCACCGCCTAACGAAAAGGCCCATACAGGACGCACCTCTTCTACGGTATCGCGGTTAATAGCGGTTAACGGGCTATAGCGCTGAGCTTTTAAGCCCATTCCATACGTCACTATATCGTCAGTAGTATTGTGGTCATTTTGAATATCTTTGTCGGTGACAACAGCATGGACAGGAGTTAACGCACTTGCACAAATCAACATTGATAGGGCAAGTTTTTTAATTGGCATATTATTATTCATAACGGTTCCTAGTTGCATGTAGGCCATAAATGGTCTGTTTCAGACTATTCGTTAGGATTAGCATAGCTAGGGGGGATGTCGATGCCTATGCAACAGCGGAGTGATTTGACTCCTCCTTTAGGAGGAGGAATGAAGGGCTATTTTCCCTTTCGTTTAACGCTTTTACGCTTTCATGTTTTTTAAAGTAATACGTTTTTGATAACGGCGCTAGAGGTAAGAAGGCAGTTGGCCATAGAAGTATTGCCTAAAGTGCTACCGGTTAACATACTATTGTTCGAAAAGCTGTAATTCGAAGCCTGTTAACCAGAGTGCTATTGCTTAAAGTGCCATTGTTCTGATCGCTATTGGTCAGATGCCTTTATACTGAATTATCTTATTCTGAACTTTCATTCCCCGCAAAATAGGGCGGCATCTCATAAATGGTTTTGTATTTATCAAATAGCCGTTGCATATCACCCTCGACCACCATTCGCGTAATTACATCACCAATTTCATAGCTAAGCGCGCGATAATCAGTATGAACAGCAAGTCCTATATCCCACTTTTGCTTTCCAATAAGCGGAAACGCGTTGCTTGCAAGGCGATATTGCTCATTATCAACAAACTGACTGAGGTAAGATATTTGCGAGCGCAATCCCATTACCGCTTCGACGGTTCCCGCTTTCATCGCGTCAATCGCTTCTGCGTTTGAGCCATAGTGCGATGTTTTTTCTCGCAATCGGCCGCCAAACGCTGACGTTAAGTAAAAGTGGGGAATGCTGTCTATTTCCGCACCAATCGTGTGATACTGAAACATGCCCATGGTTTCCACTTCGGGCAAGGTGTGCGTGTTGTGAATGATTTGCCAGCTTTCACGCTGATAGGGGGCAAACATATGAACGAGCTCATTAACCAACAAGCCCACGTCGTCACGTTTTTGAGAAAAGCTTGGGTCGTAAGGCGCGCGCATCATCACATCAGCCTTAATGCGATGAATTATATGGCCCTTCCATAGGTAATTTCTGAAATCGTCCTCTGTCGTTTCACCTGGTGTCATCCATATCAGTTCTAGCTCAACATCAAGGGCGCTCGCGATTTCACGGGCGATATCAATATCAATACCTGTGGGGCTGTCGTTTTCAATAAATGAAAATGGAGGATAGTCGGTGTACACCGCAATTCTAATTAAACCGCTGTCTTTAATATCGTCTAACGATCTTGCTTCCCCGAACGCAGAAACCGTTATCAGGCAGAGTAAAATGAAAATAACTCGAAAAGGTTTAACTAACTGCACAGCTTACCCACTTATTCAATCGAACTTCTTAAGCATACTAAGGGGTTAGCGTGATTTTACTAATGCTACTTTAGCGCCATAGCATTCCTCCTTTAGGAGGATGTTCTTCGGGAAAATTGCCATATACCCTTATGTCAGACAAACAGATATCAGCAAAAGCATGCAGCTGAGCTCGGGGTGGTATATGGCAAAGTGTGTAAAAAGCACGGTTGAAAGACGATTAACCGGTAAGCGTTATCAAAAGTGTGTAGCGTCACTTTTTTGCTGCGTTCTGTTGTCGTTTTTAAACAGCGCGCTCGCGTTTAATGAAGCGCAATCTTCACAGGCTCAACAAGCTGCACCACAGACCTCTTTTGCCACTATTGTGGTCATTTACATAAAAGTTGCGGGCACATCTCCACCAGGTACACCAGACTATTTAAAGTCCCCCAGCAATGAGGGCACAGCTGGCGCAAGTGTGGCGATAAAAGATGCCAATATCACGGGAAAATTTCTTGGTTATCAGTTTGAGTTAACTGAAATCAGTGTGCCTTCTATCGGCGAACTGCAAGCTTCTTTAGCTAAAACACGCCAGCACTCTGCTTCAAGTGCTAACACAAATCACAAAGAAATAAGCAGCAATCAGCAAGGCAACATTGCACCCGTTGTACTGCTGGACATGCGAAGCAGTGATAAGGTAGAGGCTGCCTCAATTGAGCAGTTGATTGCCACTATTCAAAGCACGCTTCCTCATGCTGTATTTTTTAACGTAGCTAATAGCGATGATTTGCTGAGACAAAATTCATGTCGCCTGCCCTTGTTTCATACAATTCCCAGTTATCAGATGAAAGCCGACGCGCTAGCCCAGTGGTTTCGCACTAAGCGTATTGACGAGATATTTGCAGTTTACGGAAAAACCGCTGACGATGCTGCATACCTAGCCGCGTTTAAACGCAGCGCTAAAAAATTCAAGCTTTCACTGGTTGAAACTAAACAGTGGCAGGACAGTTTTGATTTACGCAGGGCTGCCTTTGCTGAAATTCCTCAATTTACGCGAACAACAGAAAACTATCAGGCTGTTTTTACCGCCGATAGCGCGGCGCAATTTGCGTATAGCCTACCCTTTAACACGTATTATCCCGTACCTGTGGTAGGTGCTGCCGGCCTGAAAGCGCTAGGTTGGCATTTTACCCACGAACAATGGGGCGCCCGTCAGCTTCAAAGCCGTTTTAACGACGGGTTTAACAGACACATGAATGAAATCGACTTCGCCGCGTATCTTGCAGTAATGGCGGTGGCAAATGCTGCGCAGCAAGGAAGCGATTTAACGCAGCAGGGAATACTTAAAACCTTGCTTAGCGATCATTACACGCTAGGTGCCTATAAAGGTCGTCCCCTTTCTATTCGCTCCCACACCCACCAATTTCGTCAGCCTATTGCGCTGGCCCACGAAGACGCACTGGTGACTCATGCGCCCCTTGAAGGCTTTTTGCATCAAACCAACGAACTAGACACATTAGGCGCAACACACACTACCTGTAAGGACAAGTTATGAGCTATCGCTTTGCACTCTTGCTTGGCAGTTTAATGGCAGCCTTTGCCTTAGCACTTCCTCAAGCCTTTGCACTTCCTCAAGCGTATGTCACTAACGAAAAAGACAACACGCTATCTGTCATTGATATGACGACATTTGATGTGGTTGAAACTATCGAGGTTGGAGAGCGACCCCGAGGGTTTATTTTAAGTGCAGACCAGTCCCACGCGTATATCTGTGCCTCTGATGCTGATCGCATTCAAATTATGGATTTGTCTACCCATTCCATAGTGGGCGATCTTCCCTCAGGTGCAGATCCTGAAACCATAGCATTACATCCTAACGGCACCACTATTTACACAGCTAATGAAGACGATGCCCTTCTTACTGTTATCGACATTCCAACGGCTCAGGTCATTTCTCAGATAGATGTGGGCGTAGAGCCTGAGGGGCTGGCAGTGAGTCACGACGGCAGCATGATGGTAGTCACATCAGAAACCACTAACATGGTGCACTGGATAGATACCCAAACGCACGAAAATATTGCGAATAGCTTGGTTGATGCAAGACCCAGAGATGCTCACTTTACCAGAGATGACAAGTACCTTTGGGTAAGCTCGGAAATAGGTGGCACCGTCAGTATTTTCGATACTGCTACAAAGCAAAAAGTGAAGACCCTTTCCTTTGCCATTAAAGGCGTTTATCGCGACAAGGTTCAGCCAGTGGGTATTGTGCTTATGAAAGATAAGCCCTACGCCTTCGTGGCGCTTGGCCCAGCGAATCGCATAGCGGTCATCAATACCGATACCTTTGAAGTGGAAGACTACATTTTGGTTGGGCGACGAGTGTGGCAATTAGCGTTTAACCAAGATCAGTCTTTATTGCTGACCACTAACGGTGTAAGCGGTGATGTTTCTGTCATCAATACCCACACGTTAAACGTAGAGCATACGGTAAAAGTGGGGCGTTACCCTTGGGGCGTGGCGGTTAAATGGAAATAGCGGTTCAGGCGGTTTCACATCAGTACGGCAGCCACCACGCGTTGGACAATATAAGCCTTTGCCTAAAACCAGGCTTAACCATGCTGCTTGGGCCAAATGGCGCAGGCAAAAGTACCTTATTTGCGCTTATTACGGGCCTGCAAAAGCTCACGCAAGGCAGTATTACCTTTGATGGTGCTACCCTGTCTCAATCTCGTATAAGTATTATGGCGAAAATGGGCGTGGTATTTCAACAAAGTACCTTAGATATCGACTTATCAGTAAAACAAAATTTGTCCTACTTTGCTTCGCTCCACGGCATAAGTACCACTAGCGCGCTATCTCATATTCAAGGCCTGCTCGACGAGCTCGATCTTACGACCAAGCTCAACACAAAAATAAGAAACTTAAATGGCGGGCACAGACGTCGGGTCGAGTTAGCTCGCTGCCTTATTCACAAGCCATCCTTGCTGCTACTAGACGAGCCTACCGTTGGCTTAGACATAGAGTCCCGTCATCTTATTTTGCGGGTAGTACAAGCACTCGCACATTCCCAAAACGTAAGCGTACTGTGGGCCACGCATTTATTTGAAGAAGTGAAGTACAACAACAACTTGATAGTCTTATCAAAAGGACGAGTGTTAGCCCACGACCAATGTGAAGCCTTGTTAGCCAAGTATCATCAACAAGATATTGAGCACCTTTGGCAGCATTTGATGCAGGAAGATTCCTGATGTATTGGCGCTGTTTTGTGGGTGTACTTACCCGAGAGATGCTGAAGTTCTGGCAGCAACGTACACGCCTGTTAAGTGCATTAGTTCGCCCGCTGCTTTGGCTATTTGTTTTTGCCGCAGGGTTTCGTTCGGCCCTGGGCCTTTCAATGACCGAGCCTTACGAGAGTTACATTTTATACGAAGAGTATATTGTACCTGGGCTTGCCGCCATGATTGTGCTTTTTAATAGTATGCAAAGTTCATTGTCCATGGTGTACGACAAAGAAATGGGCAGCATGAAAGTACTGCTGTTAAGCCCGGTTCCCCGCCCTTTCCTGCTAGGCAGCAAGCTTATTGCCAACACCTTAGTAAGCGCTATTCAGGTGTACATCTTCTTTGCCTTTGCGCTTTTACTGGATGTACGTCTGTCTGCGCTGGGATACGTTTATGCGTTGCCTGTTATTGCGCTACTGTCATTGTTTTTAGGTTCGTTAGGATTATTATTGGCAAACTATATTAAGCAGCTAGAGAACTTTGCTGGGGTAATGAACTTTGTCATTTTCCCATTGTTCTTTCTATCAAGCGCCCTATACCCGCTTTGGAAAATGCGAGAGGCCAGCGAATGGCTGTATCAGATTTGTGCCTTTAATCCCTTTAGTAGCGGCGTAGAATTACTGCGATTTGCGCTCTATGAAAAACTCGAACACAACGCGCTTGCCGTTGTACTAAGCCTTACAGCCATCACTTTTATTTTCGCTGTGAGAAGCTTTCGTCCCAAAGCCTCAAAAGGGCGCTTCTCGTGATAAAAGCAAACCTAATCTGGGCTAATGAAAGCAATAAAGTTGAAACGTTAGAGGATAGTGACTGCTTACTTATTTTAACTACGCCCGAGTTATTAGCGAGCCAACTCTTTCACTTTTCAACACCCGCTAAGACATACATTGAGCAGGTTTTTGACGATGAAGGTTTTGCAGGAAATAAAGGCCAATGTGTATTCGTACAAGGCCTTAAGGCGTTTAGAACAAGTTACATCTCAGACACTGAAAACAGCGGAAAAAACAAAATTAGCCAACCATTAGCTGAAGTAAAACGGGTACTGTTTTATGGTGTCGATTTTGCGCTTTTTGAAGCGTCAGATGCACCCAACGCCTCTAGCCGTGCCTCGACTTTATCTAAGACTAATGACCCCTCCATGGTGAACCGTTCAAACTACGCTAGCGATTCAAATTCTGCGTTTAATTCGAAAAGCACTAGTGACTTGGAGCAAACTAACGCGCCAGCATTTCGCTACCTAGAACAGCAGTTCGATGCATTGTTTAAAAAGCTTGAAAGCGTGTCGGTAACCTTGGAAAAGCTGTCGTTAATGGCGCTTTCTACCTCTGAAACAGCAAGCAGTGACCCTGTTAACACCATTGGGAGCCACCCACAGTTTCTGAGTGCGCTACTTAGAAGCTATTTCAAGCACGGCTATCACTTTAAAGGCTATAAAACGAATAATCGATCGGTTTCCAACAGTCAGCCTCTCAATGACAACAACGCAAATAGTGTTGGAAAAAACGACGCAAATAATGGAGCAATTAACCAAGCAATTGATATTAGGGGCACGCTGTCTCTTGCATTAGATGCCAAGCATTTTACTAACGCGCAAAAGCGTCTCGTTTCACATACTGTCCGCTATGAAACAGCCCTTAATGCCGCGATGACCTGGGCTAAAGATCTCGCCCACATGCCAGCCAACTTATGTACGCCAGATTATCTGGCCGAACAAGCTCAGCATCTGGCGCAAACCTTTAATACGGTTTCTTGCGATATCCTCAATGAAAGCACGCTAAAGCAATTAGGCATGAACGGGTATTTAGCGGTAAACGCAGGTTCACAGTTCGCTGCCACCATGCCTATTCTTCGCTACACAGCCAAAGGTTTAGAGAGTTCACCGCCGGTAGTGTTAATTGGCAAAGGCGTAACCTTTGACAGCGGCGGCATAACGTTAAAACGCAACCCGGATATGCGCCATATGATTTACGACATGGCAGGCGCTGGCTGTGTATTGGGCGTCATTCAGGCGGTTGCCACACTGGGGTTAAATATAAATATTGTTGGTATTGTGGCGAGCGCTGATAATGCGATTGATGGCAAAGCCTATCGCCCGGGTGACATCATTACTATGCACTCAGGAAAAACCGTGGAAGTCATGAGCACCGATGCAGAAGGGCGTATGCTTATGGCCGATGCAATCAGCTACGCGAAACAGTTCTCCCCCTCGGTTATTATTGATATTGCAACCTTAACCGGCGCGGCCATTAGCGCACTGGGGCACAAAGCCACTGCGCTTTTTAGCAACGCTCCAGCGCTTGAAAATGCGTTAGTTGAAGCGGGTGAACAGGCTAACGACAGGTGCTGGCCTTTCCCACTTTGGCCAGAATATCAAGACGCCATTACTTCTCAACACGCGGATATGATGAATACGGGCATAAACTCTCCAGGTGCTATTTCGGCAGGCTGCTTTCTCTCTCACTTTGCTGACAGCACGCCGTGGGCTCACCTCGATGTGGCAGGAACCGCTTTTACCTACACCAAATCGTTATCGGCAACCGGCCGCCCTATTCCTTTGCTGTTATCTTACTTAAGCAGCTGCGCTATCAAAAATAATCAATAAATCATCAAAATTCATGACAGATATCCTCCCTTAGGAGGATATCTGTTAACACATATTAAACATATACTCAGTCATGCGTTTAATCATAAAGAAGAGGAACAATTATGTGGACTAAACCCCAATACACAGAAATGCGCCTTGGTTTTGAAGTAACTCTTTACATCAATAACCGCTAGGCAACGCCCTCTGGGATGATGAACAAAAAGGCTGCCGATGCAGCCTTTTTTTACTTGTAGTATGGAGTTGTTATGCACGTATTGATTCTTGGTGCTGCCGCCGGGGGTGGATTTCCACAATGGAACTGTCACTGCCCTAATTGTAAGGGTTTACGCGAAGGTAAAATAAAGGCGAAAGGCAGAACACAGTCGAGCATTGCTGTCAGTAGCGATGGTAAAAATTGGGTTCTCATTAATGCCTCCCCCGATTTACGGGAGCAGATAAATAGCCATCCGCAGCTGTGGCCCGACGCCCATGTTTCTCGCGGCACACGCATAAGCGCAATTGTGCTTACCGACAGTCAAATAGACCATACGGCAGGCCTGCTAACATTGCGCGAAGGCTTACCCCTTCCCGTTTATTGTACCGATGTTGTGGCCGAAGACCTAACCACCAGCTTCCCGCTTTTTACCGTATTAAAACACTGGCACGGCGGACTACAGCTGCATTTAATTAATACCGATTATCATCAACGCTTTGTACCAAAAGGGGCAGAAGGCCTGACTTTCCAACCCGTGGTATTAGAGTCTAATGCGCCCCCTTATTCGACGTATCGCGACAACATTGTGCCGGGCAACAATATCGGCCTGAAGATAACTGACGACACCACGGGCAACGTGCTTTTTTACGCGCCAGGATGTATGCAGGCAAACGACACAGTAAAACAAGTAATGCGCGAATCTCACTGCGTGCTATTTGACGGTACGCTGTGGGCCAATGAAGAAATGATAGCTCACGGCTTTAGCAACAAGCTGGGCACTGATATGGGACACATGCCGGTTAATGGAAAGGGCGGAGCCATTGCGCTGCTAAATGAATTTAACGTTGAGCGTAAAGTGCTTATTCATATCAACAATACAAATCGCGTGCTAGACGAAGACTCCAGTGCTTATCACAGCCTGTGTGAGCAGGGTATTGAATTGGCTTACGACGGCATGGAAATTGAGGTGTAGTAATGACAGAACACGCATGGTCTAGACAAGAATTTGAACAAAAACTGAGAGAAAAAGGCGCTTACTACCATATTCATCACCCCTTTCATAAACGTATGAATGAAGGGCACTGCAGCGTTGATGAAATTCAGGGCTGGGTGGCCAACCGACTGTATTATCAAATGGCGATTCCGGTTAAAGACGCGGCAATTTTAGCAAATTGCGAAGATCAATCGGTACGCAGAACTTGGATCCAACGAATAATCGATCATGATGGACGGAAAGGTGAAGACGGACTTGGCGGCATAGAAGCCTGGTTGCGATTGGGCGAAGCGGTAGGCTTAAACCGCAGCGAGATGCTTGATGAAACACACCTGTTGCCAGCGGTTAAGTTTGCAGTGAATGCCTATGTGAATTTTGCCCGCCGTGCGTCGTGGGAAGAGGCTGCCTGCTCATCGTTAACTGAAATGTTTGCCCCTGAAATACATCAAAGCCGATTAGATACCTGGCCTGAGCACTATACATGGATTGATAGTGAAGGCTTTACCTACTTTCAAATGCGGTTAAGTCAGGCGCGCCGTGATGTAGAGCATGGCCTGCAGATTACCCTTGACCACTTTGTTACCCGACAACAGCAAGAACATGCGCTCAATATACTGCAGTTCAAAATTGATATTTTGTGGAGCATTGCTGATGCCATTTGCTTTGCCTATGAATATAAGAGAAAGCCGTTCGATGGTATTGCCGACCAGCGGGTGTGCCATAAAGGGAGGTTTTAATGATGTCGAATTTACAATCACAAACCCAACACCACTTAGATGCTGATAGCGTCGGTGATGATGACATTGGTTCAAATACCCCGGAAGACAACATTGAAAATAGCAGCAGTCACAACAACGAGGGCTGCGGCACAAGAGACAAAACAGCTTCTTTAAATCCGCTTTTTCGCATGCAGTACGAGAAAGCTCAGGGTTGTTATGTTTTGTTGTTCCCCGAAGGAATGATCAAACTTAACCCTTCTGCAGCAGAAATTCTTAAGCGTGTAGATGGCAACAATACGGAAAATGCCATTTGTGCTGAACTTCGCCAGGCATTCCCTGATGCACCTGATGACTTAGAAGAAGATGTTCATGTATTTCTGGTTCATGCCGAGCAAAAGAAGTGGATCCGCTATGACGAATGATACAGACGTTGATTTACAAACCGACGAACCAAATAGCATAACGCCACCGCTGTGGCTCCTAGCCGAAATTACCTATCAGTGCCCATTGCATTGCCCGTATTGCTCCAACCCAGTAAACATGGAAGAAACATTCAATGAGCTCTCTACTGAGCACTGGGAGCGAGTGCTGCGTGAAGCGCGGGAAATGGGCGCCGTGCAATTGGGCTTTTCTGGCGGAGAGCCATTGCTTCGAAAAGACTTGGAGCACTTGGTCGCTTATGCGCGGGCTTTGGGTTTTTACACCAACTTGATCACCTCTGGCATTGGCATGACAGAGAAACGTATTGCCAAACTCAAAGAAGCCGGGCTCGACCACATACAGCTGAGCTTTCAAGCAGCCAATGCTGAAGTAAACGACTTAATAGGCAATAAGCGCCATTCATTTGAACAAAAACTTAAAATTGCGAAGCTGGTAAAACAATACGACTACCCTATGGTGCTTAACTTCTGTATTACCGCGCAGAACATTCACGAGATAGAAGACGTGATGGCGCTCAGCGAGCAGCTAAACGCTGATTTTGTCGAGCTGGCTACCGTACAGTATTACGGCTGGGCCTATGAAAACAGAGACCATTTGCTGCCTACGTCACAGCAGCTACAGGACGCTGAGGCCGCAGTGAACCGCTATCGAGCGCAGCAAAACGGTAAAGGGCCTACCTTCATATTTGTATCGCCCGACTATTACGAATCTCGCCCTAAGGCTTGCATGAATGGCTGGGGCACCACGTTTTTAACCGTAACGCCAGATGGCAGTGCCCTTCCGTGTCACAGCGCGAAGATATTACCTCTGTCTTTTCCCAACGTGAAAGAACGTTCATTGCACGATATTTGGCATCAAGACTTTAGCTTTAATCATTTCCGTGGCGATAGTTGGATGCCGTCGCCCTGTAGGGACTGCGATGAAAAAGATAAAGACTTTGGCGGCTGCCGATGTCAGGCCTACCTGCTAACAGGTGATATGTATAAGACGGATCCGGTTTGCAGCAAGTCGCCCGATCACCATTTAATGAAAGGCATTACCGATAAAGCAGGTACTGCACCGTCGAAGGCACTACAGTATCGAAAGGTGGAAAAGCCGATTCCCATCTTGGAAGTAAGTGCTACGAGGTAATTACTAGGATGTAAATGGGCTGCAATAAGTACGAAACAAAAAGAGATACCGTTAACCCGTAATGATAAAAGTGTATGTCTGAATTTCATTTCATTGATGCCGGCTCTGGGTCAAAAGTGCATAGCGTTGTTTTTGCGCTAAAAACCCCTGCAGCAGGCCACACTGGGTTGTCTCATTTAGCTGAGCACATGAGCTTTCGACGCTCTCACCCATACCCCGCTGCCCACGAGCTTTTTACGGCTAATACACTTCTGCCTGTCACTATTAACGCTACCACACTCGCCGAGTACACCTTCTTTTTCGCTTCGTCTGAAAAAGCGAACGTGCTGCTTGATGCTGTAAATTACCTATACTGTGGCCTGCTTAACCGGGATTACGGTACCGATGAGGTTACCTTAGAGCGTGACGGGGTTATTTTTAACGAGCTCGCCATGCTAGAGGCAAACAGCGACTATGCATTAAACGCCGCTATTCGATTGGCCGATACCCATAAAAATGCCTATAAACACGCGGGTGGTTTTACACAAACCATAGGCAGCAACAGCATTCAAGCGCTTCAAGACTACAAACGCCAGTGGTATCAGCCAAGCAATATCACCACGCTGGTTTACAGTAATTCAGCCCACTTTTTTGAGCAGTGCAAGGAGGTTGTTACAGCCGTGAGCGCAATGAAAGCGCAGAGCGCGGAAACAGCCTTGAGCGCGGAAGCTGCTTTGAGCGAAGAATCAACACTGAACAGGAACGCTGCACTGAGTCAGCACGCATCTCAACGTGAACACTCACATTTAGACAAAGAAGCCTCTCTTGATGCGCAAACGACAAAAGGCGAAAACGAATCAATAAGGCATGTATTAACCTGGTGGTTTCCTCAGTGCTTTTTAAATGGTTTACTACAGCAAGACGCAACACTTAGCACCGTAGCAGGCCTTGAAAACACTTTATTTATCGACCCCGAAATCAATCAACAAGGCAATTTTGCAATTCGCCTCGTCACAAACGAAGCGATGAAGGAAGTAGCAAGCGAGCTTTCGATAGAAGCACTTCCAAAGCTTTCACAAAATCTGACACACAAGCTCGTGAGCGATGATAATGATAAAAGGCTGCGACAACTAAAACATGTGGTATCCGCGTGTCTTGCCTCATTTGATATTAGACCTTCAAAGCCAATGCCAGACACTGATAAACACGCAGAAGGTGTGGGGGCGGCTATTCGCTATTTTGCGCAACTAACAGATGCATTGGGTTCGAACAAGTGCGCCGCCAAAGATTGTGCCACCAAAAGCGCTTATTTGGCGAGTGCTAATAAGGTATCGCTCTCCTATTTGGGGGCTCTACCTTCACCTGAAAAGTCAATCGCTCGCGAGCGGATTAGAAAGGCACGCAAAGACTTTTCCGCGCAAGCCAGCGCTTCCAATAGCGACCAGTCACTTTTAATACCGCGTCTTACCTCTAAATACCGACATTTTATTGCGTTAGAGCACTTGCCTGCACTTCCACGTTTATTGCGGCCACTCGCCAACAAGACCACCAATTTGAAACGCTTTAACGCTGAACACATTGCTTCGCACTTAACGCCGTTTTCCATTCCATCGCCCTCAATAACTCTAGAGTCGGCTTCTCTAAATTCTGATTCTGGTTATTTAGCCTCGCACTGGGTGTATCGCATCGCGTTCTATCAACAGTCAAGACTACAAGCGGTACTTGCACACCACCTTTTCTGGCAACCAAGAACCTCGGGGGAATGCTACGCACTGGGCGCTGCAACCTTTGAAAATAACCTTTTTCTATTTGGTGCCAGCGATACAAATATCACAGAGCGTGAAAACTGGTGTCATAAGGTTTTATCGATTCTCTCGTAGGGAATTCGGGAAAAAACACTGCTACCAATTTATGATACTTCCTCCCACTTAAGGAGGATATTTTTAGGGAATGGTTAAGGCAATACTGAAAGTATAAATAATAACGAAGCAGTCAAGACCATGCCTACGCGAATTTCTACTAAAAGCTCTAGCCAAAACGTTGCACAATTCCCAACACATCAACTTGCCCGTTCACCATTTGCTCTTGCGATTATTGCAAGCGCTGTAACCTATGCGTTTAGCTCTGCTGCAGAAGCTAACGATGCAATGGACCACTACGAGGTTATAGAGGTACAGGGAGCGACACCGCTTAGCGCCAACAGCAATAACTCTGCCGTATTTGGTAACGTTCAGACACTCACTCAAGACGACATTGAAGGGAGCGTCAACCGTTCACTACCGGAGCTACTCAAAACTCAGCTGGCAAGCGTGAACCTAAACGATGTTCAAAACAATCCGTTCCAACCCGATCTGCAATACCGCGGGTTTACTGCCTCTCCGCTGCTTGGTCTACCTCAGGGCATTTCGGTGTACTTAAACGGCGGTCGGGTTAATGAAGCGTTTGGCGATACTGTACATTGGGACCTAATGCCTCTAGATGCTATAGATACCGTTTCTTTGTACTCTGGTTCAAACCCTCTGTTTGGCCAAAACACGCTAGGCGGTGCCCTTGCGCTAAGAACGAAAACAGGGTTTAGCTTCAACGCCAACGAAATAGATTTACAGGCTGGACAATTCGGCCAGAAAGCCGCGTCTGTGGAATCTGGTGGTCATAACGATCATTGGGCGTATTATGTGAACCTGAATCATTATGAGGAAGATGGCTGGCGTGACTATTCGCCATCTGAAGTGCAGCAAGTATTTACATCGCTTGCCTATAAAAGTGACAAAATGCATCTCGACATGAACCTCTTTATGGCCGATAACGAGTTACTCGGAAATGGTGCGTCGCCTATTGAACTGCTGGATATTGAAGGAAGAGAAGCGGTCTACACCCACCCCGATCAGACCAACAACGAACTTACGCACGTTAATATAACCGGTGATTTCGTTTTAACTGACACCTTATCTTTAACCGCCAATATGTTTTATCGCGACACACAAACTCAATCAATCAACGGCGATGACAGTGATTTTGGTGCCTGCCAGTTCGCTGATGGACGCGTAACACTGTGTGAATTTGAAGATGATGACGACGATGATGATGCTCCGCTTGATAGTGATGATGATGGCGACGACGATGATGACGATGATTTGCCTGTTGTAGGAGAAGACGACGATATAGAAGCGGTTGAATTTATTGGCTTTGATGACGACACCGCGCTTGCCGAAATATCAGATGTGGACGCAGATGAACTTGATGGAACATACAATACGGGCCGCACAGACGCCAAAGCTACTGGGTTATCTTTTCAGCTAGCAAAACAATATGCCTTAAGCGGCTTCAGTTCAGAGTTAATTGTTGGTGCCAGCTACACCAAAGGAGATGTTAACTACGCCGCTGATACTACATTTGGTATTTTGGAAAACGAATCTGCACAAGACTCACGCACCGTTTTACCCATCGACGGGCTCATGGCACAAGAAGCCAGAGTTAGATTAGATGTAGACACCACCGCATGGTCGCTATTTTTCATGAGTAGCACACAGCTCTCTTCAGTCGTATCACTCAATCTTGGTGGACGTTTTAACCGAGACCATATTGTTATGGAAGACCTGATTGATGACGGTGAAGGTTCATTGGACGGCAATCACCGTTTTACCCAATTTAACCCAGCGGTAGGGGTAGACATTACTATAGATGAGCAAAGCCAGTTGAATCTTGCAATCAGCCAGTCTTCAAGAACGCCAAGCCCAGCAGAGTTAAGCTGTGCAGATGAAGACGACCCTTGCCGCTTACCGAACGGTTTTGTGGCCGATCCTCCTCTTGATCAGGTGGTCACCCAAACTATTGAAGCGAACTACACCACACGCATTGATAACATCGACCTGATGCTAAATGTTTTTCATAGTAGGAGTAAGGACGACATTATCTTCCAACAAGCAGGCTCTATTGCCTCTCGCGGATACTTTATTAACGTTGATGAAACCCAGCGTCAGGGCGTTGAATTCAGCGTAGGCTCAACGTGGGAAAAACTAACCTACCGGTTAAACTACAACTATCTTAACGCAACCTATGAATCGACATTCACTTCGTTTAGCCCCTTTAACCCTCAGGGCCCGGATCGGGTCGTAACGCCAGGTGACAAAATTCCAGGCCAGCCAGAGCATCTAGTCAAGCTCTATGCAGATTACGCCTTAACGGATAAAGCGCGTTTGGGGGCAGAAGTTATTTCAGCATCTAGTCAGTACTTTAGGGGCGATGAGGCTAACGAAAATGAAAAGATTGACGGATACGTTATTGCAAACATTTATGCATCGTACCGTTTCAACGACACATTTACCGCATCGCTACGTGTGAACAATGTGTTCGACAAGGACTATGAAACCTTTGGCACTTATGGCGAGGCCGATGAGGTGTTAGAAGACATTTACCCCGACGTAGAAGGTGCACAGTTCGTGGGCCCCGCACAACCGCGAATGGTCAGTGTGAATCTAAAAGCGAGATTCTAATCAGGTAGCAGTTGTTACCATACGCGCTTCTACCGACAATTTGTTCTGTAATATCGGGTTGGCAACCCATCGCATCAATTGATATCAAACAGCCTTTTATATGCAGCAGGTTAAGTAAAGCAGGAATGGCAGTGATTTCTTTCGGCCTACTCTGGTTCTTAATCTGCTCACTGCGTAACTCAATCCAATTAATGTTGACTGTAAGGTTTATAAAAACATGTGTTCACCTGCTCTATAGCCTTAATCCCAGTGCATTACCTTTTCGAAAAAGATACCTCTCGCTTGACCCCGCGTCTTTTGAAAACAAATTTCAATGGAAAAATACGCTTTTTCCAAATATGGAACAAATCATCAAATCACGTACTTCCACAGAGTTACGACATTTTCGCTTAAATAATGCAGTGTTAATGTCCTAATAAATAAATTAACAAAAATTCAAACTCACATTAATCGCGGCTACAGCTATTTGGTTATTGCGTTTGCAATTGCTCATCAATGAGATTTATACACATGAAATTTATAACAAGAAACGCTTTGTTCCTATTGATATTATTATTCGCCCATAAAGCGAGCGCAGAGTATTTCGATCCACTAACTCCTTCAACAATTTTCATCGCTGGAGATTCGACAGCAGCCAGTTATACAAACTCGGCGCAGCAAGGTTGGGGTCCGATGTTCCAGCACTATTTTAACAGTGAAAACATTAGTATTGAAAATCACGCTAGTGGCGGTAAAAGTTCCCGGACATTCATAACTGAAGGATTGTGGCAGAAGTTGATTGCTAATGTGGCAGCCGGAGATGTAGTTATAATTCAATTTGGTCATAATGATGCAAGCCCAATTAATGATATTCGTAGGGCACGCGGCACACTTACAGGAATTGGTGATAATAATATTGATATACAAAACCTGATAACCAATCAACAAGAGCGCGTCTATTCTTTTGGCCACTATATTCGCAAAATGGTCGAGGATGTGAAAGCAAAAAAGGCGCTACCCATATTAGTCTCTCTTACTGTTAGGAACATCTGGAAAAACCACCGAATAGAACGTGGCTCAGGACAGTATGGTTTATGGATGTATCAGTTAGCAAACGAACTCGACACCCCTTATATCGACCTTTCAAATGCCGCTGCTGACGAACTTGAGAGCCTAGGTAAAATAAACACTAACGCCTTGTACCCCAAAGATCATACTCATTTCAATAGTGAAGGAGCAGACCTCCATGCCCGTTTAATAGTGGCCCAGCTTAAAGGTTTACGTCCGTCATTCGCACAATCTCTTTATTCTGAAAAAGGAAAAGCGGTAAAAGGTTATGACTGGACTTTTGTAAAACTACCGGTTGTAGCCAATAAAGAGCACAGAAGTGTTTTCTTTGTAGGAGATTCTACAGTGAGAAATGGTCGAGGAGACGGCGCTAATCAACAATGGGGTTGGGGTGATTTTGTTTATGAGTGGCTAGATAATCCTGGAATAAATATTGTTAATCGCGCAGTAGGAGGGTTATCTAGCCGAACTTACATTAGCCAAGGACACTGGCAGCGCGCTCTTGCTATGATGAAACCTGGAGATATTGTTCTTGTGCAGTTCGGTCATAATGATTCAAGTCAAATCAATGATGCCATTCGGGCACGTGGCACGCTTCAAGGAATAGGACATGAGCGAAAAACAATAGATAACATGCTAACTGGTCAAAAGGAAGTTGTGAGAAGTTATGGTGCTTATTTGCGGCAAATTATCGGTGATGCAAAAGCAAATGGAATACTTCCAATAATATGCTCGCCTGTCCCCCGCAAAATATGGCATGAAAATACACCGTTTATTGTCAGAGATGATGAAAGTTATCCGTTGTGGGCTTCGCAAGTAGCGCGACAAAGCAACACGCCTTTTATCGATTTACATAATTTAGTTGCCCAACGCTACGAAGCGCTCGGTCGAGAAGAAGTCAGCGCTCTCTTTGGCGATGCCCGCACTCACACGAATAAAGAGGGCGCAAGGCTCACTGCTGATATCGTGACAAAGCAACTAGCGCCAATAGTTGGAATTTCAGCAATTCCAGAAGGTTAAAACCTAAATTAATATGCTTCTAGCCAGTTCGAACTGTGTGCGTGGGTAAAGCTAAGCCCTTTACCCACACATGGTCAAATAGATTCTACAAGCAATTAGAATATCAACCTTATTGAGCACCAAGCACTTTACCAACGTTATAGTATATTCGAAACTTTGAAAATTCATATATGAAACTCATTGAGCAATAAAGCTTCATTATGAGTGGTTTTGATGGATTTTGTGTTGACTTGACAACTAAATTGTCACTAGCATGCAATACATGTAAACAAGATATTAATAAAAAGTTTATTTAGGTTGGTTTAGGTCATTCATTAATTGCCAGATTGTTAAACCAGTTTTGATATGGAGAACGAGGTTACAATGAAAAACACAAAATACGCCGATGGTTCATTGCCTGCTACACGTAAATTTATTGCCAACAGTATTTCAATTGCACTATTGACTGGAGTCACTTTTGCTTCGATACCAACATTTGCCCAAGAGCAAGTTTCCGATAAAGATGAAGAAGCGAAAGAGGAGCAAACGGAAATTATTGAAGTCTATGGAATGCGCTCTAGCTTGAGAAGTGCTATCGATAGAAAAAAAGAAGCTGGCACAGCAACGGATTCTATCGTAGCTGAAGATATTAGTGAGTTTCCTGACAAAAATATTGGTGAAGCATTACAACGCGTAACTGGCGTTCAATTAGGGCGAGAATTCGGTGAGGGTACAGCTGTAAGTATCCGCGGTGTCGAGCCTCAATTAGTGAATGTTGAAGTTAACGGCGTTGCTGCTGTAGGGGCATCTGATCCATTTGCCGGCTCTGGACGCTCCGTTGACTTTGCTAGCATGTCTTCTGAACTGGTAAAAGCGCTAGACGTCATTAAAGGCTCTGAGGCTCGTTTAACCGAAGGGGGCATTGGTGGCACAATTAAAGTGATAACCCGTAAACCTAACGATTTCGAAGAAAACTTCTTGCAAGTAAGCGCTGAAAATCAGTACAACGACTTAACTGAAATTAATAATCAGAAGTACAATTTCACAGGTGTTTATAAGTTTAGCGATGATGTTGGCGCCATGTTAAACCTTACAACTCAAGATCGTGCAACAGCGTTTCATGCATTGAGAAATACCGAATGGGTACGACAAGCTGATTACGATGGCTCTTTAGAAAAGACTTTTGTTGATGAAGACTATGCCGATATAACTGCCGTATCGGATTGCCCCGACTCTGCCTGTGAAGCTCAATGGTATGATTTCCGTGCGAGAATTCCGCGAAACAGTGTATGGTCTAGAGATGAAGACAGAATAAGTGCTAACGCTATGTTTCAGTATCGGATTAGTACAGACCTTTCAACTTATTTTGGTGTTACATATACCGAGCGCGACTTCACTCAAGTCGATACTAATCTTCAATTAGAAGTTCCTAGTGAAAGTCATCTATACGAAGACAGCTTTACTGTTGGCGATAATCACAACGCCTCATCTTTCCTCACACGTGACGCCACAATAGTAAATCGTAGCATTAATAATGATTGGAATTTAAAAACGGCAATATACGATGCAGGTTTTGACTATAGCAACGATCTATTTTCAGTCTCAGGGGTGCTAGGTTATACCAAGCAGACTCAAAATATTTATCAAATCGAATCACGTGTAAATGCCAACAGAGTCGAGAATGTCTTGGTAGAATTTGCTGATAATGGCGCTCCGATATATGACCTCAATACCGGTAACAATCGCGCCGATGTCGATCAAATGTTTGACGCAAATAGCGCAGACTCATATTGGTTTTACTCTCGAATCTACGATAAGCCAATTGCGCAAGATAATGACCAACTAATGGGTAAACTTGATTTTACCTACTATATACCAGAAGGCTTTTTCTCCAAAGTCCGTTCAGGTGTACGCGTAAGCTCAGAGTACCAAGATCATGAATTACTAGACCGCCGTATTACTAGAATTGCCGGCAATGAATACGGCGGTACTGAGTGGACCTTAGAAGACCAGGCCTCGTTAATTGACGCTAACTCCTATACTGTTGATAACTATTTTGGAAACTATGATCCTGGTGTGCCAGTTATTGATAGCTGGTTAGCACTTAAGCCCCTAGAGTTTTACAACGGCTTTATGGACATTCACGGAGACAATATATCCGACGCTGAAAAAGCCTTTACTCAGGCAGGCTACTATGAAGTAGAGATGGATTCCCAAGCCTTTTATGTCCAGGCTGATTTTGAATCTGAAATAGGTGATATTCCCTATTGGGGAAACATGGGCATGCGTTACGTTCGCACTCAAGTAGATACAACGGGCAATGCTATCGTTCAAGTTCAGGTCGATGTGGTAGATGGCGATCCAGATCAAGGTAATATGATTGACCCTGACCATCCGGAAGCTTTTAACGACCAAACGACGTTATCAAACGACTATAATGAGCTTTTGCCCAGCGTTAATGTAAACTTTGGATTGATTCCTGATGAACTAATTCTTTATTTTGGCGCTGCCAAAGTTATGGCCCACCCAAAAGCTAAAGATCTCAATATATCAGCGAGCTGTACTCTTCGTTTAGACGCACTCTCACAACAAGAAGGTCGACCAAATACGTGTACTGCGGGTAACCCTCGCCTTCAGCCTTACGTGGCTAAGCAACTGGACGTAGCATTAAATTGGTATCCTAACGAGGATTCAATGCTTTCTGGGGCGTATTTTACCAAAAAAATGGATAGTTGGATTCTAGATGCAATTGAAACGTTTGATCAGGACTTTTTTGGTGACGGGAACTTATACGATGTAAGACAGAAAATTAATGGAAGTGGCGTAACAACAAATGGTATAGAATTGGCAGGGTCGACCTTCTTCTCTATGCTACCAGCCCCGTTTAACAATATGGGGATCAACGCAAACTACACTTACATGACTTCCGAAGATGTCGGCTTGTTCAATCAACTAACGGGAGAGGAACTAGACTTCCCTTCTCAATCGCAAAATAGCTATAACATAACGTGGTTTTATGAGACGCCACAAGTGAGTGTTAAATTCGCTTATAATTACAGAGATAGCTATCTGCAAGCACCTGCAGATAGAGGCGGTAACCCTGTATACGTAGATGATGCAGGTTTCTTAGACGCGAAAGTGGTCTATCGCCCTCAAGATGGCATGTTGGAAAACTTCAAATTTCACTTCGACGTTAGAAATCTACTCAAAGAAGGCAATATATATGTCAATGGCCCAGGCCGTATCAGTGACATCCGATACTCTGGAAGAGAGTTTTCTGTAGGCTTCACTTATAAGATATAAATAGCAGTATGTAGATATAGGGGCTAATAGCCCCTATTTTACTTAACTAATAGTCACTCTTGGTTACGTAGAAACACGAGTTCAGTTGATGAACTTTGTTATTCACCAAACGCATAATCGTCTACGTCGAAGTTTTTCAAACCTTTTACATCTTCTACTTGGTTTTCAAGAATATAGCGCGCCATTAAACCACGCGCTTTCTTCGCAAAAAAAACTCATGAATTTATACTGACCGTTTTACAGTCTTTAAACGTTGGCGTGATGTTCATGCCGTCTAAAGACTTCTTCTTCACTGCTTTAAAGTACTCATTTGGAGCAAGGTTGTTCAACTCATTGTCACGCTGTGCTTCTAATGCCCTATTTAGCAAATAAGTTATGCGAGCGTCCCATAACGCATACAGGTCTTTACCTTCAGGGTTTGCTAATTTAGTGCCCATTTCTAAACGATAGGTCTGCATTAAGTCTAAAGGACGAAGAAATCCGTTCAGGCCGCTTTTTTAAACAAAGAAAAAATCGAAGATGACCAACTTAGGGAAGACACAACGCAAGAAGCAGATAACCTGCTTAATATGTTTAATAGCTTGCTACACATAAGTAGCCTTGAAACTCCTAACAAAAAAGAAGGCTTTTGTATCACCGACGTGCGCGCCATCGTGGAAGACGTGGCTGACCTTTCCATTCCCTTGAAGAGGAGCGCAATATCGCCCTATCGAGCTCGACGCAGCCACAATGCTTGCTGATCCTAATCTACTCTTTCAAGCTGTAGCGAACGTGTTAGATGGTGCCATAAAGTACTGTAACGAAAACAATGTAGTTACCGTAGAACTTTCTATCACGGCGAGTCATATCGTGATTGCCGTGAACGGTGCTGGAGTTGGCGTGGGTGAGCATGTAATTGTGAATCGAGAACGCCGGTTTTATCGGGCAGACGGGAGTAGAACCAGCAAAGAAAATGGGTTGGGCTTATCACTCGTATACGCCATTGTGAAGCTACACGATGGAAGCATTTGGTTTATTCATTACCCGCTTCTTAAAGGGCGCGGGTTAGGCGTGTTATTTACGTTTACGCGTTAAGCCTTGAGCTATCGCTTTTGTCGACAAATAAAAAAACGCTGAAACTTTTTTCTGAGCATCAGCGTTTTTCCGACATTTTCATTGTCTCACTATATGTCGACCGCCTATGCCAATAACGACTTCACGTATGCTTTAATATCTTCATCTTGACCGTGGTCAAATAGACATTGTTGAAAACGCTCGCCAGATACAGCTGTTTTAACCAGTTCAACGTCCATTTTTTTCAGTGAATCAACATAGCTCTCTGGAGCCAACGCACGTTTCAAATCTGCGAGAATACCAGCGTTTCGTACTTGGGGTTCTTTACGTTCAACAGGATAGCCAGCACCACGCTCGCCTGTTAACGCTTTCTCAAAGATATAGCGCGCATTAAGTTCAGCGCCCCACCCAAAGCCTTTGGCAAAAGGTAGCGCTAACGCATTTCCATTGTTAACTTGGTTAAACAGAAATGCATCTGAAGGGTCGATGCAGTAACCGCAAAAAACGCCTGGGTGAGCATTCAAAGACATCATTGCCCCTTGACCCGTACCACAGCCGGAAATGACGAAATCGACAGCCTTAGAATTGAGTAAGATAGCTCCCATTATGCCCAAGTGCACATAGGTAAGGTGATGATCCGTTTCACTATTCATACCCACGTTGAATACATCGTGTCCCAACGAGTCTGCAACACTCGTGAGCTCATTTAATATTATCGGATTCTTAGTCGCTTGACTGTTTTCCATCATTAGTGCAATTTTCATAACTCCTCCAAACTGATTCTTTCTTTATCCGAGATCGAGCTAGCCTAGCATACTTACAATTTACACCTCACTGTGTACTCTCAACTACTATGACTTAGTTCCATATTTGAAATAAACGATGTATATGCTTTCGCTTCTGAAGCAAAAAGAAGCTTTTGCTTTGATTGGCATAGAGGCTAGCGAAAACGAATATGGTCTCGATTAAGTTCACTTATACAGCTACACCCCATCAAACGCATATCACGCTCAATTTCAGCCACCATTAGTTTCATTGCGCGCTCGACGCCCTTCTCTCCAGCCGCGGCGAGGGCGTAGAGGTAGTAGCGCCCTAATCCGACCGCCTTAGCACCGAGCGCCAGCGCTTTCAACACATGAGTACCTCGTTGAATACCGCTGTCAAATATCACGTCGATTTGCTCACCGACCGCATCCACTATCTCAGCGAGTTGATCAAATGAGCTCCTTGAACCGTCTAATTGCCTACCACCATGGTTAGAAATGACAATGCCCGTACAGCCTATATCAACAGCACGCTTAGCATCTTCTACACTCATAATCCCCTTAAGACAAAATTGACCATCCCAAAACTTAACCATTTCTGCCACATCGTCCCAGTTCATTGATGGGTCTAACATGTTGGTAAAATAGTCGCCTATCGAACTTGTTCCGCCCCCCATATTGATGTGTGCATCTAATTGAGGCAGAGAAAACTTTTCATGCGTGACGTAGTTAATGCCCCAAGCGGGCTTCGATAAAAATTGCCACAGGCCAGCAGCATTCAATTTAAACGGAATTGAAAATCCAGTACGTAAATCGCGCTCTCGATTCCCCCCAGTAATGGAGTCAACGGTCAACATCATGACTTCGATGCCCGACGCTTTAGCCCGCTCCATCATTGCTTGGTTTAAGCCACGGTCTTTATGAAAGTAAAATTGATAAACTTGTGGGGTGTTAAATTGCTTAGCTATCTCCTCCATACTGACCGTACCTAGTGAGGATACACCAAACATGGTGCCGTACTTCTCTGCAACCGACGCCACTGCCCTTTCCCCTTGGTGATGAAAGAGTCGTTGCAGCGCGGTAGGTGAAAGATATACCGGCAACTTGAGCTGTTGCCCCATTACGCTCACGCTTAAATCAATCTCTTTAACACCAGTCAGTACATTAGGTACTAGGTCGCAGTCATTGAAAGCATTGGAATTGCGTTGTAACGTTGTTTCGTCGTCTGCGCCCCCATCAATGTAATTAAATATGGGGCTGGGTAATTTCTTTTGTGCCAACTTTCTGAAATCATGGAAGTTGTGACAATGACTCAATTTCATGAAAACTCCGCCATCAAAAGTGATGAATGAAACGAAAACAGCCCGCATAAACGGGCTGAAAATTAATGATAAAGCACACTTACACTGATAACACTACTTGCCAGCAATGGTGTAAATATGTTGTCGGGCCTTCCTCATTACACAATCCCTGAGCCCGTTGCATTAGGATCTCTCGGGCGTGCTTTCGCCATATTCTCTCGATAATTAGATTTGCGATAAACCGCCAGCGGATCTATTGCCGCCCCTTTGCGCAATCGAGCCATTGCCAAAATAGGCGACACGTCCAGATTAAACGCATTTTTTAGTTCAAGAGATGCCATTAGTGCGTCGTTTTCATCTTGATAACCATATAGCTTTTCTCGGTCAACGATGAGCGCTTTCACATATGAACGCTGAACTTCAATCGCTGAGTTAATCAAACTCTCCGCAGGGTCAGTCACATTGTGCGACTGGTCCAACATATATGCAGGCCCAAACTCTTCTTGCTGACGATATTCTGCATCAACCAACTCATTAAAAATAAGAAATTGTTGATAAGGATGCAGAGAGCCACTGTCTAAATCGTCATCTCCGTATTTACTGTCATTGAAGTGGAACCCGCCCAATTTTTTAAATTGAATTAGACGAGACACAATCATCTCAATATTGGTATTGGGTGCATGATGCCCTAAATCAACAAGCGATTTACATTTAGGTCCTAGCTGCATAGCTGCTAGAATATTTGACCCCCAATCTTGAATAATGGTCGAGTAAAACGCAGGCTCGAACATTTTGTGCTCAATATGCATTTCCCAATCGTCAGGCAACCCTTTATAAATTTCTTCCATGCTTGACAGATAACGTTCAAATGCACGTTGGAAGTGTTGTTGACCGGGGTGATTTGAGCCGTCACCTACCCATACCGTGAGACTTTTCGCACCGAGTTTTCTACCGTATTCAATACAGTCTAAATTGTGGGCAATAGCGAGTTCTCGAGAGGCTTTTTGTGTATTGCTCAAGCTGCCGTACTTGTAAGACGCGGTTTGTCCCACTTGATCTTGAAAGGTATTAGAATTGACCGATACCCACTTTATGCCGTATTCGTCTGCTTTCTCTTTTAGCTCACTAAAATCTGAGACCGTGTCCCACGGAAAGTGCGGAGAAACACTATCAGTACAACCAGAAAGCTCATTGATTACGGCGCAATCCTCCAGTTTTTCCCAAATATTGCGAGGTTCGCCTTCACCAGGAAAACGCGCAAACCGTGTTCCACCCGTACCGGTTCCCCAAGAAGGAACAGCAATCTGAAATTCGCCCGCGGCGCAGGTAAGCCGCTCAATATCCACGTCACTCCGTGCTAGCTTCTCGCCTAGCGCTGCATAATCTGCTTCTAAATCACGCTTTAGTGTGACGTTCTCTTTTTCTAGTAATGTTTGATCTATTCGTTTTAACATAAAGTCGCTCCTACCGCAGAAATGCTTCGTGTAAACCACCATCAACACTGATAACTTGTCCGGTAGTTTTGCTCAACTGTCCCGACACAAGTAAATACGCCGCCTCAGCTTGGTCTTCTGGTGTAATTGGTTGTTTTGTTAGTGTGCGTTGTGCGTAAAATTGCGCTAGCTTATTTCTTAGTGACTCTGTTGATTCACTATCTTCAAAGGCTATATCATATTTTGAAAGAGAAGAGATAACGCGATCTCTAGGGAACATGTTGCTTCCTTGTACCACAGTCGCTGGCGCTAATGCATTCACATTGATCAACGGCGAAAGTGTCACCGCAAGTTCACGCATCAAGTGATTTGCAGCGGCTTTACTCGTGTCATAAGCAAGTGAACCCTTTTTCGATACCGTGCCGTTAACACTCGTCGTTAAAACCATGGCGCCATTCAGCCCCTGCTTTTCCCAAATTTTTTGCGCTTCAGACGCCACAATGTAACCGCCTTTAACGTTCACACCGAAGCTAACATCAAAGGCGCTGTCGTTTTTAATTAGATCTGGCCCTTCGGCAATAAAGACGCCTGCAGTAACAATGACCTTATCAATACCGCCATAGGCGAAAACAACCTCTGCCAACATTGCTTCAACGGCTTCACGCCGAGTGATATCGACAGCTAAAGCAATAGCAGGGCCACAAGCTGATATCCCACTGCCTGCAACGCCAATACCTTGGCCATATATATCAGTTAGCTCTTTAGCCGTCGCTTCAGCACTATCCAAATTAAGGTCAGCGCATGCAACGTGTGCCCCTTCTCTGGCAACCCGGTGCGCCGTAGCTTTACCGATGCCATCACCAGCACCAATAACCACCACTACATCTCTTGCCAGTGTTTTCTCGGCCGGCATACGCTGCAGTTTAGCTTCTTCAAGTGCCCAGTATTCTATGTCAAAAGCTTCTTGAGCAGGCAACGCCGTATATTCAGAGATAGCCTCTGCCCCACGCATCACTTCAATAGCACAATTGTAGAATTCTGCGGTAACCCGCGACTCACTTTTGTTTTTGCCCCAAGCAATCATACCCACACCGGGAATCAATACGACCGTTGGACTCGGGTCGCGCATCTTAGGAGAATCGGCCCGTTTACACGCGTTATAGTAAGCCGTGTAATCCTCGCGATATTTTGCAAGACCGCGTTCGAACTTCTCAATCAGGATATGTATGTCGTCTTGCTCAGGATTAAAATTGACATAAAGCGGTTTTATCTTCGTACGTAAGAAATGATCTGGACAAGACGTACCTAATTCGGCTAATCGTGGCGCATCAACACTGTTTACAAAACGCAATGTAGCTTCATCGTTTTGGACTGTGCCTATAAACTTCACATTGTTAGACAACATACCACGTGCTACGGGTAGAAACTTAGTTAGCATCGATTTACTACTATATTCATCGAGCGATGGGTATTTTTGACCACCAAATGTCATTTCACCTTTATCGTGTTCTTCAATATAGCGCGCCGCCGTTTCAACAACCCATAATGATGTTTCATAACAGCTTTTGCTTTCATTCGACCAATTGGTATGACCGTGTTGGCCTAACAGAATACCCCATATTTCCGGGTTCTCAGCATAAGTATCTTCACACAGTTTCGCAGCTTCCCACCCCGGACGCATCCAAGGTACATAAGCTAACTTACCTCCCCAAATAACCTCAGTTAATACTCTTTGATCTTTGCAAGATGCGACAGATATCACTGCATTCGGGTGTAAATGATCGACATGCTTCTCACTAATCATTGAGTGCAAAGGTGTATCAATTGAAGAAGCGCGAGGGTTTAAACAAAAGTTACAGTGCTTAAACATACCGACCATGCGGTCTTCACCAGCAGATTTGTAACCCTTATCGCTAAACGACTGATAAGTATTATCCAGGGCATTCAACTTATCCTGATAAAGTGATGAAAAGTTCTCTTTTTTAGATGTTCTTAAGTCACCACCAGACCCTTTTACCCACAATACTTCGACGTCCTCTCCAGTAAGGGGGTCCGTTTCAATAAGTTTCGCTGACGTATTGCCGCCACCGGTATTAGTAATTCGCTGGTCTTCACCAAGTTTATTGGAGCGATATACAAGGTTTTCGACGGGATCAAGTTTGTCAGCAACGTCATCTTCCCATAGGTACTTTACGAATTTGTAGTCTTCTGGCTTATAAGGCATGTAAGGCATGTAAGCGCGTCCTGTGAATGTATTTTACGAGTTTTGGGCAAAAAGCAAACTAAACCAGCCCACTAACGCTCAATATACATCCACAACAATCTATGTCAATCATTTTCAATCACAATTGAACATTAATGTTACATATGAAACACATGAAGATTACATCAGCAATAAGTTAATAAAGAGAGAAAAGCATTGTAGGAGTGAACCCTAGCTAAGACGCTTAAGGTATGCAGCAATAGAAGAGTGTTTTATAAAAAATGGAGTTGATGTTAGCGCGTTACAAAACAAAAACGCGGCAGTAAAGCGCTAACAAACACGAGTTAATCGCAGGCCTGTACCACAATCACATTTACGCCGTTGTCTTCCAATTTTTTCAAGGTTGCAGCGTCGGCATTACTATCAGTGATTACGGTATCTACGTCTTTTATCCCGCAAAAGATAAGATTCCCTTTCACGCCAATTTTTGAGCTATCGGCAAGCACAATAAGCTTCTCAGCCCGTTTTCGTAGCTTCTGCTCGGCAAGTATAAGCAGCGGGTCTCCCTCCACTACACCGAATTCACTTACGCCAGGGGAACCCATGAACATTTTACTGCCGCGATAATTTTGCGTGGTGTCATTCTCAAACGAACTTAAAATTATGCTTTGTTTTCGATACACCTCACCGCCAGGCAAAGTTACCTGATTCTGACTATTTTCAAGCAGCTCATGAGCAAGTACAAACGAGTTGGTTAATACATTCATACGCCGATCAACTAAGAACTCCGACATCATGAACGTCGAGCTTCCACCATTGATAATAATTGATTCGCCATCTTCACACATTTCCGTAGCAGCCTTGGCAATCATACGTTTAGTGTTGGTATTTTTTTCTCTATCGACTAGGAATGCATTACCTGATAGGCGTATATTCGATACGGCTCGACTCTCTATCACTTGAGCGCCGCCACGTATTTTCTCTAGCTTATTTTGTGCCGCCAATTTATTGAGGTCTCGGCGTATAGTGGCTTCTGATGAATTCAGCTGCGTACACAAATCTCGCACGCTGATGAAGGTGGCTTCATCAAGAATATCGAGAATCAATTGGTGGCGCTGTTTCTCAAGCATGGATATCCCTTGTCGTTAGGTCTTTTGTTAACATTAATATAACCACAGTTACGCTCAACATCAATCATACACTATTGAAAACGCGTTAATTTGATTGGTTTATGCGAAATAGCCATTGTGCTCTGTATTTTTCCATACCGCTAAAATTTGACGCTAAGCATGGCTCTGCTGCGATATCACTTCCATCATAATGCTCAAATTCCGTCAATGCCGATGCTCCCAGTACAGTACCGGTATTATCAGCAGACAACCAAACTTTTTGATGAGGGCGTAATTGAGCTACCAACGCACAGAGTAGTTGGTTTTTTAAGAATGCGCCCTCAATATATATTTCGCCGTGCGCGTCTAGATCGTCTAATCGCCGATCAATCATCAATGCACAATATAAGGTTGCAATGGCGTGCACAGAACTCGAGTTCTCTGGGCAATACTGTCTGGGCGAAAGTCCACCAAAAGGCCCATTTCCGTTACTGTAATCGGGCGTTACCATCCACAAATTATCTATGGCGGTTTGAAGATCTTGCTGGGTCGGTGACATCACTATATTGCCCCCCAAAGAAGCACAGATTCGTTCGTATTCACGGCCTCCCATAAAACGGGCGCAAGCCACTGGATTTCCGTAAACATCGACGTTTGACAGGGTATCCTGATGATTTCCCAAGCCTTCAAGGTTACCGTTTACTTGCATTAAAATGGTCCAGGTTCCCGTTGAAATGACAGAGAATGCTTTATTATGGTTTAGTTTCAAGTACCGCAGTAAGCTCGCATTGCTGTCATGGACCCCCGTATAAACTTTGCAACTTATCGGCAACCCCGTCTCTTCACTAACCTCATCTGTCACAGTGCCTAAACAATCCCACGCATTTTTTAAAGGGGGAAAAAGCTGGTGCCAACTTTGTTTCTCCACTAAGGTGGAATACTGACCTGAAACCGGTTCCCATAGATCCGTATGGCACCCTAGGGAGGTGACTTCTGTAGCCAGTTCACCGCAGAGCCTCCAGGCCCAATATTGCGGGTACATTAACATCGCGGTTGCAGAGGAAAATGCTTTTGGGTAATGACTCTCAAGCCAAAACAACTGTTTACCAAGGTTTAGACCGCAAGGTAGCGAAGGAGAGAACGTTTCATTGAAACTTGGTCTCACAGTCATATAATCTTTTTCGCAACTGTCTACACCTTCGTATTCGTAGTCTAATATAGGCAGTACCAAC
>Ga0105227_100057_pt1 | contig 50085 bp, 35 predicted proteins | sample Virmet3734_803_FD_89585 | JGI IMG/M metagenome (GOLD analysis project Ga0105227, IMG submission 89585) | Marine viral communities from the Southern Atlantic ocean transect to study dissolved organic matter and carbon cycling - metaG 3734_803 | ecosystem: Environmental > Aquatic > Marine > Oceanic...
GCCATAAATGCTCCGTAAGCGTTAAATTATCAAAATAGTCGTATATTGTACTAAAACAAGTTATAAATACCAGTCTTTACTTCTAGACGTCTAAAAGTCTCTTTGTTACGAAATGTTGACATAACCCGATCAGTATTAGGGTTATTTCTATACAATAAAAAGACTTAGGCAAAGATAAGAGGGTTTTCATTACCGAGCTAATACGCATTGGTGAGCGTATAGACCATTTTTTACTATTACTTTCACTATTGGCAATGAAAACCCATTGAACTGTTAGGTGGCATAGGTAAGAATAATGCCACATTCATTCGTATAAAGAAGTGGAGCGAACGCCTTACCTCTACGCTCGTCTAGCTTGCCTAGCCCGCTAAGATACGAAACAAAAGATACAAAATAAATCAGGAGACAACATGCCCTCTCGTCGTGAACTCGCCAATGCTATCCGTGCACTAAGCATGGATGCTGTTCAACAAGCTAAATCAGGTCACCCAGGCGCCCCAATGGGGATGGCTGACATCGCGCAGGTACTATGGGGTGATTTCTTATCACACAATCCTGCTAACCCGTCTTGGGCTAACCGCGATCGCTTTGTGCTTTCAAATGGTCACGGCTCGATGCTGTTGTATTCTTTGCTTCACCTTTCAGGCTACGAACTGCCTATTGAAGAGTTAAAGAACTTCCGTCAGCTTCACTCTAAAACCCCAGGCCACCCAGAGTATGGCTATGCGCCAGGTGTTGAAACTACTACTGGCCCGCTAGGTCAGGGTATTAGCAATGCAGTGGGTATGGCGCTTGCTGAAAAAGTGCTAGCAGCACAATTCAACAAAGACGGTCACACTATTGTTGATCATCACACCTATGCATTCTTAGGCGACGGCTGCTTGATGGAAGGTATCTCTCATGAGACGTGTTCACTAGCCGGTACGCTTGGTCTTGGTAAGCTCATCGCATTTTGGGACGACAACGGCATTTCAATTGACGGTGAAGTAGAAGGTTGGTTCACCGACGACACACCAGCGCGCTTCAAGAGTTACGGCTGGGAAGTGATTGAAGGTGTTGACGGTCACGATGCTGAGCAAGTGAAAGCCGCAATCGAAAAAGCGCAAGCGAATACAACGCAACCAACGCTAATTTGCTGTAAAACCACCATTGGATTTGGTTCGCCTAATAAAGAAGGTACTGAGTCTTGCCACGGTGCACCGCTTGGCGATGATGAAATTGTTGCTACGCGTGAGAAGCTTGGTTGGAGCCACGGCGCATTTGAAATTCCAGACGATATCTACGCGGGCTGGGATGGTAAAGACAAAGGCTCAAAAACGGAAAGCGCGTGGAATGACGCTTTCGCTGCATACGAAGCCGCCTACCCAGAGCTTGCAGCAGAATTCAAACGCCGTGTAAATGGCGAGTTGCCAGCAGATTTCAGCGACAAAGCAGACGCTATCATCGCTGAACTTCAAGCTAACCCACAAAATATCGCGTCACGTAAAGCGTCGCAAAATGCATTAAACGCGTTTGGTCCGTTACTTCCTGAGCTTTTAGGCGGCTCTGCCGACCTTGCTGGTTCTAACCTGACTATTTGGGAAGGTAGCAAAGGCGTTGAAGCAAACGATGCATCAGGTAACTACATTTATTACGGTGTACGTGAGTTTGGTATGTCGGCCATGATGAATGGTATTGCCCTTCACGGTGGCTTTAAGGCATACGGTGCAACCTTCCTAATGTTTATGGAATATGCACGCAACGCGGTACGTATGGCAGCGCTAATGAAGCAGCCTGCAATTTTCGTTTACACCCACGATTCAATTGGTCTAGGTGAAGACGGCCCAACTCACCAGCCGGTGGAGCAGGTGGTTGCGCTACGTGCAACGCCTAACCTTGATAACTGGCGCCCTTGTGATCAGGTTGAGTCTGCTGTGTCGTGGAAGTCTGCCATTGAGCGCACTGACGGCCCAACAACACTAATCTTCACACGTCAAGGCTTAGCGCAGCAAGAAAGAACGGCTCAACAAGTGGCTGATATCGCGAAAGGCGGTTACGTGGTGAAAGACTGTGAAGGTACGCCTGAGCTTATTCGTATGGGGACCGGTTCTGAAGTGCAGCTAGCGGTTGAAGGGGCAGAAAAACTTACCGAGCAAGGTAAAGCGGTTCGCGTAGTATCTATGCCATCTACTGATGTTTTTGATCGTCAGTCTGCTGACTACCGAGAAAGCGTACTGCCGTCTAGTGTTGTTAAACGCGTAGCGGTTGAAGCCTTGTCAAAAGACAGCTGGTACAAGTACGTTGGCTTTAACGGCGCTATCGTAGGTATGGATACCTTTGGTGAGTCTGCACCTGCAGGCGACCTATTTAAGCACTTCAACATTACCACTGACGCTGTAGTAGAGGCTGCACTGTCTCTGTAAGAGGTAATAGATAAGCCTATGGTAAATATTGCCATAAATGGGTTTGGTCGTATTGGTCGTAACGTATTGCGCGCGCTTTATGAAAGTGGGCGCAATAACGAATTCAACGTGGTGGCCATTAACGACATTGCTAAACCCGAAGGCATTGCACATTTACTTAAATACGACACCGCCCACGGGCGGTTCCGTTTTGATGTGGCCTTAGAAAACAATACGCTAAATGTAGCGGGTGATGATATTGCTTTGCTTGCAATAAGTGATATTAAAGAGCTTCCGTGGAGAGACTTAGGCGTTGATATTGTGCTTGAGTGTACGGGAAAGTTTGATGACAGAGCGTCGGGGCAAGCGCATTTAGATGCAGGCGCTGGCAAAGTACTTTTCTCTTCACCCGGTTCACCAGATTTAGACAATACGGTCATTTTTGGGACCAACGAAGACACGTTGACCAGTGAACAAAAATTAGTCTCTAACGGTTCGTGCACCACAAACTGCATTGTTCCTGTCATTCAAGCGCTAGATGCGGCATTCGGTGTTGAAAGTGGTACGATAACAACCATTCACGCGTCTATGCACGACCAGCAGGTTATCGATGCTTATCACGAAGATTTGCGCAGAACCCGTGCGGCCAGTCAGTCAATTATACCTGTTGATACACGTCTTGCTGCGGGTATAGAGCGCATTCTGCCTAAGTTTGCGGGTAAGTTTGAAGCCATTGCCGTTCGTGTGCCTACTATCAATGTTACTGCCATGGACTTAAGCGTAACGCTTCAATCTAAGGTAACCATTGAGCAAGTTAACCAAGCCCTTCGCAATGCGAAAGCAGGGCGATTACAAGGCATACTCGATTACACCGAAGAGCCTTTGGTGTCGGTAGATTTCAATCACGACCCCCACTCGTGTATTGTAGATGGTACACAGACAAGAGTCAGTCATAAGCAACTAGTAAAAACACTGGTGTGGTGTGACAACGAATGGGGTTTTGCAAACCGTATGCTCGACACAGCAAAAGTGATGTTCGACGCAAAATAACGCATTGATGCTGCCAGGGCTGGTAGCACAGCCCGCGCAGCTTTCACAGTTAATTTGAGCGTGCTTTTAAACGCACGCTCTACTGAATTTAAATTAACATAGGAAAGACAATGGCAATTCCAAGCATGAGCGACATGGCCTTAAACGGTCAGCGCGTACTAATTAGACAAGATTTAAACGTGCCGGTAAAAGACGGCAAAGTTACCTCTGATGCCCGTATCAAAGCATCTATACCCACCATTAAAGCAGCCCTAGACGCAGGTGCGGCCGTTATGGTGATGTCTCATCTTGGCCGTCCTACAGAAGGCGAGCCTGCAGACGAATTCTCTCTTCAACCTGTTGTTGATTATCTTAATGACGCCCTAGACGTGCCTGTGAAGCTAGTTAAAGACTACCTAGACGGTGTTGAGCTTGCTGACGGCGAATTGGTTATCCTTGAGAACGTCCGTTTTAATAACGGCGAAAAGAAAGACGACGAAGCGTTATCTAAACAATACGCAGCACTTTGCGATATTTTTGTGATGGATGCATTTGGCACGGCGCACCGCGCACAAGCGTCTACCCATGGCGTTGCTAAATTCGCGCCAAAAGCCTGTGCTGGCCCATTACTTGCTGCAGAATTAGATGCACTGGGTAAGGCGCTAGATAATCCGAAGCGCCCAATGGTTGCCATTGTGGGTGGTTCTAAAGTATCGACTAAACTTACCGTGCTTAAAACGCTAGCTGAAAAAGTAGATCAGCTTATTGTTGGTGGCGGTATTGCCAATACCTTTATAGCGGCACAGGGCCATAATGTAGGTAAGTCACTAGTAGAGATGGACCTTACCGAGCAAGCCACGCAGCTTATGAATGAAGCGCAGGCGAATGGCGGTAATATTCCAGTGCCAACAGATGTAGTGGTAGGCAAAGCGTTTGATGAGAATACCGAAGCTACGCTTAAAGTAGTCAGTGATGTTGCTGATGACGATATGATTTTTGACATTGGCCCGGACTCGTCAAAAGCCCTTGAAGATATCATTAAAAATGCCGGCACCATAGTATGGAATGGCCCTGTAGGCGTATTTGAATTTGAACAGTTCAGTGCTGGAACAAAGGCGCTGTCTGAAGCGATTGCCGCAAGCGACGCATTCTCAATCGCAGGTGGTGGTGATACACTAGCCGCAGTTGATAAATACGGAATTGCCGATAAGGTTTCTTATATTTCAACAGGTGGTGGCGCGTTCCTAGAGTTTTTGGAAGGCAAAACGCTACCAGCGGTAGCAGTACTAGAAGAAAAAAATAAATAAGCCTGAGCACTGCACACAAACGCAGTGCCTGATAGCTCAATATAGCTAAGGCCTAGTACAAACGTTACCCCATAGGTGTCACGCTCAGTAACAGCATTTTTGAGCGTGACCTTTTAATCGGAAACGATTACCCCTGCGAAACAGTGAAGTACGCAGGCATAAATACCAATTTTATTACAGATGTGTTTACTTTAGGTACCGGCACGCCGTGTCTGAGACAAACAGATCTTTAATAGAATTGGTATAACAATAAACCCTACACCTGCCTATAAAGGCAGTATAATACAAAAGGAGTGTTGCAATGGCATCACAAGCTCAGCAGGCAATGCTGGATAAACTGAAGACGCAAACCGGTTTTATTGCAGCGTTAGATCAAAGCGGCGGTAGTACCCCTAAAGCGTTACGCTTATATGGCATCGAAGAATCTGAATACAGCTCAGACGAAGAGATGTTTAACCTTGTTCACGAAATGCGTACGCGCATTATCACCAGCACCCCTTTTAGCGGCGAGCGCGTTCTAGGCGCAATCTTGTTTGAAAACACCCTTGATAGAGAAATAGAAGGCATGTCTTCTGCACACTTTTTGTGGCAGAAAAAGCGTGTTATTCCTTTTTTGAAAGTGGATAAAGGGTTAGCTGATGAAAGCAATGGTGTTCAAGTGATGAAGCCTATGCCAGGGCTTGATGCACTATTAGCAAAAGCCGTAGCGCAAGACGTGTTTGGCACTAAAATGCGCAGTGTTGTAAAGCTTGCTAATCACCAAGGCATTAAAGATGTTGTTGCTCAGCAATTTGAAATAGGTAAGCAAATTCTAGGGGCTGGCCTTGTTCCTATTATCGAGCCAGAAGTAGATATTCACAGCCCGCAAAAAGCAGAAGCAGAAGCACTACTTAAGCTAGAAATTTTAACCCAGCTTAATCTTCTTAGCGAAGGTGAGGAAGTGATGCTTAAGTTAACGCTACCAACTGAAGCTAACTTTTATAAAGAACTTGTTGATCACCCTCGCGTACTTAAAGTGGTTGCGCTTTCTGGCGGCTACAGCCGTGATGACGCTAATGCTAAGCTTGCTGAAAACCAAGGTATGATTGCGAGTTTCTCTCGCGCTTTAACCGAAGGTGTATCTGCACAGCAATCTCAAGAAGAGTTTGAAGCAACACTAGATAAAGCGATTGAAGGTATTTACCAAGCTTCTAAAGCCTAGACTTTTTCTTAACTTGTTTATTACAAAGGGCGCTATTCAGCGCTCTTTTTGTTTATATTAACGCATTCAATTCAAAGCCTGTTGTCAAAAAAAAGGGGACTGTGTAGCATTTCGCGCCATTGTCATTGCTTGATATCATTGAAGCTTAGCATTGGAAGTAAACTGGTGAATTTCCAACACATAAATACTCAACGCTTTTGCTACGGTTTAGCGCTGATATTGTTTACGTGCTTGCTTACGATTAAACAAGATATTAAGCCAATCTCGTTTAAGCATCAGCTTGATGCATCCGTATCGACCCTATCAATAGAAAGTAGCGCAGAAGAAAATGGGCAAGACGACCTATTTTTGTCCGTTATCAATACGTTTGGTAACGCTGCGATTATTAGTTCACTTAGTGAAAACCCTCCCCCGTATTTTGTCTCTTGGACTAAAAAGAGCTACGTCACCCCACTTACAAGAGCGCCACCTGCTGTCTAAGCTTTTACTCTTGCTTTAATTTTCGAGAGAAAAGCCCTTCAATTTCAAAATTTTCACAAACGTCAGTTCTCTTCAGAGCTGGATATATTCGTGCGTGCATAGCTAACGAGTAAAAAAGCCCGAGCGGCAATAAAACTGACCGGTAAACAAAAACGAGCAGTAAATTACTCGCTATGCCGTACTAATGCTGTTGCCTGTGTATAGGTAACACCTATAAGAACGATTTAAAAATTATGAGCAAAAAAACGCTTTTAGCAGCAAGTATTCTTACCATTATTTTAACTGGGTGTGGTCATCAAGAGCACGAAGCTCACCATAGCGGCCCGCTAGAATTCAATGTCTCGCACCCAATAAGCAAAGATACAGTTCTTGTTAAGGAGTATGTCAGTCAAATCCGCGCCATTCAGCACATTGAACTAAGGGCTATGGAAAGAGGGTACCTTGCCTCTACTTTCGTTGATGAAGGTCAGACCGTAGAGAAGGGAAAACCTATGTTTAAAATAGTGCCTACTATCTACGAAGCAGAGCTTAAGCGAGCTAAGGCAGAGGCAAAAGCTGTGCAAATGGAGTTCAAAAACACCAAGTCGCTAGTTGACCAAAATATAGTGTCACCTAACGAGCTTGCTGTTGTGGAAGCCGAGTATCAAAAAGCGCAGGCTGAAGTTGAACTAGCAGAAGCACATTTGGCATTCACTGATATTAAAGCGCCCTTTACCGGTAAGATGGACCATCTAGAAGCAAGAACAGGCAGTCTGCTCGATGAGGGGGAGCTTCTCACAACCATGTCTGATTTAAGTCAAATGTGGGTTTACTTCAATGTACCAGAGTCCGAATACCTAGATTATGTTCAAAGCGGGAAAGCTAATGAGGGGACGAGCGTTCGGTTAAAACTCGCAAACGGTACGATTTACCCTTACAAAGGCGTTATAGATACCATTGAAGCCGATTTTGATAATCATACTGGCACTATCGAAATGCGAGCGTCATTTCCTAACCCTGATGAAATGTTACGACATGGGCAAACCGGTAACATACTCGTCGACGTCGATTATCCAAACGCGCTTGTCATTCCCCAAAAGGCGACTTTTCAAATATTGGATCAGAACTATGTATATGTTCTAGATGCTGACAATACCCTTACCACACGACATATAGAGATTGCAGCTGAGTTACCTCACATCTTCTTGGTATCAGAAGGGCTGAAAGAAGATGACACAATTCTTCTTGAGGGTTTGAGACGAGTAAGTAATGGCGATCGCATTAAGCCAAACCTTGTTTCATCTGACGATACGTTAGCTGAACTAGCACTTCAGGCAGAGTAGGGGATTTAGTATGTTTGGTGTATTTATTAAACGTCCGGTGATGGCGATCATGCTATCCCTTATGATTATCTTTTTAGGCGCGCTTTCAGTTTTTACCTTGCCTACTTCTCAATTTCCAGATATCGCTCCTCCCAGGGTTCTAATTTCTTTGGCATACCCTGGTTCAAGTGCTGATGTACTTGTAAAGTCATCCTTGGTAACCATTGAGCGTTCAATAAATGGTGTGCCGGGCATGAAGTACATTGTGTCTGATGCCACAAGTGCCGGTGAAGCTACTATCCAAGTTATTTTTGACTTGGATGTAGACCCTAACCAAGCGTTAATAAACGTGAAAACGCGGCTTGACCAGATAATGAACCGGCTCCCGCAGTTGGTACAACTAGAGGGGGTGGTACTTCAAAGGGTGCAGCCAAGTATGTTGATGTACATCAACGTGTACAGCACAGACGAAGACGCCGATGAGAAGTTCCTTTATAACTACTCGAACATCAACGTTATACCAGAAATACAGCGTGTTAACGGTATTGCCAGCGCTAAAATATTGGGTAGTCGTCAGTATGCTATGCGCATATGGTTAAAGCCAGATCGCATGCGAGCGTATAACATTTCAGTCGATGAAGTGATGGAGTCGATTGATGAGCAAAGCCTTATTGGTCGTCCAGGCCGACTCGGACGAAGCTCGGGAATAAGTGCGCAGTCTAAAGAATATGTGCTTGTTTACGAAGGTCGGTATGACGAGCCTGATGAATATAAAAATATCATTATCAGAGCGGATAGTGACGGCAAACTGCTTAAATTAAGTGATATAGCAGACGTAGAGCTTAGCAGTGAGTTTTTCGATATCTATTCAAATAAAGATGGATATCCTTCTGCGGCAATCGTGTTAAAGCAAAACTACGGCAGTAGCGCTAATGAAGTGATATCTCAAGTAAAAGCTAAAATGGCAGAGCTTGAAGAAACCTTCCCTGAAGGCATGAAATACGAAATTAACTATGACGTGTCTAAGTTTCTCGATGCATCAATAGAACAGGTACTGCATACCTTATTTGAAGCGTTTATCTTAGTCTCGCTGGTGGTTTTCATCTTTTTGGGAGACTGGCGTTCCACCTTAATTCCCTTATTGGCCGTCCCGGTATCCTTAATCGGTACCTTTTTTTGTATGCAAGCAACGGGTGTAAACATTAACTTGATCACCCTTTTCGCGTTGGTATTGGCTATCGGGATAGTGGTAGATAACGCCATTGTTATCGTCGAAGCTGTGCATGCAAAAATGGAAGAGAGCGCTAGCTTGACGCCTTATATGGCGACGCAGCAGGTATTAGGTGAAATGGGCGGCGCTATTATTGCTATCACGCTTGTGATGACAGCAGTATTTGTGCCTTTAGTGTTTATGACTGGGCCGGTGGGCGTCTTTTATCGTCAATTCTCTATCACCATGGCATCGTCTATTATCATTTCTTGTATTGTAGCGCTTTCATTAACGCCAGTGTTGTGCGCGATGCTGCTTAAAAATCCGCATACACATACCAAAAAAGCCACGCCAATCAGTAAGCTTATTGATGTATTTAATCGTTGGTTTGACAAGCTCACCGGTGGTTACACTAACATTATTAAAGCGTTAGTAACCCGTCGCGTGGTGACTATTCTGTCGCTCTTTGCGTTTGTCGCAGGCACGATTGGTTTTAACCACATTCTTCCTACAGGTTTTATTCCTGGAGAAGATCAGGGGCAAATTTACGCCATTATTCAAACTCCTCCAGGAAGTACCCTTGAAGTAACAAATGAGGTGGCGCGAGAACTCCAAACCCTTGCTCTTGATGTAGAAGGGGTGTCATCGGTTTCTTCACTTGCAGGTTATGAAATCTTAACGGAAGGGCGAGGTTCTAATGCGGGTACTTGTCTAATTAACCTTAAAGACTGGGCAAATAGAGACCAGACGGTACAGGAAATCATTGAAGAACTTGAGGCTAAGACCCATCACCTTGGCGCTGTGGTTGAATACTTCGAGCCCCCTGTAGTGCCTGGCTATGGCGCCTCATCAGGGCTTTCATTCCGTTTGCTCGATAAAACGAACACGACGGACTACCAAGAGTTTGATGAAATAAACCAATCCTTTATGGATGAACTGTCAAAACGTAAAGAGCTCAAAGGGCTATTTACTTTCTACGCGGCTAATTATCCGCAATATAAAATTGAAATAGATAATCAAGCAGCGATGCAAAAGGGTGTATCAATTGGTAAGGCAATGGAAAACCTTAACATTTTGATTGGTAGTACCTACGAGCAAGGCTTTACCCGTTTCAATAACTTCTACAAGGTGTATACCCAAAGTGCCCCAGAGTATCGTCGTTACCCTAGCGATTTAATGGACTACTACGTTAAGAACGAGGAAGGTGAAATGGTGCCTTACTCTGCGTTTATGAAGCTAATTAAAACGCAAGGGCCAAATGAAATCACTCGATACAACCTGTACACCTCTGCAGCCATTCGAGCGGAACCCGCAAAAGGCTACACCTCTGCCGAAGCCATTAAAGCGGTAGAAGAAGTCGCCGCAGCAACGTTACCCAAAGGCTATGACATAGGTTGGGAAGGGCTATCTTTTGATGAGGCGAAACGCGGTAGTGAAGCCATCGTTATATTCGGTGTAGTTCTGCTATTTGTGTATATCGTATTGGCGTCGCAATATGAAAGCTTATTGCTTCCCCTAGCGGTTATATTGTCTTTGCCAAGCGGCCTGATTGGTTCATTTATTCTGCTTGACCTAATGGGCCTAGCGAACGATGTATACGCGCAATTAGGACTTGTAATGTTGGTTGGATTACTGGGCAAAAACGCAGTGCTAATTGTTGAATACGCGGTACAGAAAAATCAGCAGGGTTTATCTATCGCAGAAGCCGCCGTCGACGCAGCAAAACAGCGATTCCGCCCTATATTAATGACCTCATTTTCGTTCGTGGCGGGGCTTATCCCTCTGGTCATCGCCACAGGCGCAGGCGCGGTAGGAAACCGTACAATTGGTGCTTCAGCACTGGGAGGTACACTTTGCGGAAGTGTCTTCGGCATCATAGTTATTCCAGGCTTGTACTATCTTTTCGCTAAGCTAGAAGAGGGTAAGTCGCTAATTAAAAACGAAGATCACGTCCCACTTACAGAAACCTACCACTACAACGATGAGGTGCTAAGCGATGAGTAATAACACGCGTCTTTTGAAAAAGCCTCTTTTTATGGCGATTGGCAGCGCACTTCTAGTTCAAGCGTGTGCTATCCCGACAATAGAAACTCGGGACCCGAATGTATCGTTGCCGGAAAAGTTCAGCGCAAGCAATGAGCTAAGTACTGGAAGCAGTACAGGCTTAGGCGCCGACAAAAACAACGACGCCAGTAATGGTGAAGCAAAAATTGAATGGGAGGCGTGGTTCAACGACCCATATTTGACAGCATTAGTTGAAACCGCTGTAACGAATAACAAGGAAGTCGCCGTACTTGTACAACGCATTAATATGGCGTCTAACGAGGTGTATGCGCGGGAAGGTGAGTATTTACCAAGTGTGTCTGCAGGTGCTGCTATTGAAACCGAAAAAGTGGGTGAATATACGCGAGAAGGCGCGGTGGAAGAGCAGCTTGATATCAGAGAAGGTGAAACATTCCCTGACCCTTTAGCTAATTTAAAGCTTGGGTTGAATGCGTCTTGGGAAGTGGACATCTGGCATAAGCTCAGGGATGCTTCAAAGGTAGCGTCACTCGAATACTTAGCTTCTATTGAGAGTAAAAACTTCTTTATCACTCAACTTGTTTCTGAAGTGTCTCGTAGCTACTACGAACTATTAGCTTTGGATAACAAGCTAGCGAATATTGATGCCACAATAAAGCTGCAGCGCAACGTTATACATACCATTAATACACTTAAAGAATATGGCCGAGCTTCTTCTTTACCTGTAGCGCGCTTTAACGCTGAAGTGAAGAAAAATGAAAGTGAACGCTTTCTCATTAAACAAGAAATTGTGGAGAAAGAGAACACAATCAATTTATTGTTAGGGCGCATGCCTCAGCCTATTCAACGAAATAGTAACGCTTTGTTTAGCGAAGACATTGTTAAGCCTAATATTGGAGTGCCTGCTTCACTGTTAGAAAACCGACCCGATATTCGAGAGGCTGAACTTACGCTGCAGGCTGCAAACTTAAATATAGATGTAGCTAAAGCGAACTTTTACCCGTCATTAGAGCTTAAAGCAGGGGTAGGGTTGTCAGCGTTTGATAGCCGGTATTTGTTTAACGTACCAGAGTCACTGGCCTATTCGCTATCTGGCGATATCTTTGCTCCTTTAATTAATCGACGTGCTATTGAAGCTGTTTATAAAAATGCGAGTGCGGAGCAAATACAGGCCGCCTATGAGTACGAGCTTACGCTGCTAAAAACGGTGACAGAAGTGTCGAATAGTTTGTCTAAGTTGGATAATCTGGGCAGAAGTGCGGATGCTAAAAAAGCGCAAATTTCTTCCTTGGAATCGTCAGTTGATATCGCAAATCGTTTGTTTACGTCAGCGCATGGTGAGTATTTAGAAGTGCTATTGGCGCAGCGCGAAGCATTAGAAGCGCGTAGTGAGTTTATAGAAACTCGTCAGCAGCAACTGGCAGCACTCGTCGACTTATATCAGGCCCTAGGAGGAGGCTGGCAATCTTCGTCGACCTAAATTAAGTTACCTAAGCTGATAGCTGTTAAGGAGAGCAATTGCTCTCCTTTTTTTGTTTTATCGTCTTCTTTAAGCATTCCAACGTTTAATTCTTATAGGTCATAATATTTAAGTAAGATGAAAAAATTGAGCGATCACCGCCAACACAAGACGGCAGAACAATAACCATAATCTAAAGGTGAACTATGTCTTTTTTTAAAAATAGACGATTACAGCAAATAATTAAGCGGAATCGGGGGGCGTTGACTCTATTGAGTCTTGGTGCACTGGCGTTGTCCTCCCCTGTATTTGCAAATTCTCAGTCGGATGAAGCTACTTCAGAGAAAAATACGTTTTTCCAATCGGAAGATATCTTTAATTTGGAATACGTCAGTGAAGTTCAGGTATCCCCAAACGGTAAATATATCGCGTACGTGCGCCGTTCAAACGACATCATGTCAGACAGTGGCCGCGCAAACGTCTGGTTAGCGTCTGTAGACGGCAAATCTCATCGCCCACTACTGTCATCTAAAAAAAGTTACTACTCCATTCGCTGGTCACCAGATGGCAGCCGATTAGCTTACCTTTCCAATGAAGAGGGTAAACCGCAACTGTATGTGCGCTGGATGGATACGGGGCAAACGGCGTTAGTCACCAACGTTACTTCAAGCCCAAGTAATATCACGTGGTCACCCGACGGAAAATACATTGCATTCACTATGAGTGTGGATGCCAAGGAAAAGCCGCTAGACGTTAAAATGCCTAAAAAGCCGGAAGGCGCAAAGTGGTCGCCTAAATTCCAATATATCACTAAGGCGCGTTATCAAGCCGATGGCAAAGGCGTGCTTGACCCTGCCTATACCCATATCTTTATTGTGCCCTCTGACGGAGGTACAGCAAGACAGTTAACCTCGGGCAACTACCATCACAACGGTCGGTTAAGTTTTGCGCCGAACGGTGAGAAGATTTATTTCTCTGCTAACCGAAGTGATAACTGGGAATATGAACCCGTTGAGGCCGATATATTTTCTGTTGATATGACGGGGAATATTGAACAATTGACGCAGGACAAAGGGCGAGAGTCGTCACCAGTAGTATCACCTGACGGAAAGTATATTGCTTATGCGTACCGAGACGACGAAAAAGTGATGTACAAAAATAGCTATTTGTATGTAATGAATAGCGACGGCTCTGAACAAAGAAACATAACAAAAGATATTGATAATTCGGTGTCTAATTTTCACTGGAAAGACAATAAACGCATCTATTTTCAGCAATCAGTTCGCGGTCTGGCCCAGGTGGATGTGGTTTCGCTATCGGGTAGTGTAAAAGCCGTAGCAAAAGGGCTTGGTGGCACCACGTTAGGCCGACCTTATGTATTTGGTACTTACCATGCGGTTGGCGATGTTGTGGCCTACACCAAAGGTCGTACCGACCGGCCTGCAGATTTGTTCGTTACCACCAGAAAAGAGCGCCAGCTTACAGCACTTAATGAAGATGTTTTAGGCCACAAGCAGCTCGGTGAAGTGAAAGAAGTTGTTTACCCATCGTCTATCGACGGTGAGGAAATTCAGGGCTGGTACATTCTGCCGCCAAACTATGACAGCTCAAAAACCTACCCTCTCATTCTGGAAATCCACGGTGGGCCTAACCTAGCCTATGGGCCTGTATTTACTGCTGAATTGCAGCGCATGGCCGCAGAAGGTTACGTGGTGTTTTATGATAATCACCGAGGAAGTACGGGATACGGCGAACGCTTTGCGTTATTACTTCAAGGGAAATATAGCTCTGAGTACGACTTTGCTGACCATATGTCTGGGGTAGACGCGCTGATTGAAAAAGGCATTGCCGACCCTGAACGTCTATTCATTACGGGGGGCTCTGCAGGTGGTATTGCATCTGCTTATGCCATTGGTCTTACTAACCGTTTCAAAGCGGCAGTGGTTGCAAAGCCCGTTATTAACTGGCTGTCGAAAGTGCTTAGCGCTGATTCGGGCCTTTATCAAATTCCTTTTCAGTTCCCGGGAAAACCGTGGGACAACGTTGAGCACTACTGGAAGCGCTCGCCGTTATCGCTAGTGGGCAACGTTACTACGCCTACTATGCTAATTACCGGTGTAGAAGATAAGCGCACGCCAATGTCTGAAACCGAGCAATTTTATCAGGCACTTAAGCTACAAAAGGTTGACAGTGTATTAGTTAAAGTTCCCGGTTCGCCTCACGGTATTGCCGCTAAACCTTCACGAATGATTGGCAAAATAGAAAATATTCTGGCGTGGTTCAAGAAGTATGACAGCGACGCTGTCAAAGAGTAGGACATTGCAAGAAAGGGCAAATACAGTCTGTATTTGCCCTAAACCTGGTGAGCTTTCTATTACAGAATAAGGCCTTAACTTTTACCTATCCAGCCGATGGGTGAATCTCACTAATATCGGGAAGCACGGTTAGCTTCAAACCCAATGCCTTCCAGTAGTGGCTTTCTCTTAAAAGGTCAGCAGAGATAATCGGCTTCTCGTCAAGCCAACCATCTGGAAACGTAATAGTGAGTTCGCTTTTGTCTACGTTGACCTTAAGTTCAGGTAAGAAACCTTCCTGACGCTTTATATTTAGCAGTACACCAAGGCGTAGTAGTGCAATTAAGCGCTTTATCGAATGCTCATCGAACAGATTAAACGAGGGGAGCTCATTGGTGCGGATCTTCTTTCTGTGGAAACGCACTAGTGTGGCTAACAATAGTTGCTGTTCTTGAGTGAAGCCCGGCATATCCACATTACCCAGTATATAGGCGCTGTGTTTTTGAATACCGCGGGAGTTAATTTGCATGCCTACTTCGTGCAGCAGGGCTGCCCAACCTAGCATGCTCTTAAAGTCTTTTCCCTTCAGTTTCCATGCTTTTTCAACCTCGCCGAAAAGTGCCAGCGTGGTATTTAGAACCATGGTCGCCTGCGTTGTATCAACGTCATAGCGTCTGGCCAAGCTACTCGCCGTGCGCCCGCGAATATCTGCATGATGAAGTTCATCTTCCATTTGGTACAACACGCCTTCGCGCAGCGCGGCGGGTGAATACACTAAACCATCAATTTCTAGCGCCTTGAAGACCGCAATCAATATGGCTAAGCCGCCAGCGATAACCACACGACGATCTTCACTTAAATCTGGGTAAGCTAATTTATCGACGTGACCGGCGCTAACGAATTGCTTCATTAGGTTGCGTAGGCTTTTTAAGGTTACTGGAATATCATGCCCATTTGGACGGTCTTGCTGACATAACGTGAACAACGATCGGATAGTACCTGAGGTACCTACACACTGTACCCAGCCTAATCTGCGATACTTGTTATCTATCATTTCAAGCTCTTGTTGAGCTGCGGTAATCGCGCGCTCAAAAGCTTTAGACTTTAATTCGCCGTCGGGGAAAAAGCGTTGAGTATAGCTTACGCAACCCATTTGAAGGCTGCGGCAAAGTAAGGGTGTGAAGCCTTCACCAATAACGAACTCGGTGGAGCCGCCGCCTATATCGATAACAAGTTGCTGGCCATCAGCATGATTGGTATGGGCCACGCCAGAGTAAATCAGACGGGCTTCTTCTACACCAGAGATAACTTCAATGGGGTAGGGAAGAATGTCTTTTGCTGCACTGATAAAGTCTCTGGCATTGCGGGCTTTACGCAGTGTATGGGTGGCAACAATGCGCACAGAGTCAGGCTCGAACCCCTTGAGGCTTTCTGCTACCACTTTAAGCATAGCAAGCCCACGCTCCATCGCTTCTTCAGACAGAATATCGTCCTCATTGAGGCCTTCGGCCAAGCGAACTTTTTGCTTAACTCTATGCAGTATCTGAACAGACCCAGCAACAATACGCGCCACTACTAAATGGAAGCTGTTAGAGCCAATATCTAACGCCGCGACTTTACTTACCTCGCGGGTTTCCACATCATTAAAAACGGTTTCATGTTGGGTCATGGACTAATTTTCTATCCTACAAAGTGTCTTCTAGCTTCTTTAAATAGTCGTAAATTTCTATTTGCGAGCGAAGTTTTTTACGATTACCCCTCGCAACGTACTTGTTGCTCTGATCCTTGTCAATCACTCGAGCCTTCAGGGTATCTTTAAATTGCAGTTCCATTATATCGACAATACGCTGTTGAAGACCTTTATCGTAAACGGGGCAGCCTACTTCTATGCGGTTATCCATGTTTCGGGTCATCCAGTCAGCAGATGAAATATACACTTTTCTTTCGCCACCGCCTTCAAAAATCATCACGCGAGGGTGTTCAAGGAACCTATCAACAATAGAGATGATCTCGATGTTTTCGCTAATCCCTTTTATGCCTGGATTAAGTGAGCACATGCCGCGCACGATACCGCGGATCTTAACGCCAGCCTGGCTCGCGCGATATAAATCATCAATAAGTTCTTTATCAACAAGGTTGTTAATCTTAAAGGTGATTTGCGCATCTTGGCCCTGGTTCAGGTGCTGAATCTCTTGGCGAATTAACGACTGAATTTTGGTTCTGGCGTTTAACGGCGAAATTTGTAAATGCTGAAACTTATAACGTCGGTAAGGGTATTGAATAAGATCGAATACTGCGACGCCTTCATTGGCAAGCTCCTGATTGCGGGTGAATAAGCTGTAATCGGTATAAATTTTCGCGGTTTTCTCGTTGAAGTTACCCGTACCGAAATGCGCATAATTCACCAAACTGCCCCGTTCTTCCCGGGTCACAATACATAGTTTAGAGTGAATTTTCAGGGTTGGCACACCAAGTACTACGCGTATGCCTGCATCGGTCATGCGCTTAGACCATTCGATGTTTGCTTCTTCATCAAAACGCGCGCGAAGCTCTACGACTACGGTGACTTTTTTGCCGTTATCTACCGCGTCAATCAACGAATTTATTATGCGAGAATTACTCGCCACCCGATAGATATTAATGCGTATGGTTTTCACGTTCGGGTCGAAAGCGGCCTGACGCACGAACTCTGTGAAGTGAAGGAAGCGATGATAAGGGTAATATAGCAAGATATCACGAGCAGTTATGGCATCGAATACGGTGTTGTGTTTTGAAAATGCCTTGCTGTCGATAGCAGGAAGCGGCGCGTGTTCTAAATAATCTCGGCCCACATTGGGGAAGCCGATGAAATCTTTAAAGTTGCGATAGTGCCCTGCAGCATGCATGGTATCAAGCTTGGTTATTTTAAGGCGCTTGCGTAGGTCCGACTGCATGTCTTCAGGCATGTCGGTGTCATAAATAACGCGGACAGGCTCGGCAATAAGACGCTGCTTCATGCTTTCTGACATCTTTTCTACGAAACTTTCGTCAATTTCTTCGTTGATAGAGTATTCCGCATCTCGTGTCATTTTAAAGGAGAAAGCTTCAATTTCGTCGAATTTAACGAACCCGCGGAAAATATCTTCAATGCACAGCTGAATCATGTCATCGAGCATAACAATGCTCTTTTTCTTACGGCTCTTTTGCGGAGGGATCAGCATAAAGCGCGACATTTCAGACGTGGGGACCTGAATAACGGCAAACCTAGGGTTGCGCTCTTTTCTTCGTAGCGCGACATATAAATACACAGAGTTGCCGTTTAAGCGGCTGAGCAGGTCTGTCTTTTTATCAATTAATATGGGAGCGATGTGTCGCAGTGCTTTATTGATAAAAAAGTTACGCACCCACTGCTTTTGATAATCATCTAAGTCGTCTTTACGCAGGATATGAATATTGTAGCGGGCAAGGCTTTTGACAACGTCTTTATGGATTTGGTCAAATTTTTCAGAAAGCTGTACCACTTTCTTTTGTATCTGCGCCATAAGTTCGGTGAGGCGCTCTGCTTCTTCTTCGTTCCCGTCGTTTTGCGCAATAGTGATAAGGCGTTTAACATCTGCCGCGCGTACCCGATAAAATTCATCAAGGTTATTAGAGTAAATACCCAGAAAGCGAATGCGTTCTATCGCAGGGTTATTCTTATCCGCAGCTTCTTGCAATACGCGTTCGTTAAACGATAGCCAGCTCAATTCTTTGGGATAATATAAAACGTCGTTATCCATAATGTCTCAATTCACGTTCATAAAAATGGTCAAAGACTGCCACCAGTCAGTGACATTACTGTGACAACGCGTATTTCGTGCTACACGCACGCTTACGTTGCGGTGGTTCCGTTACCTATATACCTTTAGCGAAACTAAGCACTTAACGCTTAGCGGTAATATCTACGACTAGGTCGTTAGCGAGTGATTCAAGGGCTTCTTGCAAAGCGCCATCGTCAAAAACGGCAGGTACAGCAATTTCGGCTTTGGCTTTGAAAATGAGGCTTCCCCAATTTGGCGCACTTTCACAATGAGAGGCAAAAGTAAGAATATTTAAATTAAACTGGTTGAGAACAGAGGTTAGTTCCTGAACAATACCTGTCTTATCGTTACCCATCACATCGACAGTCAGCTTGGTGTTGTTGCTTTTTTCACTGCTGCCAACGGCTACCGATTGCACCGACATATCTTTTATCGCGTCAAGCGCATCGATTAGACTTTGCTTATTGTCATTTGACACGTGAACTTCTACAAAGCCGGTGAACATCCCTGCCATATGCGCAAAACTTGAGCCCTGCCAATTGCCTTCGTGTTTGTATACGCACTTAGCTAATGCGTCTACCAAACCAGGCTTATCTTTACCCATGATGCTTATTACCAATGACTGCATGCGATGCTCCTTATTGGGCGTGTAGAGAAAAACTTTGATCGTCTTCCTGTTGGGTAATACCATAGGCGCACAGTAGTTTGCGCGAAGGTAATGCTATAAATTTTTACTTGCTATTAGCATAACAAAACTTACACTGCTCACCAGTGCAATTTAGGGTTATTCTTCTTAAAAATGAAGAATTTCGAAAATAAGAATGACTAAACAACCGCATGACTTTCGACAGCAACAGCTCAAATAAAAAACGCCAGCGCAACGATAAGTTGTCACGCTATGTGGTAACGGGGTTTGGCGGCCTTGTTTTATTGACGTTAGTCATTCTTATTACTCACCTTATTAGCCAAGCGCTGCCTTTAACGTATATTCCCAGCTTAAAACACCTCAATACCTTTACAACCTCAGAAAGCGAAGCGCTTGTCAGCGCAGGTGACATTGTTAATGGTCAGCCTCTGCTCGTTAGGAAGTCTGACTGTCGTTTAGGTTTAAAGTTGCTTCAAGATAATACGTTAGTCAGTAACCACGAATACATTCGCCCTTGTGAGCATGTGCTGTCGGCCGATAGCGTTATGGGGGAAAACTACATTGTCGATATTTCCCCCAACGCGTTAGTCAGAGTGTTACCGGTAAGGTCGTTCAACGTAAGTGATAATAACCTAGCGGATATGGCGGCGCCCCCTCAAACTGTCCAGTCAGTATTAATCAACAACATCACTTTCTCGCTTCCTAAGAAAGTATGGAAGGAGCGGGAAAACTGGGATATGGCGTTATCTTCAAAGTGGGCGGTGGTGTCTATCACCCATGGTGATAGCGTTTTCGTTAGATGGGTTAACCGCAAACGGCCCACGTATATAGTAGACAAACGTTTTCATAATATTGACCGTTTAACGTTATTACCGGGCAGCGAAAGCGTACTTCTTCAAGTTGACCAAACGCTCTACCTTAACAGGTTACGAGATGAAGGTGTGGCGCTACTTCCGGTGGTGGGCAATGTTTCCGCCTCTTTAGATGAAAAAATAGTGTTCCCCCTTGCTAAAGATCGCACGTTCTTTTTGATGAATAGCAAAACGGAAACATTAACGCGTTGGGTCTTAAGCAAAACGGATAAAGGCCTTTCCTTCGAGCAAACCTATCAAATTCCCTTACGCAATGAAAAAGTAAAAGATGTCGCTGAACATGCGAGTATGAATTTAGTGGCAGTACTGACGAGTAACGCTAGGGTACTGTTAGTCAATCGCGTATCAGGGGATGTGGTGTCTTCTCAAAAGATAGACGACTCAGCTGAACAGATTATTTGGTACGGAAACAAGCTGTATGGTTTTTCTGATAGCACATTGTCGGTGTGGGAAGGACAGCATTTAAGCGGTATCACGACATGGTCTTCCCTTTTCGACCCCCAACACTATGAAGGCTATGAAACCGAAGAAACTGTTTGGCAAACAACCAGCGCATCTGATTTTCAAGAAGCTAAGTTTAGTTTAACCCCGCTTCTAATTGGCAGTATAAAAGCGTCTTTGTTGGCATTGCTTATTGCCATTCCCGTTGCCATTGGCGCTGCTATTTACACCGCTTTTTTTGCTAAAAGCCGAATGCGGAATATCGTTAAGCCTGCCATAGAATTACTTGAAGCGATACCTAGCGTACTTATTGGTTTTATAGCCGCTATTTGGCTTTCGCCTAAAGCTGAGCAATTTCTTTTCTCCTTTGCTTTTTTTCTTATAGTTATCCCCTTTGTGTTAATTGCTGTAGCGGTAGTGCAGCGCCCCGTTGCCGAATACCTACCTAAGCACCTAAGGCATGGGGCGGAGCTTATTTTCGCAATAGGCGGCGTATTTTTGTTGGGATTTATAAGCGTAGAGTTTGCGCCATCCATCGTCTTGTCATTGATGGGAGTAGAGGGCTTCACCTTATTAGCGGCAGAGTCTGATAGCCCTATTGGTAAAACAACCATTGTGGTTGCATTGGCGTTAGGCGTAGCTATTTCTCCCAGTATTTATTCGCTTGCAGAAGACGCCATCAATGGCGTACCAACTGATTTAAAACATGCCTCTTTTGCATTAGGGGCAACGCGTTTACAAACCCTGCTCCACATCGTTTTACACGTAGCCCTGCCCGGTATTGTAGCGGCTATTATGCTGGGTTTTGGTCGGGCGTTTGGTGAGACAATGATCGTGCTTATGGTAACTGGGAACACACCCATATCAAGTTGGGGTCTTATAGAAGGTTTGCGAGCACTGACTGCTAACTTGGCTATTGAGCTTCCCGAAGCGGATGTGTCATCCGCGCATTATCAAATTTTGTTTTTCACCGCGTGTATATTGTTTTTATTTACGTTTTTAGTTAACACAGTAGCAGAGCTTATACGCCAGCGAATTAGGGGCAGGGCTTACTATGGTTAACCGAGACATATTCGGGCTTAATGCGGTTCAGCGCCAGTCGTTGGTGATTAGCTTAACGGCTTTTTTCACTAGCTTGCTGCTCATTGCGCTAGTTAGCGTACTAATACTAATTAGCTTTCGCGGTACCGCTTATTTTTGGCCTGAACCTATTTATAAGGTAACTGGCACGCTACCAGATGGCTCTCGGTTCTCTGTACTTGCGAACATCTTTGAGGATGCGTCAGAAGAAGACATCACCCTCAAATATTCAGATGTGAATCACCCCTTTGGCTTTCAAAAACAAATTGACCGTGAACAATTGCTCAGTGCTAACCTCGCCTTGGACAGTGCAGAGATTAAACTGTTGGATGGCAGGCGGGTAATGGCTATTCCAGAGCACATCGTTGTTCCATCAAAACCGCCACAGCCTCTAGATAACATTGGTGCAGTATTACAAGATGTTGCCTTGATTACGGCACAAATTGAAGACCTAAACACCGAGCATCTTGCGCCTATTCATGAGGCCTTGTCTCAATTTGATAAAAGAGATGTGGTGGAAGATGCGCCGGCTAGAGAAAAGCTGGTTGCTGCTTTTAACGAGTATCAAAAGCGTGTTGAGGCTTTAGAGAGCACGCGTGCCCAGTATAGGTTGCTTGTTAGTTTCGCTGACGGTTCGCCTTTCATTATTCCCATTTCAAGTATTCAGGATGTAGACTTTGTAAGCCGTCTAACTACGTTTGAAAAGTGGCAGGTGGTGTTTTCTGAAATTGGTGTTTTTCTTTCTGACTCCCCTAAGCAAGCGAACACATCAGGGGGCGTTTTCCCCGCGTTATTTGGCACAGTTCTGATGGTATTTTTAATGACAATTATAGTGACCCCTTTTGGGGTGCTAGCCGCCATATATTTAAGCGAGTATGCGCCGAACACCGCATTAACAACCATTATTCGCGTTAGCGTGAGTAACATGGCTGGCGTGCCGTCCATTGTTTACGGTGTATTTGGGCTTGGCTTTTTCGTATACACCTTAGGTGGCAGCATTGATGAGTTGTTGTTTAGCGATACGCTGCCTGCGCCAACGATGGGGAGTCCAGGCGTATTCTGGGCAGCCCTAACGATGGCAGTTTTAACACTTCCCGTGGTCATAGTGGCAACCGAAGAAGGCTTGCGTCGTGTACCTGATGGGTTAAAAGCCGGCAGTTATGCCTTAGGCGCCACTAAAATTGAAACCATAATACGTACGGTTTTACCTATCGCTTCACCAGGGATCATGACTGGCGTCATTTTAGCGATCGCCAGAGCGGCAGGTGAAGTGGCCCCTCTTATGCTTGTGGGCGCTGTTAAGTTTGCGCCAACTCTGCCCATAGACGGCGAATTTCCTTATCTACACCTAGATAGACAGTTTATGCATTTAGGCGTGCTTATTTACGACGGTGCTTTTCATAGCCAAACTGATGGGAAAAGTGCCAGTATGATGTTTGCGGCCTGTTTATTATTGTTAATCGTGGTTTTCGTACTCAATATTTTGGCCGTTTTGCTTAGGGCGCGTTTGCGTAAGCGCTATCTCAAAGGTTAATTACAGGTTTTTAGTACATGTTGAAGTTGTTTGAACACAATACGCTAAACGTTAAAGACATTAGTGAAGAGCAAACTGCCGTTGAGGTTAAAAATCTCAACTTATGGTTTGGTAATAAGCATGTTTTAAACGACATCAGCATGCGTATTCCTAAAAATAAGATCACGGCCTTAATAGGTCAAAGTGGGTGTGGTAAATCTACCCTTATAAGCTGTTTTAATCGACTTAATGACTTGTATGACGGCTGTAAATACAACGGTGAAATCATTATTGACGGACGTAACATCAATAGCCGTAAAGTCAATGTGTCGCGGCTGAGAACCAACGTTGGTATGGTGTTTCAGCGTCCCAATCCGTTTCCTATGAGCATTTATGAAAACGTGTGTTACGGGCTTAGACTTCAGGGTGTGAAGGTACGAAGGCATCTAGATGATGCGGTGGAAGGCGCACTTAAACAAGCGGCGCTGTGGGACGAGGTAAAAGATCGTCTTTTCGAATCGGCTCAAGTGTTATCCGGTGGTCAGCAGCAGCGTTTGGTTATAGCGAGAGCGTTGGCATTAAAGCCGGATATTTTGCTACTTGATGAGCCTACATCGGCACTTGATCCGCTGACTACACTGTTTATAGAGGAACTTATGGACGTGCTGAAAAAGCAGTGCACCATTGTTATTGTTACTCATAATATGCAGCAAGCGGCACGTGTAAGTGACTATACCGCCTTTTTCCATCAGGGCCGGCTAATAGAATACGCTGACAGTGACACACTGTTTACCATGCCTGAGAAAAAGCAAACCGAAGATTATATTACGGGTCGCTATGGATAACGTGGCGCGTGTAAAGAGCAGAGCCCAGATACAATTAACGTTTGCTACAACACAACAAGTGTGGGCACGCGAGGAGAAGTAAGCATGCGACAGGTGGCCTTAAATACGCACATCTCTGGCACCTTTAATATTGAGTTGGAAAACTTACGGAACTCGGTATTAACCATGGGCGGAGAGGTTGAGCAGCAGTTAGTTAATACCTTAAAAGCGGTGAAGCATAACCATGCCTCATTAGCTGAAAAAGTGGTATTAAACGATTTGAAGATTAACTCGATGGAAATCCAAATCGATGAAGAGTGCCTTCGTATTATTGCCAAACGTCATCCCACGGCAAGCGACTTGCGTCTCATTATGACGGTTTCCAAAGCCATTACCGACATTGAGCGAATGGGCGATGAAATAGAGCGTATTGCAAAGCTAGTTACACGCAATAAGCTTCCAAGCTCGGATACGATTAAAAGCAGCATGTTACTTATCGGCGAGCGTGTAGCGGCGATGATGCGCGGTACGTTCGATGCCTTTGCACGTCAGGATGAAGCGGCGGCGCTTGAGGTATACGATCAAGACAATCGCATTGATAGTGAGTACAAGCGGTTATTGTCCTACACCACGTCAGAAATGCAAAAAAGCACAGACGATATGCAGGATTGGCTGGATGTGTTGTGGGCAATGCGTTCATTAGAGCGGATTGGGGACAGGTGTAAAAACGTATGCGAATATGTGGTTTATCTCACTCGTGGTACCGATGTTAGGCATACGCCGCTCGAAAATATGCAGCAAAAGTTGGAAGATTTGACGTAAAACTGTCCATTTGGTCAATTTGATTTTGCGCAAAGCGCACTAAATTGTAGGAAGTAAGAAATTTATGCGTCATAAAACTGTAATATTTGGTGAATTTATCATCGCAATCAAATAATTCCGCATACTTTTATCGTTTTTCGATGATTTTCGCTATGGCTTCTATGACGATTACGTTATCATGCGCCGCAGCCAAGAACAGATCGTGCAAAATTTAATCGAACATTATGATAGAACACAATTTGTCTTTAACTTCTTTCTCTAGCCTTAATGGCGAAGAGATCATGCTACTTACTCAAGTAGCGTCCAGCCTAAATCGCGTTTAGATCGGGAGCGATTATCCGTGGAATTTTTTGAAAGTTATGGCCTAATTCTTATTATCCTTGCCGCCGGCGTTGGTTTCGTCATGGCATGGGGTATTGGAGCAAATGACGTTGCCAACGCAATGGGTACGTCAGTAGGTTCTAAAGCTTTAACTATTAAACAAGCTATTATCATTGCAATGATATTTGAGTTTGCTGGCGCCTACCTAGCCGGTGGCGAAGTAACGTCTACTATTCGAAAAGGAATTATCGACTCAACCTTCTTTATAGACATCCCTGAATATCTTGTATTGGGCATGATCTCATCGCTACTAGCTGCCGGGATTTGGCTTGCTGTGGCGTCATGGTTGGGGTGGCCCGTTTCTACTACGCATTCAATTATCGGCGCTATTATTGGTTTCACTGCCACTGGCGTGAGTATGGATGCGGTAGCGTGGGGTAAAGTAGGCGGCATTGTAGGTAGTTGGGTGGTAACGCCAGCTATATCAGGCATTATCGCGTACCTTATCTTTATGAGCGCTCACAAGCTCATTTTCCAAACCGACTCACCGTTTGTTTACGCCAAGCGCTATGTGCCATTTTACATGGCGTTAGCGGGCTTCGTTATGTCATTGGTTACCATTAAGAAAGGCTTGAAGCACGTAGGTTTAGAACTGAGTGCTGTTAACGGTTATCTTTTGGCGATTGCTATTGCCGTGGCATTGGGCTTCGTGGGTAAATGGTTTATCGGCCGTATGAAGTTTAGCGGCTCTGAAGATGCCGATTTACAGGCGGCAAACGTAGAGAAAGTCTTCGCGCTGCTTATGGTTGTTACTGCATGCTGTATGGCCTTCGCCCATGGCTCGAACGACGTGGCTAATGCTATTGGTCCTCTCGCGGCAGTGGTAAGCGTGGTGACCAGCGGTGGTGAGATTAATTCAAGTGCCACATTGGCCTGGTGGATCCTGCCGTTAGGGGGGTTAGGTATCGTAGCTGGCCTGGCTCTATTTGGTCATCGTGTTATTAAAACGATTGGTCAGGGTATTACTCACTTAACGCCAAGCCGTGGCTTTGCTGCAGAACTTGCTGCAGCCTGTACGGTGGTTATTGCATCGGGTACAGGTCTGCCAATTTCAACAACGCAAACATTGGTGGGTGCCGTGTTAGGTGTAGGTTTAGCGCGAGGCGTTTCAGCACTGAACTTGGGCATTGTGAGAAATATCGTTGTATCCTGGATTGTAACTTTGCCGGCAGGTGCACTACTTTCAATTATTTTCTTCTTCATCTTAAAAGCAGCATTCGGCGTAGCGTAACGCCAATAACGCTTACATGTATGTAGATATAAAAAAAGGCCGCGCTTCTTGAAGCGCGGCCTTTTTGTTTGTGTTCGTATAAAGTGTGAACCGCAAAGCGCTCAGTCTAGCGATATAGGCGTTTCAAACCCTCTTGGCTTAACGCCCACGACAGCGCACTTCAATTGGTGGATGGTCTCTTCGGCGGTATCACCCATAATATAGCCAGGCACGCCTAAGCGAGATACTGTGCCCATTACGATAATGTCAGTATCAAGGGACGTGGTTGTGGCTGCAATTTCTCTGCGAGGGTAACCGTGGACAATGTGATTTTTAGGCTGTAAGTACTCCCATACATTGTCGTCAAGCTCTTCAGCTAGTTCATTAAGTAGCTTCTCTAATTCTTTCTCACGCTCGGCGTGAATTTTCGCAAGGTCCGTTTCCATTCGGTCGTTGTCTACGGTAATAAAGCCATCTCTTGCGATATTTTCCGGTACAGCATCAAATACGTGAACAATATGCAGTTGAGCAAACTCTAGCAGCGCTATCTGGCTTGCATGTCGCAATATATCGCGGTTAAGGTCACGCCTTATTGACACTTCGTGACTTGGATAATGGTAATTAAGGTCCAGTGCGGCTACCACGTTCTTGTATTGGCTACGCGGTTTATGGTTAATTATCCACAAAGGGCAGGGGCATTTGCGAAACAGCTGCATATCTAAGCTACCAAATAGCTTATCTAAAAAGCTTTCCTCAGCCCGCTTTATGACTAAATCTATATTGTTTTTTACCACATAGCGCACCACGTCAATTAGTGGATGCCCCACGGTTACAGCGGTAGAAACCTTGTAGTTTTCACTCCAGCTTTCAGCCTGTTCTTTAAGCCAAAGTTCAGCCTGCTTTTCCATAGTTTGCTGAGAATCAACATATGAAAATGACTCCATCACCATGCTGGCGTTAGGCGGCAATGCTTCTAAAGAGAGCATAATGGTAAGCGAGGCTTGATGTGCTTTAGCGATATGCAGTGCTTGGGCAACGGTGTCATCCTGCCGATGAGAATCGCTCAACACACATAAAATGTTTTTATAATGTCCTTTCATACTGCCCTCGGTATTTATTCGCTCTATGCGTTAATGATACAAGAGTGGGTTCCACTTCGCTGTATAAATATGCCGTGAAGGTCATAGTTTTGACTTCAATGGCAACTAAAAAGCTTTATTTAATTGAATCCTAACGCTACTTCTAATGGCTTTCCAGCGGGCGGCGATAGAATTCTTAAAACCTTCTTATACAAGCGGTATGAAAGTGAATGTAATTCGCAAACTATGGCCTTTACAAGAATAGTCTCGGTGAGCGGCTAGGCTGTATATAATCTTTATGTTAGATTAAACCATTATCTTTTAATCCCTTTAAATAATAGAGAGATGCCTATGAAATGGCCAAATCTTAAGCACCTACACTATTTGGTGACGCTTCACCAAGAGCAACACTTCCACCGCGCTGCTCAGCGTTGTAATGTAAGTCAGTCAACATTAAGTACGGCCATTCAAAATTTAGAAGAGCATTTTGGTAGTCAATTACTTGAGCGTGAACACAAGACCTTTGTTTTTACTTCATTAGGCTTAGATATTGTTGAGCGCAGTAAAGTGCTGCTGCAAGAAGCGGGGGAATTGGTCGAGTATGCTCAAAATGCGGGCAACTGGCAGCGTGGAACGCTTAAGCTTGGTGTTATACCAACAATAGCGCCGTTTCTTTTTGAAGGAATGATGGGGGCCTTCTCTGCCTTCCTTCCTGAAATTAATTTAGAAATGCAGGAAGATACCACTGAAAAGCTCTTACAACAGTTAACAGACGGTAGGTTAGATTTACTAATTTTAGCGCTTCCAATGGAAACCCCAGGGTGTAAGCAGATGGTATTGGGCCACGACCCCTTCCATCTTATAGCGCACAAAGATATGGCGGAACAACTGCCTAGTCCCGTAGATATTTCAGGTTTACCGAAAAAGAGTATTTTTCTGCTTCAGCAAGAACATTGTATGACGGGGCATGCGGTGAGCGCGTGTAATCTTCAGCATAGTGATCAAATTAGCAGTGTTGCAGCAAGTAGCCTATATACCTTGGTGCAGCTGGCAAATAGTAAAATGGGCTATACCTTCTTACCGGAACTTGCGATAAACCAGTCTATTCTTGAGCACACTGGTCTAAAAAGTTTTCCAGCAGAAGAGCAGGGCTTTCGAGAAATTGGTTTGGTATGGCGCTCAGGCACAACCCGTATGCAGCTATTCCGTCGAATTGGTGAAATTATCTCGCCACTACTGCCTATACCCACGCTGAAATAGCGTTACTGCTGAGTGCACTTTCTTTAGTCTTTATTCAAAGCGGCTGAACCCTTGCGTGTAGCCGCTTTTTTATAGACTACATTTTAGGTGCAATATGTCCCAATTCTGCCGCCCATGTTAGTTCGGATCTAAGCAGATTATTTGCCGCGTTTGCGCCAAAACTATGCAGCGCATTGTAGGCACTGCTAGATGGTATACGGCAATAGTGACAAAGTGCGTAGAATAACAAGCTACAGCGGTGCTGTGAGCCATCGCAGTGCAAATATATCTTCGCTCCCTCTGTCAACATTTGAGACAGTTCATGAAGATATTGGTGGAGGTGCACATCCTCAGTAGGCGATTCTGACGACGGGTGCATAAAGGGAACCCATAGCCACTCTAACCCAGCAGCTAATGAACGGTCGCGAATAATTGGCGCGTGTTCTTCACTGGTTTGTACCGTGGCAATGTGGGTTACGCCTAGTGATTTAAGTCGTTCAAAGTCACTTTCTACAGGCTTTTTTCCCAAACATATCTGACCTGCGCGCAGTGAAAACCATGCGATATTGGGTGTTGCTGTTGTGCTATCTTCCTTTTTCTCAGTTTCTTGCATGGTGTTTAGTATTGCGCTTGCATGAATTTTTAAATAGGGCCTTAAATGGCTTTTTAATTGGGGTTGCCATAGTAGCGGTATCAGAGCCTCTTGTTACACGACAAAATAATAAATAGAAAAGTAATGGCAGCTACATCCGCCAATAACGAACATGTGCCAAATAGCATGGGTATACTTTACCTTTTTCGCCACATAAAAGCACACACCTACGCTGAAACACAGGCCGCCCGCTACCAATAACCAAAGACCAGCACCTGGAAGGGCGACATAAAGTGGGTAGATAAGTCCCAGTGCAATCCAGCCCATTAGCAAATAGGTCATGACCGATACTTTTGGGAAGCGGTGTTGCGCAATTAATTTAAATGCCACTCCACCAATCGCAAGACTCCAAATAATTGCAGTCATGGTAATACCTAGTACGCCACCTATTGCCACTAATAAAAGCGGTGTGTAAGTACCTGCTATCAATAAGTATATTGCACTGTGGTCAAATAGTTTAAGCCATCCCTTCGCTTTTTGATGAGAAATTGCGTGATAAAGGGTTGAACTCAGAAACACCAAAATGAGTGTAGAGCCATAAATAGCAGCGGTAGTTAAGGCTAGCGTGTCTTCTGCGCGGTACAGCATCAAGACTAAACCTACAATCGCCGCAACAAAGCCAATGCCGTGAGTAATGCTGTTAAGCCATTCTTCTAAAACGGAGTAAGCTTTGGCAGAAATAACTTTTGTTTGTTCCTTTACGTCTGTCATTACAGCTCCTGTTTTGATATCTGTAGAAATATGTGTACCTCTTGTTTGTAGATAGCTACCAGCATAAAAACGAGTTTACTAAGCGATTCGCATACCTTTGACAATTATAGCGCACACTTGTTCGCTCAATGTGTAAATAATAACAGATAACGCGGCCGGTATGATGACGCAGAGATTACAAAGTGGCGTTACAACTCAGCGTTCTGAAAACAGCCGCCTAATTTGTCGAGCAGTTTAACCAATTCGCGGCTTTCTTCTGCACTCATACCTTTGAGTTTGCACAACATTTGCGCCGGTACTTCTTCTGCTATGGTTTTCTTTTCTTTTCCCATTTTAGTGAGCTGTACGCGTTTAACACGTTTGTCAGTTTCATCTTTATTAACCATTAAGAAGCCCTTGTCCTCAAGTTTTTTAAGTATTAGGGACATTGCTCCTCCGTCAATGGCGGTTCTCTCTAGAAGTTCAGCAATAGTAATGTGGTCAGTTTCCCAAAGCGCCATTAAGGTTACGTATTGAGGGTAGGTAATATCTAGCGCTTTTAGAAGAGGCCTGTAGGCGCGAGTAAACGCGTTTGACAGCGTATAAAACCGATGACAAAGCTGATTTTCTAACTTTAACAATTCTGACACGGCGCTTTCCTAAGTTTGTTCGACGATAAACGATAAATGTATTTTGCATACAAAGTACTTGAACTGCAAGTTGCCTTAGTGTTAAGTTATTTTGTATGCAAAGTATTGAATTGAATTTGCCAAATAGGAGAGCAACTATGCATAAGCTTCAACAAGTGGTTTATACCGGTACTGCAACCGCAACGGGTGGCCGTGAAGGAACGGCCAAATCAAGCGATGGTAAGCTAGACCTTGACCTGTCTACACCCAAAGAGCTGGGAGGCGCAGGTGGTGAAGGTACTAACCCCGAACAGATGTTTGCAGCAGGTTATTCAGCGTGTTTTATTGGCGCGCTTAAACACGTGGCTGCATCGCAAAAAATAAAGTTAGCTGACGACATAAGTGTTACCGGTGATGTATCAATTGGCCCCATTGATCAAGGCTTCGCCATTGCGGTAAAACTAACGGTAGATTTAGGGGATATGGATAAAACCCAAGCGCAAAGTTTGGTAGATACTGCGCATCAGGTGTGCCCATATTCAAACGCAACCCGCGGTAATATTGAAGTAGATATCAATCTAGCCTAATTATGCCGCTACGGGTTCAGTAATCACGCCCGCTACAGCGGGCGTTTTTATTTACGTAGATTGCTTACACCCTTTGAAATCGCCACGCCAGTTCTTATAGCTACGTTTGTAATCGATTTAGTTCGAACGCCAGTATTCACGCTACTGTCCTAAATTCAGCGCATTGAAAAGGCAGCGCTTCGAATTAGAGTCGCCAGTCATATAACAGCTTGATACACTGAAACGGTATCAACCATTCTTTAGGAAGTTATATGAAAAAATACGGAGTACTGGCTACATTCGTATGCGCGCCTGTGTTGTTCGCGTGCAGTGATAACAGCAGTGTAGACACAGCGAAAACAGATAAAGAGCAGGCCGTCAATGAAAGCGCGGTCTTGAATGTCGAAGCAGAAAAACGCGACGATGCTACCATTGCGTCTGGCGTAGACTATCATTCGTTTGCGAACCCTAATGAAGTTCGGGTTACGCACTTAAGCCTAGACCTCACCGCAAATTTCGAGACCAAGCAGCTCATTGGCGATGTAACACTTGATGTAAAGCGCGCAAAGCCTGAAAACAATACGTTGGTATTGGATACACGCGCTCTAGACATCGACAGTGTAACCGTTAATGGTGAAAGCGTTCCCTTTGAAATGGGCAAGACCGATCCTGATTTAGGTACGCCTCTTACTATTACGTTACCTAGCGCTGCGAACTCAGTAACCGTAGCCTATTCCACATCACCTGACGCCTCTGGCGTGCAGTGGTTAACGCCAGCACAAACGGCAGGTAAACAGCATCCGTTTCTATTTACACAAGCCCAAGCGGTTCACGCACGAAGCTTTATTCCCCTTCAAGATTCACCACAGGTGCGCGTGACCTATGATGCGACCATAAAAACACCTGAAGCTCTGTTGGCGGTAATGAGCGCGTCGAACGACCCTACAACAAAGCGCGACGGCGAATATGAGTTCACCATGCCACAGCCTATTCCGTCGTATCTTATTGCGTTGGCAATCGGTGATCTGAAGTTTAAAGCCATGGGTGAACGTACTGGTGTGTATGCAGAGCCAGCACTTCTTGAAAGCGCAGCGAAAGAGTTTGAAGACACTGAAGCGATGCTTGAAGTAACAGAAGAAACCTATGGTCCCTACCAGTGGGATCGTTACGACCTGCTTATTCTACCGCCGTCGTTCCCGTTTGGTGGCATGGAAAACCCTCGCTTGTCGTTTATCACACCAACGGTTATTGCCGGTGATAAGAGCTTGGTTTCATTGATTGCCCACGAACTTGCACACAGCTGGTCGGGCAACACCGTAACTAACGCAACGTGGCGCGATCTGTGGTTAAACGAGGGGTTCACCACTTATTTAACTTACAGAATTATGGAAATGATCTATGGCCATGATCGTTTTAAAAAAGAAGCAGTGCTAGGTTATCAAGACTTAGAGAACGATATTGCAGCGTTAGATGAAAACGACGAGATCTTAGCTATCGACCTTCGTGGCCGTAACCCAGATGATGTTTTCTCGAATATTCCCTATGAAAAAGGGGCACTATTTTTACGTGAAATTGAGCAAAAAATAGGTCGCGAAAACTTTGACGCGTTTTTAATGCAGTACTTTAAAGACTTTGCTTTTAAGAGCATAACCACCGACACATTTATCGCTTATTTAGATGAAACTCTATTGAACCAATACCCAGATAAACTCGATGCTAAGCGCATAAATACTTGGATTTTCGAACCGGGTCTTCCGGAAGATGCACCTCAGCCAGAGTCTGATGCTTTCACCAAAATCGATGATACACGCACGGCATGGCTTTCAGGTGATGTAAACGCGGCGGATATAGAAACGGCACAATGGACGGTACACGAGTGGTTATACTTCCTGAACAATATGCCTGAAACATTGACTGAGCCACAGCTTGCTGAATTGGACAAGGCATTTTCGTTAACGTCAACAAAGAACAACGAAATTGCTCATAGCTGGCTGATGATCGCGGTAGAAAATAACTACCAACCTGCTTTTGATCGTTTGTACACCTATCTAGTGTCGATAGGACGCAATAAACTGGTTAAGCCGCTGTATCGTGAGCTATCAAAAACGCCCGACGGCAAGGCGTTTGCGAAGCGCGCCTTTGAAGAAGCGAAACTGGGCTATCACCCGCTCACCGTTAGAGCCAATGAGGGATACGTAAACTAATCCTCAGCGCTTGAATATATCGATGGCTTTGCCACACAAAAAAGCAGCGCATTCGGCGCTGCTTTTTTTATCCCTCGTTTTTTTAATTCCTTATAACACGTTGGTGACCTTTAACCCTTTATATCGAAAAAAATTGAACGATTGTTCAAAAAGGCGATCTGAACGTTAGGTTTAACGTATTAAGTTTACCTAGTGTAGTTCTAGTACGGCAAAACAAGCGACCTGCTTGCCGTGCGTTGAAGGATTCAGATTAATTGTTAAGGAGTCTCTATGTATACACAAAAAATGCACCCAGCCGCCACTTTTCCTGAAGTTAGCGTTACATTATCAACTGGTGAAACGGTATCGTTGACTAACAAAGAAGAGGGATGCGACTGGAAAATGGTCGTCGTTTTTCGCGGCAAGCATTGCCCGATCTGTACTAAATACTTAAATAAACTCGAAGACTTCACTGGCCGCCTCCGTGAAGTGAATATTGATGTAGTTGCAGTAAGCGGCGATAGCAAAGCACAGCTTGACGAGCATCTTGATGAGCTATCCATAAACTTCCCTATTGCATGTGGTTTATCACAAAGTGATATGAAAAAGCTTGGCTTATACATTTCTGAACCACGCTCAGAAAAAGAAACCGATCATAACTTCGCTGAACCCGCGTTGTTTGTGCTTAACAGTGACAACGAAATTCATATTGCTGAAATTGCCAATGCGCCTTTTGTTCGTCCGGATTTGGAACAGTTGGTGTCGGGCTTAGAGTTTATTCGTAACCCCGATAACAATTATCCTATTCGCGGCACGCTTAAAAGCTAATTTTTGATGTTTTAACAGCGGTAGGTGGGATTCACCTGGCGCTGTTTCCAGTGCCTGTGGTTTTACCGAGGTCTTTCTCAGGCTTTTAGTGAGTGCCCCTATGGACAAAGAAGTAAACTGAACTATATCTCGCACTCATTAATGGAAAATGCAATTGCAGCCAGTTGCTGTTTGAAATTATCTACTGCGTTTTCGGGAAGTTTAACCGCCATCAACACACTGCTTGTGTAATCGCACGAACCAATTTGTCCCTGTGCTTGCTCAGCTAAATGTCGTACAAACTGCTCGTGTTTGAAATCAATATCAACGTTGAGCGTTTCTAAACGAACTTCTTGTCTTACTTCTAGTGCGTCAATTGCTTGCTGAGCTGCTGCCGAATAGGCACGAACCAATCCTCCTGCGCCAAGCTTAATTCCGCCAAAGTAGCGCGTAACAATTACCATGATATCGCCAATATCTTTGTGCTGGAGCACATTTAGAATAGGCTTGCCTGCTGTACCGCTAGGCTCACCGTCATCTGCCATGGCTGCACTCGTTGGCGAGCTAGGATTTCCAAAAACATAAGCCCAGCAGTGGTGGCGAGCATCAGGGTATTGTTGTTTGACGCTGTCTAAAAGCGCCATTGCACTTTCACGAGAGTTGGCAAAGCCGGCACAAGCAATGAATTTGCTTTTTTTAATTTCGTACAGGGTTTCAACCTGTTTGGCGGGAACGGGATAAGTCATTAGCACATTGTAAGCGAAGGCAATTTTTTAGTTAAGTCAAATAAGCCAGGTAGAAGATTAAATCGATAAATGAAGCTGAGTTTTGACTTTAGAATGTTGCTCACAAATTGAAGTGGTCAAAAATACGACTATTTAGTGAATTATCTTGATAGGTGGCTTTTATTTTACGAGCGAAACGATTTGATATATTCTTATTTGGTTTTAAGTGTCTGAAATTGATTGTTTTTTCAATGTTGGCCTAGTGATTGTAATAGTAATGTTAGTTGTGCATGTGGCTAAGACGTAATGCTACAACAAGGTAACTTCGTCCCCAAAAGGAAATTATGCTATGAAATTACGTACCACCGCTATTGCTATTGTTGCTTTTACATCACTTTTCGCAGGAGGTTCTTTTGCTTCCGTGGAATTCACCCCTACTGACAACTCGGTAACGTCCAACCTTTGCGTGACAGCGGCTTCGGGAAACAAATGGAAGTTGCACAATCAAATTAAAGATTCAGCGTTAGACAAAAAGTATGTTGCAAAAGAAATGATGTGCAACGGATTAACAGTCTCTGCATTTGTCGAACAGTACGGTAAGAACGCAGATAGCATTAAAAAATACCTGAACATTCATCAGCAGCACATCGCCAATGTTGCACATAATAAATAGTACCTTCGACTTAAGTCATCGCGCATTTCAAAGGCTTAAGAGAGTAAATACCATCAAGCTTTAACAGGAAAGGGGCTGTTGAATATCAACAGCTCCTTTGTATTTCTCACCCATTATTTCTTAGCGAAGAATATCAGAAACGGTTTCTGATACATTCAACGCGCCTTTTTGAATTTCGTCAATTATGCTCTGCACTTGCGCAATTTGCTGACTGTTTTGGTCTACGCTGCCTTTGACTCCAGCCATTTTCTTTGTGGACTTGTCGGCAAGCTTTCTGTTCTCTGCTACAACGCTTTCTATTTCTACCGTAGAGTGGCTAGTGCGCTGAGCGAGCTGTCTCACTTCATCTGCAACTACGGCAAAACCTCTGCCTTGATCGCCTGCGCGAGCGGCTTCAATTGCAGCGTTTAGGGCTAACAAGTTAGTTTGTTCTGCAATACCACTAATAGTCGTCACAATAGTTTCAATCTTAAGTGACTGTTCACTGAGTTCATTCATAAGCTGATTGGTTTCTTCAACTTCTGAAAGAGCAGCGTCGAAAGTCTCTACGCTGCGCTGCAACGAAGAGGCGCCATCTGCTGCAATCTGCGAAGTTTCTTCTGCCGTCGATACTGCTAATTCAGCTGCTTGAGCAATAGCGTGTTTTTCGTTCACTGCGTCGGTAATATTTGAAGCGAATTTAATAACTTTAGTAACGCGACCAGAGCCATCAAAAACAGGGTTGTACGTTGCTTCTAACCACAACGTATTGCCGTTAGCATCGACGCGTTCGAATTGACCTGAAGAGAAATTTCCTCGCGCAAGGTTATCCCAAAAGTTGGGGTTATCTTGATAAAACTTATCATTACAAAACATGCGGTGGTGTTTGCCCTGAATGTCAGACAAACTGTATTTTACTGTGGCAGTGAAGTTTTCATTTGCCGTGATGATTGTGCCGTCTGGTTCAAACTCAATAACCGCCATTGATTTGTTTAGTGCATCAGTGACTGCTTTGCCTTCAAAGTACGCTTGTTCGTGCTCAGTGATATCATGATAAATAGCGTGAATTTCCACACTACCGTTTCCATTAACAGTAACATAGCTTGCTTTAAGCCATTTGGTTTCACCAAGTGCTGTCTTTCTTGCAACCGTGTCGCTAAAACTGCCACCATTGACAAGCTGTTGCCAAAACCCTTTGTATTGAGATTCGGTTTCAATACCTTCCACACGCATCGCAGCGTGGGAAAACGATGCTACCGTGGAGTTTGGATAACTCAAAATGGAAAGTAACGCTGGAGAAGCATAAGTGCACTGTCCATCGGTACTGTAGATGGCATAAGCCATATTATTTTTGAACGCATCCAGCGTGCCAAGCAAACCTTGACTCTCATCCCTAAGAGCCGATATGTCATTATTGTATCGAGAACTTGATACGAACATAGCGTCCCCTTAAGTTATATGCACAACTATTAATAAACATAATGTAGATTATATTTATTGAAAAGTTATTTCGTTTAGACATTAGGCGGAATTTCGCTAAGAATGGTTGTGTTTTTCGTGCGCTAAGGCGACTATTCTCAGCGAATAAGAAGTAGCAAAACTCATAAAGCCACCTATGCCACTAGAACGATTTATTCCATTTCGCAAATGCGATGTCATCTCCTTGTGTGAGGGGGTACTCTCTTACGACTCTTCAGGTTTCCGAACTTTTTCTACGTTGTTAGTAAGCCGTATTCATTACCAGTACCACGAGCAACTAGAAGCGCTAAAAAATAGCTACAGTCATTTTGACCCAAATAAAGACACACGAGAATTGCAGCCTGCGGATGAAAGGTTGCGAAAGCAGCACCAAAAAGCGTTTTCTAAGGGATTTGCTAGCCTCCTTGATGCGGCCAATTTCGAGAAAGTCACAGACGAAGATTTAGCAGCAGCGCTTAGTGAAGAATCGCTATTTAAAGTGCGTCTTGCGGTTTGCTTTGACGATTTTGACGACGTGGTTTTTTATCGAAGGGGCGAGTCGGTGAAAACTGAAACCGTGCGTACTTTTTTCGGTTTACGGAAAAAAGAGGTGTCGTTCACTAACTACGACAAAGTAGCCGTGTATATTACCTTTAAAGATGAAGCCTACTTTAAAGAAAAAGGGCAGAAGGTGTTAACTTTCAAACCTGGTTCAACCATAGTTAAGCTTTTTCAAAACGTACCTAAAGCCGATCTCGAAATGCTGTTTCCCAATAGCGAAGTGAAGATGCGGCCGCTAGATAAGTTAATTATTAGCGCATCGGCTGCAATAGGCGGCACGGTTGTCCTAGTGACTAAGTTAGGTGCTTCATTACTACTTGTGGCGTCGTTTATCGCATTTTGGCTAGGCTTTAAAGATGATGAAGTGGAGTTGACGAAGCAGAGTTTAATTACTTTTGGCATAGGCATGGGGGTATTTGGTAGCTTTATCTTCAAGGAATGGACAAAGTTTAAAAACAGAAAAATTCGGTTTATGAAGGCCCTTTCCGACAACCTGTATTTCAAAAATTTAGACAATAACGCAGGTGTGTTTCACACGTTAATCGATGCAGCAGAGGAAGAGGATTGCAAAGAAGCTTTGTTGGCTTATACCTTTCTGCTGAGATGTAGTAACGTGTTCGATGAAGGCTCTGCGTCATTTTGTAAGATGCGAACAGGCAGTGAAATTGCCGCAGGTGGAATGACATTAGCAACGCTAGATAGTGCAATAGAAACCTACTTTTTAGAAGAACACAACTGTGCGCTCGATTTCGACGTTACCGATGCCATTGATAAACTGGTGGCTATGGAACTGGTTGAAAAAAGCGGGGATGTCTTTGTTGCACGAGCGCTTAACGATGCCGTGAAGATACTAGATGACTACTGGGACAATATTTATCAACCGGTGTGAACGGTTTTATTTGGCTACTGCGATAAATTAGATGTCAGTCACCTACGCTTTTAGACACCACACGTTTAATAAAGCCAGCGGTGCCCTTTGCTTTCTATCCGTACTCCTAGTCATGTGCCCTTAATACAAACCATTGTCATAAAACCACAAAATCTCTATAGTTGCTGTACGGTGCGCCGACCAACATCGACACACCATGGCAAAAGCCGCATTGCGCCGAATGCGTTTCTCTATCTCCAATGCAACAAGCCTGGTTCACTTCTACATGAAAATATTGCATACATCTGACTGGCATTTAGGTCAGAGTTTTTTTACGAAAAGTCGCAAAAAAGAACATGCCGCTTTCCTTAAATGGCTTCTCCAACAAGTAGAAGCGCATCATATAGATGCGATTATTGTCGCGGGCGATGTGTTTGACACTGGCACGCCGCCAAGCTATGCCCGAGAGCTATACCATGCGTTTATCGGTGAATTACAAGGCATGCAGTGTACGCTAGTGGTGCTGGGGGGAAATCACGACTCGGTGTCGGTACTAAATGAAAGCAAGGCGCTACTGAAATATTTAAATAGTCATGTGATAGCCAGTACATATGGAGAAATAAGTGAACAGGTAATTGCGCTTAAAAACCGCAAGGGCCAGCCCAGTGCCGTGCTTTGTGCTGTGCCATTTATTCGCCCTCGTGACGTATTGGTAAGTGAGTCGGGGCAAAGCGCAACTGACAAGCGCCAAGCGCTGGGCAATGCAATAAAACAGCACTATGCGTCGCTTTATAATAAAGCCCTAACACTACGCAACACATTGGAAAATAATCGATTTGAAGAGGGCATTGATCATAGCACTGCTATTCCCATTATCGCCACGGGGCATTTAACCGCCTTGGGTGTAAGTCAGTCTGAAAGTGTGCGTGATATCTACATTGGCACCCTTGAAGGCTTTGACGCCAAAGGTTTTCCGCCAGCCGACTATATCGCGTTAGGCCATATCCATAGACCCCAAAAGGTAGCGAAAACCGAACACATTCGCTATTCAGGCTCGCCTATACCGCTAAGCTTTGATGAATTAACTTCTCAAAAACAAATCGTGCTGGTGGAGTTTGACAGGGTAAGCACGACACCCAATATCTCAACCCTTCCAGTACCTCGTTTTCAAGCCATGGAAGTAATAAAAGGGGACTTAAAAGCGATTGAGGCGATGATTAATGAAAGCGAAGCCATAGCTTATGCTTCCCTGGCAAACGAAGACCAAAACGCCAGTTCAGAACCTCTCGCTAGCCATGAAGCTTCTAGTTCTAACAAAAAACCTTTTGGCTCAAAAGACCCCGTGTGGTTGTGTATTGAGGTTGAAACCGAAGACTATCTGACTGATTTACAGCAGCGAATTCAGGGCTTATTAGAAGGTAAAAACGCTGAAATTCTTCAGCTAAAACGCATGCGTAAGCGCACGTTGAAAAGCCTGAGCGAAAAGCAAAATATTCAGCTTAGCGAGCTGTCAGTGAACGAGGTTTTTGAAGCGCGCTTAGCGCTAGAGTCGTTGGATGAGGAACCTAATGAAACGTCCAACGAGGCTTCAGAACTGCCGCAGAAAAATAGTGAGTCGTCACGTATTAAGCGTATTAAACATTTGTTTGCCGAAGCCGTAGCGCTAGTGCATACCAATAAAGAAGACTTAGAAAACAGCGAAGGGCTAGTACAATCAAAGCCTGCAAGCGAATCTGAACCAAACAAAGAAACGCAGGGCGATTGAAAATGAGAATATTGACCTTACGCCTTAAAAATTTAAATGCCCTTAAAGGGGAGTGGAAGATAGATTTCACTCAGTCACCCTTTATCGACAACGGCTTGTTTGCCATTACTGGCCCAACCGGTGCGGGTAAAACCACCCTGCTCGATGCAATATGTTTAGCTTTATATCACCAAACGCCTCGACTTGGGCCTATATCAACGTCGAACAACGACATTATGACTCGCGGTACAGCGGAGTGTTTGGCGGAAGTTGAGTTTGATATTAAGGGTAAAGCGTACCGTGCGTTTTGGAGCATGCGCCGCGCCAGAGGAAAAGTTGACGGTAATCTGCAAAGTGCCGATGTTGAGCTGGCTGAAGTTGAAAGTGGCGATGTGCTAGCAACCCAAGTTCGCCCTAAAAATGAAGAGATAGAAAAGCTCACTGGTCTGAACTTTGCGCGCTTCACAAAATCTATGATGTTGTCGCAGGGCGACTTTGCTGCCTTTCTAAATGCCAATGAAGGCGACAGGGCTGAGTTACTTGAAGAACTAACTGGTACTGAAATCTATGGGCAAATATCACAAGTAGTACATCAGCAATTTAGCGAGGCTAAACAAAAGAAAAAAGAATTCGCGATAAAGCTTGAAGGGGTAACGTTACTTAGCAATGAGCAAATTACCCAGTTGGAAGAAGATCAAGACGGTATTAATGATCAAGTTGCGGCGTTTAACCAAACACTTACTGAACTACAACAGCAACTGCAATGGCAACAATCATTCAACACCAATGCACTCGCGCTTAAAGAGGCGAAAGAAGCTCAGCTTGCTGCGAATAATGCGATTGATGAGGCGAAACAAGAACTTAATGTGCTAACTCACAGTGAGCCCGCCGAAAAGCTTCGCCTCCCTTTTTTGCAGCGAAACGGGCTTCAGCAAGACGTATCGGGCTACAAAGAAAAGCTCAATGAAAAAGCGGCTCAGCTTCCCGAATTAAAAACGCAAAAAGAACAGCTTAGCTCGGAAGTGACCAATGCTGAACGAGCGCTACTTCAAACTAAGCAGCAAAGCAGTGAACTTGAAAAGCGCATAAACGAGCAGGTCGTTCCGTTAGATAATAATATAGCGCAGAGTACAGCCGCCCAACAAAAAGCAAATGACAGCGCTGCGCAGTTTACGCGCTCCATAAATGCGCTAACTAAAAAGCGTACAGAAATAGAAAATGCGTCAGCCGATAACAAGAAAAAACTGGGTGAATTAGAAGCCTACTTAAATAAAAACCACTCACTCAGCGGTATGGCCGAGTTTATCAGCGGTTGGAGTGAAACTGCGCGGCATATTGAGAGCGAACAGAAGCAAATAGTGACGCTTAAACAAAGCGCCCAAGAGCACCGCGACGCGCTTTCCTCAATTGATGAAGCTATTACACAAACGAATCAGGCGCTGAAAACATTAACGCAAACTTTTGATAATGCGACCGCCAACGTCGCCACTTGTGAAGAGGCGTTAAATGCTGCGCTTTCTAACGCCAATAAAAATAGCGCAAGCAGTAAAACAAGTCTTCAACAAGAGCGGGATACCAAGCTTCATCACTGGGACAACCTGATTCAGATAGGTCATATTCAACAGCAATATTTGGCACTAGAGCAAGACAAAGTATCGCTGAGTGCACAGAAGGAAGACTTATCGAAAAAACTAGCGCAGCAGCAATCTGACCGACAAGCCTTGGTTGACGCCTACAAACAAACACGCAGTAATTTAAAAGACATAGAGGCGCTGATCGCCCTAGATGCTGAAGTGGCACACCTGCGCGCCCAGCTAAAAAGCGGCGAGCCATGTCCGGTATGTGGAGCTAACGAGCACACTACGGCTAGCGTGGCGATTGATATACCTGAAACTGTACAAAAGCGTGACAGCTTAAAAGAGCAGTTAGATGATATTGAGCAACAAGGGGCACAGGCAAAAGAAAGCGTTACACACACTGAGTTAACCCTTACCCAGGTTAATAAGCAGCTAGACCAAACAAGCGCAAAACGCGATGCGTTGGTAGAAAAGTGGAAGCAGTTTTCAAGCGTACTTAGCGCTGATATATCGAGCTTTGAAAAAGTCGATATTAATATATCGCAAAGCGTTGCCCAATTTACCGAGCAGTTTAAAACCCGTCTTGATGACATTAGTGCCCAGTTAACGCGCATAGAGCAATGTGAACAAGCCCTAAATGCCGCAGTGCAGAGCAAAAATGAAGCACAACAAGCGTTGCAAGCCAAACAGTCAGAACTTGCAGTTTCTTTGCAGCGGCGCGAAACATTGGAAAAGCAATTCACCGAACGCAACGCAGAAGTAGAGAACAAAACTAAAGGGGTTAACGACAGCATTGCAACACTTCGTGAGACTATGACGGCGCACGGTGCTGAAGTTCACAACCTGCCTATTGAAGAAATTGCTACGTGGTTAAATGAAAAAGCCGAAGCGCTTAAAACCTATAAACACAATCATCATCTGCACACCAAACTTAAAGATGAGCTGCAAGAGGTGAGTCGTACCTTGCTTGTACTAAACCGTGATATTGAAAGTGCAGAAACACAGCTTAAGAGCGTATCTGAAGAACTCGTGCAGCTAGATAGCACGCTGATAGAACTGCGCAAATCACGTATGGCGGTATTCCCTGAAGGTAATATTTCAGAAGTAAGGAGTAAAGCAAGCGCCGCCCAAGTACAGGCTGAGCAAAAATTGAGTGAATGCCAATCTCGCTTGCACCAAACGGATACTATTTTGTCTCGGTTAGAAGCAGAAATTGCCCAGCTTAATGAGCAAATACGCGAGAAAGAGCAGGCACTTACAGAGGCGACTGAGAACTTTAATCGCCAGCTAGCAAACAGCCCATTTGCCGATGAGCAAGCGTTTAGCAATGCGCTACTAGATGAAGAAACCCGTAATAAGTTGCTTGAGCTGCAAAAGCAATTAACGCAGCAAAAACAACAGGCTGACCTTAAACTAGAAAACGCGCTAGTGACACAGCAATCGCTAACAGCGCGTGACCATGCAGAGCAGTGGCAGCGCGAGCTAGAAGAACATGGTATTCAGTGGGTTGAAAATCAAATTACCGAGCAAGCGCAACAAAAAGACGCTTTGTTATCCACCCTTGGGCAAATTAAACAGCAGTTAAACGCCAATAATGAAGCCCGTGAAAAGCAAAGGGTGCTGGTAGAAGAGATGGCCGCGTTCGAAACCTATTACGATGATATTACTTACCTGCATTCGTTGATTGGTTCGGCAAGCGGTGACAAATTCAGACGTTTTGCACAAGGGCTTACGTTGGACAATCTTGTCCAACTGGCTAACCAGCAGCTAGATAAGTTGCACGGTCGCTATCAGCTTATTCGCAAAGAAAACGACGGGCTAGGCTTAAGTGTTTTAGATACGTGGCAAGGAGACGTGGTACGCGATACCAAAACGCTGTCGGGTGGAGAAAGCTTCTTAGTGAGCCTTGCGCTGGCATTGGCGTTATCTGACCTGGTAAGTCACAAAACCAGTATCGATTCACTATTTTTAGATGAAGGCTTTGGAACCCTTGATGCTGAAACCTTAGATGTGGCCCTTGATGCGCTAGACAACTTAAATGCCAGTGGAAAAATGATTGGCGTGATCAGTCATATTGAAGCCATGAAAGAGCGAATTCCTGCTCAACTTAAAGTAATTAAACGCAACGGTGTGGGCTTAAGTGCACTAGAAAAACCTTATGCGGTGAGGTGAACTCACCGCTTAGGGATTAGTAGCTAAAACGTTTGCTTACAAGTATGTGCGAGGTAAATGCTCGCAAGATCATAGTTTTATGATACTTTATCGTTATTAAAAGTAGATATGGACATCATAAACAGTGAAACGATTTGCGATACTCCCTCTTTTTGCCTCTTTCTGTTCGTTTGGTAGTACCTTTCAATGTGAAAGTGAGTTTGAATGGCTAAAGAGCACGTTTGAAAACAACGATGCCGGTTTTCAATATAGCGTAGAGAAAAAAGGGCAGGACCTTTATTCCGCCCACAATAATGCCATCTTGGCTCGGGTGCAAAGCGCGAAGAACGAAGCGCAATGCCAAACTGTGCTTAGCGACTGGCTCGCGTTTTTTCGCAAGGGGCATATTGGTCTTGCGCTAAATACAAATAATTCAAACGAAACGGTAACCGAATCGAAAGTACATGATTTCGACTTATCAGCATTTAAACAGCATTTAGAAACTAAAAGTGATGAGTCTCTTGAGGGGATTTGGCAATTTTCCAGCTATACGGTTGCGTTAAAAAAAGAAGGCAATGTCCATAAAGGCTATATCGTTGAAAGTACCAATCCGTCATGGAAGGCAGGGCAAGTAAAGTTCATTGTTAACGACCCTGAAGACGACAATGCCGCAAAAGTAACGTTTTTTATGGGCGATCACTCCGCCCGACAAATAAATAACATGATGTTCTTGGGTAACAATCATGTGGTACTGGGAAACAGCTTTATCGTTATGTCCCGTCAGGAACCGCGACAAGAATCATCGCCTGAAGTAACGCGTTATGTGCGCCTACTTAGTGCAAAAGCCCCGCTATTCAAGAGAATTTCTGAGAACACAGTGCTTGTTCGCATACCGTCTTTCAACCATGCCTTCAAAAAAGATATCGACGCGCTAATTGCTAAGCACCTAGACAAGATTTTAAAAACCGAAAACCTCATTATCGACATCCGAGGAAACGGTGGTGGTAGTGATGCCAGCTATGCTTCTTTGCTACCAATTTTATACACCAACCCTATTCGAACGGTAGGCGTGGAATACTTATCAACCGAGCTTAACAACTCTAGAATGCTCGGCTTTTTGCAAAACCCTCATTTCAGTGAAGAAGAAAAGCAGTGGGCTAAAGACGGATATGACATTCTTCAGCAACACATTGGTAGCTACATCAATATTGGTGAAGATGTAACTGTAGAGAAATTTGATAAAATTGAACCCTTGCCAAAAAGTATAGGCGTATTTGTTGATTCAAGTAATGGCAGCACCGCTGAGCAGTTCTTGCTGGCGGCTAAACAAAGCAAGAAAGTAAAGCTGTTTGGGCAGACCACAGCGGGTGTGCTCGATATCTCTAATATGTATAAAACTGATTCGCCGAGCGGTGCTTTTACCTTGCATTACAGTTTAACCAAAAGTTTGCGCATTCCCCACATGGCCATTGATGGAGTGGGCATTCAGCCAGACTATTATATTGACGAAGAGATCCCTATTTATGAGTGGACGTCTTATACGCAAAAGATACTTGAAGGCATGTAAACCCTTATAAACGGCAAGTATGCGGTTATTTGCGAGTAACTAAGGCTAAACAGGTTCATTTGTCTGGGGTTTTACATTATGGTGCGTTGTCAAAAATAATAATGGACCAACATTTATGGACTCAACGTCACGCCCTAGCCTGTTTCAGCGCTACATGAATGGCAGTTTGGTACTGCAAATTATCATTGGTATCGTATGTGGTATTGCGATAGCGAGTTTTTCACCTTCAGCTGCTCAATCTGCAGGGCTGTTGGGGAGCTTATTCGTAAAGGCCCTTAAAGCTATAGCGCCTCTATTAGTGTTTGTTTTGGTCATGGTGTCCATTGCTAACCACAAACAAAACGAGCAAACCTTTATCAAACCGGTACTAGTGCTGTATTTATTAGGTACGTTACTGGCTGCACTAACTGCCGTATTAGCAAGCTTTGCTTTTCCCACAAGTTTAAGTTTAGTGACCTCCGACATTAGTCAAGCTGCACCGAAAGGGGTGTCGGAAGTGCTTACCACCTTGCTTTATAACATGGTGGATAACCCAGTGAATGCGCTAGTAAATGGAAACTACATCGGTATTCTTACTTGGGCTGTAGGCCTAGGTTTAGGCCTACGACACGCTAGCGAGGCAACGAAAGCCCTGCTGCAAAATATGGCAGATAGCGTAACAACCGTAGTGAGTTTTGTTATCAGGCTTGCCCCGTTTGGTATTTTCGGTTTGGTAGCCAATACTATTGCTACAACAGGCTTCGAAGCTTTGCTTGGCTATTCCCACTTATTAACGGTACTCATTGGCGCAATGTTATTTATCGCACTTGTAACCAACCCGCTGTTAGTCTTTTTAGCAACGAAAAAGAATCCGTATCCTCTTGTGTTTAAATGCTTAAAAGAAAGCGGTATTACGGCATTTTTCACCCGTAGTTCTGCCGCCAATATTCCGGTAAACATGGCACTGTGCAAACGCTTAAAGCTAGATGAAGATACCTACTCGGTATCCATTCCGTTAGGAGCCACTATTAATATGGCGGGGGCTGCGATCACCATTACGGTGCTTACACTAGCTGCGGTTAATACCTTGGGAATTTCTGTAGATTTTCCCACTGCTGTACTGTTAAGCGTTATTGCTGCGGTATCCGCATGCGGATGCTCTGGCGTAGCGGGTGGGTCGCTGTTGCTTATCCCGCTTGCCTGTAGCTTGTTTAATATTCCCAACGAAGTGGCCATGCAGGTGGTTGCCGTAGGTTTTATTGTTGGGGTGAGACAAGACTCGGCAGAAACCGCTCTTAATAGTTCCACCGACGTCTTGTTTACCGCAGCAGCGTGCAAGCGTGCTGCCGGCAAGTAAACCGAGCGCGTTGCCTTAAACATTGTTGGTGGTGGTTTTCATCGCCAACGCTTTCGCTAAGCGCCTTCAAACGCGCGAGTCGCCTAAGCCGCATTAAGCGTTAATTGCGTAAGCTTACCGCATCCACCGCTTCAAAAATAAGCCGTGCAGCAAGCTTTGCTGTGCGACTGTCAATATCATAGTTAGGGTTCATTTCTGCAACGTCACACAGTCGCCATTGATACCCATAGGTGCTTTGGTGCTGTGCTAAAAAATGTAGCGTGTTGATAACAAGAGCCGGGGAAATCCCCAATGCACTGGGAGCACTGACACCAGGTGCTTGCGCTGCAGAAAAAGCATCTAAACATATCGTGACATACAGCGCATCGATGTCTTTTAGCATAGGAGACAGCAGCTCATCTATTCGCTGCATACATAACGATTCATCATTTAATGCCATATCGGTCAAATACCGTGTGTTGGACACATTGGCAAAGTTGAATAATGCCGCCGTATTAGCGGCTTTAGATACGCCCAAGCAAGCATAATAAAACGGCGTATTGTGAAGCTGGCAATGGTCGTAGACTTGCCTAAATGGTGTACCAGAGCTGGTGTTCAAAGCCGGTTTTCTGAGGTCAAAGTGGGCATCAAAATTAATAATACCAATGCGTGCATTTTCCGGTTTCGTATTGAAAAGCCCTTGGTAGCTACCCCACGCAATTTCATGGCCTCCTCCTAAACCAATGGTAAACCCAGTATGTTGTTTAAGTGCATAGGAGATGGCGTCGGCATATTGGGTTTGTGCCTGAGCTAAATTGTCTACGGCTGTAACGTTACCTAAATCGGTAAAAGACGTATTCGGCCAGTGCCAAGGTAAGTTTGATAACGCTTGGCGAATGGCGTTGGGGCCAGCGGCAGCGCCTGTGCGCCCTTTGTTGAATGCTACGCCCAAATCACTTTCAAACCCCACTAACGTTACGGTGTTGTCAATAGTCGCACGCTTATCAGAATTATTAACGCTTGTGAGGTTGCCGCTTTCTTTATATGCGTGTTCATCAACCTTTTGGTGCCAGCGTAGACCTTCAAGACCGTCTTCATTGTCTATTCTACCTTGCCATTTAAACATGTTTACCATCCTTAAATACCGCGATTGGGCGGTGACCGTTAATGCAATAGACAAGTTCTGCGGGGGTTTCTATATCCCACAAGGTAAGGTCGGCAACGTTACCAATATCAACCACACCCCTATCGTTTAGCCCAAGCGCACTCGCAGCGTGCTCCGTCGCGCCACGCAACGCTTCTTCTGGGGTAAGTTTAAACAATACGCAACTCATATTCAGCGCAGTAAGCAAAGAGGCTAATGGCGAACTGCCTGGATTAAAGTCGGTGGCTACAGCGATAGGAACATCGTGCGCCCGCAATGCCTCTACCGGCGGTTTCTGTACTTCGCTTAAATAGTAAAAAGCGCCGGGTAGCAAAACAGCTACCGTTTCACTTTTAACAAGAGAAGGAATATCGCTGTCGACCAAGTATTCTATATGGTCGACCGATAGCGCCCCGTATTTAGCGGCAAGCACTGCACCTTTACTATCGCTTAGCTGTTCTACGTGAGCTTTTACCGGTAAACCGTATTGCTTAGCACAGCTAAATACCCGTTCGGTTTGCTGTAGCGAAAATCCAATAGTTTCACAGAAAACGTCTACAGCGTCGGCTAAGCCGAGCGACGCAATTTGAGGCAGGGCGTCTCGGCATATAAAGTCTATATAGGCGTCAGCATCATGATTAAACTCATTCGGCAGGGCATGGGCACCTAAATAGGTGGTTTGAATAGTGACGGGTAAATGCTTTTCAAGGGATTTAGCTACGCTTAGCATGCGTATCTCTGTGTCTATATCAAGCCCATACCCAGACTTTACTTCAATGGTTGTTACCCCTTCTTCGCACAAACGTATGGCGCGTTTTATTGCGGTGTTAAGTAGTGTTTGTTCATCCGCTTGCCGAGTTTTCTTTACGGTGCCTTTTATACCTCCGCCGCGCTCAGCTATTTCTACATAGCTTGCGCCCTGCAAACGCATTTCGAATTCTTCAGCGCGATTCCCGCCATAGACGAGGTGAGTATGACAATCTATAAACCCAGGAAGTAGCCAAGGAAGTGTGGGCTGCTCATTTTCATTACAAGGAATGAGACGACTGCCATCTATCACTGTACTGGTTTGCTGTAATGCGTCGTTAAGCTGCTCATCACAAGAGAGCAAGGCGACAATGTGACCCTCTTTAATAGCAACAGCGGTTGGCGGTAGCTCACCGTAAGGCATGCCGTTGAGCTGCATAGATGCAATTCGCACATTGTAAATAAGCGTATCGTATTTACTATCCATAACTTTCCTCGCTCATTTTATTGACTTCAGCCACGTCACTACCTCATTAGCCTTCGCTTTTTATATGAAGTGTACTTGTGCATACTTGTATATACAAGTATGCTGTTAGCATATTATTAACAATTTAGTTGTGAACCTCTATTCTATGCAACCTCGTTACATGCTTATTAAAACGGCCATTCTTGACGCCATCGAACGTGGAGAAATGAAACCGGGTAGCCAAGTCCCTTCTGAAAACCAGCTGGCGCAGCAGCACAATGTTAGTCGTATGACAGCGCGTCGCGCGCTAAGTGAAATGGTAGATGATGGCATATTAATGCGCAGCCAAGGCATTGGTACCTTTGTATCAGATCATCGCCCTATGAGCTCTATGCTAGAGATAAAAAGTATCCGCGATGAAATAGAGCAGCGTGGCCATCGCTATACAAACGAAATTTTGGTGCTGGAAATTGCACCAGCTAGTGCTGATATAGCCCACCGATTGGCTGTCGATGAAGGCGTAGAGGTGTATCACAGCATTATTGTGCATTGTGAGAATAACCTGCCTGTTCAATATGAAGATAGATGGGTGAATCCCGCTTGGATAGGTGACTATCTAAACAAGGACTTTAAGGCGCATACGGCGAATTATTACTTGAACCAAGTAGCGCCTTTGTCTCAAGCCGATCACAGTGTAGAAGCTGTGATTGTAGAAAAAGACATTGCCAATGCCCTGCTTATCAAATCTAAAGATCCTTGTCTTAAAATTACCCGGCGCACCTTTTCCCGAGGCGCAAATTCCACAGCGCAACCAAAGGTAATGAATGCAAATAATTATGGAAACAGCGGCGCCGTGGTGAGTCACGCAGTGCTTTATCACCCGGGAAGCCGATACCGTTTAGGCGGGCATTTAGAATTTTAAGTCCAATAGATTATTACAATAAGAAGAATAAAACAGCCATGTTAAATAGGCCTAGGAGGCGTTTCATAAACTTCTCCTAGGCCTATTTAAC